>ENA-ORTM01003499-ORTM01003499.1-human-gut-metagenome-genome-assembly--contig:-NODE-3499-length-10624-cov-9.935188_pt1 | contig 10624 bp, 10 predicted proteins | sample MGYA00241909_ERZ509182 | MGnify/ENA primary metagenome ERZ509182 (study PRJEB26280, sample SAMEA2338855) | human gut metagenome | biome: human gut; feature: human-associated habitat; material: faeces...
ATCGGCATCAACCTGCCCAATGCCGACTGGATCCGCAAGGAATACGGTTCGAAGTCGGTCACGATCGACAACATCACCTATGCCTACGACATGGCCGCCCACGGCAACGGCTTCAACGAGGAGTTCGTGCTGCGTGCCGGGGATCGTGAGGTGATGGACAAGTACGGCAAACTGGCCGACGACCTGCATACCGACCTGCACGAGTGTCTGGGGCACGGTTCGGGACAGCTGGCACCGGGTGTGAAGGGCAACGAGCTGAAGAGTTACAGCTCAACGCTCGAAGAGACCCGTGCCGACCTCTTCGGCCTCTACTACCTGGGTGACCCGAAGATGGTGGAACTGGGGCTGGTGCCCTCGTTCGACGTGGCGAAGGCCGGCTATGCGAAATATATCCTGAACGGCATGATGACCCAGCTGGCGCGTATCGAGCCGGGCAAGAACGTCGAGGAGTCGCACATGCGCAACCGCAAGCTGATCTGCGAGTGGTGCTATGAGCGCGGCAAGGCCGACAACGTGATCGAAATGATCCGGGAAAACGGCAAAACCTATGTCGTGGTCAACGATTACGAAAAACTGCGCCGACTGTTCGGCGACATGCTCCGCGAGGTGCAGCGCATCAAGTCCGAAGGCGACTACGAGGCCGGCAAGGCGCTTGTCGAGCGGTATGCCGTCCAGGTCGATCCCCAGCTGCACCGGGAGGTGCGCGACCGTTACTATGCACTCGGTATCGAACCTTACGGCGGCTTCGTGAACCCCGAGTTCGAACTTGTCGAAAAGGACGGCAAGGTGGTTGATGTGAAAATTTCCTATCCGGCGAACTACGTCGAGCAGATGCTCGGTTACTCGAAGGACTATTCTTTCCTGCCGAATATCAATTGACGGGCGCAGTCCCGGAAGAGAAAGCCGCCCCGAATTGTTCGGGGCGGCTCTTTTTATCGGAAAGTTCCGGCCGGGATGCTGCCGTGCTTCCGCAGGGGGCTTGCCTTGCGGAAGGGGCCTGCAACATCGCTCAGCGGTTGGTCATCCGCATGTATTCGAATTCGGCCGCCTGGCCTTCAGGCCCCTGGTAATACAATCCCGGGCGTGCTACGCGATCCCATTGCAGCAGGTCTTCGGCACCTACGGGCAGGTTCTCCACTTGTTTCCAGGCGTGTCCGTCGGTGCTGTACCCGAATGCCGCGGGGGCATTCCCCCGTACTTCGATGCGCAGGTAGACCGGCAGATGCGACCCGATCTGCCCGGAGCTGCCCAGCAGCGTTTCCCTGCCGTCCTTGTAGAGCTTCAACAATACCTTGTCGCCCTGCAATCCCCATACGAGGAGGTTCGCTGCATCCCCGTAAACGGTGAGCCCGCTCCATCCTGCGTTGCGGTCGGAAAGTGCCGTTTCGAGCGTATAGTCGGGACTTACGGCCCTCAGGCAGAGCGCCGTGCCGGTTTTCACGCCCTCTTTGGGCCGGCCGCCCAGGTAGAGGCGCCCGTCGGCAAGCTCGATCTCGGGCGTCGCGTAAGGATAGTTCCACGTCCACTCGGGTCGGAGCCGGTCGGCCGTGAAATCATCCGCGAAATCGAATACGGGTTGCTGTGCCATGCCGGCAAAAGGCATCGGTTGCGTCAGGGATGCCGTCTCCCCGCCCTTGAAATGAAGCCACAGGTCGTCGCCCAGAACGATCTGCTGCAACATCGGCTGGCGTCCCAGAAAGAAATTCTCACCGGCCAGATAGGCGTGGCAGAGGTAGAACATCCTCCCGTCGGGCGTCGTCGTGATGGTGCCGTGCCCGACGGACTGGACATCGCCGCCGCCGTGCAGGATCGGGTTCCCGGCGTAACGCTCGTAGGGGCCCCGCAGGTTTTTCGAGCGGGCGACCGCCACGGCGTAGTCGCTTCCCGGGCCGCAGCAGCTGTTTATGGAATAGACGATATAGTAGTAGTCGCCGAGTTTCATCCAGTGCTGCCCCTCCATGCCCTGCCGTTTGTCGTCGCGTAGCAGTGTGAAGGGTTCCCCCGCCATGCGCAGCCCGTCGGTCGAGATTTTGCAGCCCAGCAGTTCGATCGGCCTTTGATCCAGCCCGTAGGCTTTCCACGAGATATACAACTCGCCGGCGTCTTCCAGCACGAATGCGTCGATCGCCTCGGTGCCGTACTCGACGATCGGGCCGTGGTCGGTATAGGGGCCTTCGGGCTTGTCGGCCGTGGCGACGCCGATATACGACGTCCCGTCGGTTTTCCGGCGTGCCGTATAATAAGCGTATGTTTTGCCGTTGCGGTGGAAAAGTTCCGGGGCCCAGAACGAGGATCTCGTCCATGCGGGCTGCTGCTCGAACAGGTGCCCGATCTGCCGCCAGTTGACCAGGTCTTTGGAGCGGAACAGCGGGTAGTAGGGGGCCCATTCCGACGAGGTGCCCGTCGCATAATAGGTGTTGCCGACCCGGATGACCGTCGGGTCGGCCATGTCACCCGCAATGACCGGGTTGCGGAACGTAGCCGGCTGGGCGCCGGCGCCCATGAAGGTCAGGAGCGAGGCTAAAAGCAATAGATGTTTCATCTGCATGAAATTTTAGGTGTGAGGGGCAGTTCTGCCGACAAATATACACAAAATTTCGGGTGGGAAATACATCGGAATTACATATGTTTGCCCTTATTCGGATGAGACGGCCTGCGTCCGGGCTCCTACGGTTACAAACGGCAAGGCGCACCCTGCGGGGTGCGCCTTGCCGTTTCTTCGGGGAGGGACGGGATTATTCCGCAACCTCTTCGAACATGTCTTTGCCGACGCCGCAGACGGGGCAAACCCAGTCTTCGGGAATCTCTTCGAACTGCGTTCCGGGGGCGATGCCTCCGTCGGGATCGCCCACTGCGGGGTCGTATACCCACTCACAAACGGTGCAACGGTACTTTTTCATTTCTTCTGGTTTTTAATGCGTTGTTTGTTATTTTTCGTTTTTACGGGCCGTTCCGGCCTCGGTTGCAAATATAAGATCATTTTCCGGAAATACGCAATCCCCGGGCGTCTTCTGTCGACTTTTTGGCCGGATCCCGGTACTATTGCGCCTGCTCTTCCTCTTCGTCGTCTTCCGCCGGGCGGTTGCCTCCGGGGGGCATAAGCTCCTCCACGAGGCGGTCGGCATCCGAACACGAGACGTACAGGCGGTCTTCGTAGATGTCGGTGATCTCCACGAAGTTTTTCCACTCCGAGGCGTAGAGTTTTACGCGTTCGAACCGCCTGAGGTCGAGGAAATGTCCGTAATAACCGAAGAACCCGCAGCCCCCGAATACCGGAAAGAACCATTTCATCCGCCGAGGGTCGACCCGGCGAACCGAGGCGATCTCGTCGCGGCGGATTTCGGTGATGTCCAGCAGGCAGCGCACCTCGACCTTTTCGTCGGTGACCACGATCCTGCGGGGGATCGACAGCGACATCAGGGCGATGAGCGCCACGATGAACGAGGTGAACCAGGCCGAGAGGTAGCCCCCTTCGTAGAGGTGGTACAACAACCAGCCCAGCAGTACGAAGACCACCAGATAGACCAGCGTCCAGTAGATCGCCCGGCGGCTGAAACGGTATTTATAGGTTTTCTCCATCCGCGCTTTCCTCCGTCTTTTCGCGCCCGGCCAGCAGTGCTTCGGCGATGACCATATCTTCGGGGGTCGTGATCTTCAGGTTCGTACGCTCGCCTTCGCACAGGAATACGGCCTCGCCGGCTTGTTCCACGACCGATGCGTCGTCCGTAAATTCTGGGCGGTACTCTGCCTCGTAGGCGCGGCGCAGTAGGTCGGCGCGGAATACCTGCGGGGTCTGTACGATGCGCAGGCGGCGGCGGTCGGCGATGCGTGAAGCCGTGCCGTCCGTTTCGCGGTACGAATCCACGGCTTCGACGACCGGGATCGCAGTGCCGTGTTCGGCGGCAGCGGCCACCGCACGGCGGATCATGCCGTGTGAGGCCAGCGGTCGTACGCCGTCCTGTACGGCGATCAATTCCGGATCGCGCTTCAGGGCTTTCAGCCCGTTTTTCACCGAATGGAACCGTTCGTCGCCTCCCGTCGTAACCGTGTGTGCCGCGATGTCGAAGCGTGCTGCGAAGTCCTTCCAGAAATCGGCGTGCGCCGCGGGCAGCACCACGACGATCTCCGCCCCGGGCAGCGCCCCGGCGAAATTGTTGATCGTATGTGCCAGGACGGGCAGGCCGCCCAGCATCGTGAATTGCTTGGGGCGCGAACCTCCCATGCGGGTTCCGCCCCCGCCTGCTACGATGATGACTCCTATCTGTTGTTCCATATCAGTTTTTTTCCGAATCCGAGCGTGTTGTCGGTGAATTTCATAAAGTCGGGCGCGATCGCCCACAGGGTCAGTTCTGCCAGTGCGGCATAGGGAAACCGCCTGAGGTATGCCCGCCTCGCCGCCTCGTCGGCCCTCGCGGCCTTCCCGCACAGTTGCAGCCCCTCGACGCGTCCCACGACCTTCGTTTCGAGGACTACCGAGGCCGCGACACACGGGTTGCTGGCCATCTGCTGTGCATGGCGCGTAGTCATGTCCGACGTGAAGATCAGCAAATTGCGTTCCGCATCGTAGCAGTAAAATGCGTTGCTGCAATAGGGCGCTCCCTCGCTGCTCGTCGCCAGCGTCAGCACATGGTGTTTCTTCAGAAACCGTACGATCCGCGTATCGACGCCGGCTTTATGCCCGGCTTCCTGCGCCCCGGTGCTTTCCGCTGTATCCTCCGGATTTCCGGTTTTTTCCGGTATACCGGACTTTTTCCGGGGTGTTCCCGTTTGTTCCCCGGCTTTGCCGGGTGTACTGTCCGTTTCCCGGATGGCTTCCGTCCTCGTCCTGCCGCCAGGCCTTTTATCGAACGGTTCCTGATCCCGGTCTTCCGGCATGTCGGCCGGCAGATGTCCCTTGTCTGTCGTTGCGGTCATTTTCCCCGTTATTTCGCTGCCTCCGGTGCTGCCGGCTGCGGGATGACGAGCGAATCGAGCTGCGTGATGCGCTCCCCCTCCTTCACCTCGCCGTTCAGTTCGGCCACGATACGGTCGCGCACGAATTCGAACGTCGCGCGGTTCTCGTTCGAGATCGGTTCGGCCGGTTCCTGGGGGATTTTCAGCGGATTGATCGGCGTGCCGTTTTTCCAGATGCGGTAGTCGAGGTGGGGACCGGTCGAGGCGCCCGTCGAACCGACGTAGCCGATCAGCTGCCCCTGCGAAACGCGCGAGCCCTTCGAGATGCCCTTGGCATAGCCGCTCAGGTGCAGGTAACCCGTTATCAGGTTGCCGGCATGTTTGATTTTGAGCGTGTTGCCACCGCCGCCGCCCCAGCCCTTGAAGGTCACTACACCGTCGGCTACGGCATGTACGGGCGTGCCTTTCGGCGCCGCGTAATCGACGCCCGTATGCGGCCGGTATACCTTGTAGATCGGATGCTTGCGCGCATAGGTGAACTTCGAGCTGATGCGTGTGTATTTCAGCGGCGCCTTGAGCATCTGCTTGCGCAGGCTGCCGCCGTCGTATTCCCAATACTGGATTTTGCCGCCCTGCCGGAAGGGGATGGCGTAGTACTCCTTGCCGCCCTGGCAGAATTTGGCGCCCCAGATGCGGCCGATGCCGGCCGAAATGCTGTCGTCGATGAAGCGCTCGTCATAGATCACCGTGAAATTGTCACCCTTCTGGATGCCGAAGAAATCGACCGTCCACTGGTAAATGTCCTCCATTTCCGCGGCCAGCGCATAGGGCAGGTGCTCCTCCATGATCGCACCCCACAGCGACGAATTGATCGTGGCGCTCTTCTTGGTGCGGCGCACCGAGAACTCCTTTTCGCCTGTCTGGACGCTGACCGAATCCTCATGGAACCCGAACACCACGTATTGAGACATGTTGCGTTCGTAGACCAGGTAGTCCAGGTGGGGGGCATAGAGCGAATCCTCGTGGATGAAGACGGTGTATTTATGCCCGGCGCGGATGTTGCGCAGCGGGAAAATCTCTTTCGAGGCTTTGTCGAGCCTGTCGACCGTAAGGGCTGAAACGCCGTACCCGTTCAGGATTTTCCCCAGCGTTTCACCGCTGCCCACCTCGCCCGTTTCGGTGCGGTAGTCGTCGGCATTGATGCCGTAAACGATATTCTGCGGCGCGGCTTCTTCCTTTTCGGCCGCGGCTTGTTGTGTGGTTCTGTTGCATGCCCCGGCGGCTACGAGCAGCAGGGCGCATATCGGTAATTTAAAACTTCTCATAGACGCAAGCAAAGATATGAAAAAAACGCAGGAATCCCCAATTTTATTATTCCTTTGTCATTCAGGCCCGGGATTTGCTTTTTTTGTTTTGTGTTCCGGAGATTTATTGCTACCTTTGAAAAATTGTATGGATAAACCGACCCGAAATGTTGAAATGCTTGCTTGCTCCTGCGGCTCTCCTCTATAAGGCGGGGGTGACTTTCCGTCACCGTCTCTTCGACTGGGGTATCCTCAAAAGCGAGAAGTTCGACATCCCGGTCATCTGTATCGGCAACATCACCGTCGGCGGTACGGGCAAAACCCCGATGGCCGAGATGGTGATCGCCTATATGTCGCAGATGCATCGCGTCGCCCTGCTGTCGCGCGGGTACGGCCGCCGTACCAAGGGGTATCTGGAAGTGAAGGCCAACTCCCGTTACCGGGATGTGGGCGATGAGCCGTTGCAGATCAAACTCAAATTCCCCGATACGGTGGTGGCCGTGTGCGAGAAGCGCGCCGACGGGATCCGCCGCATTTGTGCCGAGCACCCCGACGTCGACCTCGTCGTCATGGACGACGGGTTCCAGCACCGCTATGTAGAGCCGAAGGTGAATATCGTGATGATCGACGCCACGCGCCCCGTGCAGCACGACAGGATGCTGCCGCTCGGAACTCTGCGCGACCTGCCCGAAGAACTGCACCGCGCCCACTATTTCGTCGTGACGAAGTGCCCCGAGAAGATGGCGCCCATCGACCGGCGTATCCTGCGCAAGGTGCTCATACAGGTCGCCTACCAGCGGGTCTATTTCACCCGTTTCGAGAGTTTCATGCCGCAGCCGCTCTTCCCGGATGCCGCGCCCGGCGAACCGCTCGTGCAGGGACAGCAGGTGATCGCGCTTTCGGGCATCGGAAGTCCCAAGCCGTTCCTCGCGGCGTTGCGGGAAAGCTACGAGGTGGTGGCCGAGATGACGCTCGACGACCATCACGTCTACAAGGTACGCGACCTGAACCGCCTGCGCGAATTGCTGGACAGGTTCCCCGGGGCGGTCATCGTGACTACGGAAAAGGATGCCGTAAAACTGACCAACCGCGCGAAGATCCCCGAAGAGATACAGCGCGGGATATACTATTTACCGATAAATATTTCATTCATAGAGGATTCGGCGACGGATTTTCTGCAAAAACTGGAAGAAGATGTTAGAGGAAATTAAAAAAACAGCGGCTTTTATCGACGCCGCCACGAGTTCTTTCGCCCCGGAGGTGGGCATCATCCTCGGCACGGGCCTGGGCGGTTTCGCCGATAAGATCGACACTGCATTCGCCATCGAATACAAAGATATCCCGGGTTTCCCCGTTTCGACCGTCGAGGGGCACAAGGGGCGCATGATCTTCGGCACGGTCGAGGGGCGCAAGGTCGTAGCCATGCAGGGGCGCTTCCACTACTACGAGGGCTACACGATGCAGCAGGTGACTTTCCCGGTGCGCGTCATGCAGCAGCTGGGCATCAAATACCTCTTCGTGTCGAACGCTTCAGGCGGGATCAACACCTCGTTCCGCGTGGGCGACCTGATGGTCATCACCGACCATATCAACCTGATGCCCAACCCGCTGATCGGCCGTAACATCGCCGAGCTGGGGCCCCGCTTCCCGGACATGCACAACTGTTACGACAAGGCGCTGATCGCCAAGGCCACGGCCATCGCCGAGGAGGAGAACATCAAACTCCAGTACGGCGTTTATGTCGGCGGCACGGGCCCGACGTTCGAAACGCAGGCCGAGTACCGTTATTTCAAGAATATCGGCGGCGATGCGGCCGGTATGTCGACTGTGCCCGAGGTGATCGTGGCGCGCCACATGTCGATCCCGGTCTTCGGCGTCTCGGTCATCACCAACTGCGGCCTTTCGGACGAGGTGGGTGATCACGAGGACGTGCAGCGGCAGGGCAAGAAGGCCGGCATCAAGATGGAGGTACTCTTCAAACGTATGATAAAACAGCTGTAAGATATGGTAAACAAAGTGATTCTGGTGGGCAACGTGGGTATAGACCCCGAAGTCCGCACCACCGAGAGCGGCGTGAAGGTCGCCCGCATCCGCCTGGCGACGACCGAGCGCTTGTTCGACCGTCAGGCCAACGAGGCCAAGGAGCATACCGAGTGGCACACCATCACGCTGTGGCGCGGCCTTGCCGACGTGGTCGACAGATATGTCCGTAAGGGGACGCAGATCTATGTCGAGGGGCGCCTGCGTACCCGCGAGTGGATGGACAAGGACAACAACAAACGTTATACGACCGAGATCATGGCCGACGTGATGAACCTGTTGGGGCGGCGCAGTGACAACCCGGCTTCGGACAGTGCCTCTTCGGGGTACGGTTCGCAGCAGCAGGCCCCGGCTTACGGAGGACAACCTGCTGCGGGCGGTTTCCAGCAGCCTGCGGCGCAGCAACCCGCGGCGCCGGCCGTTCCGGCGGACGATCCCGACGACTTGCCGTTCTGAGGGTTTCGGAAAGAATGGGCTGTCTAACCAGTCCCGAAAATCGAAAATCACCCCTGCCAGAGTTTATTCTGACAGGGGTGAAATCGTTAAAATTAGACTTGTTAGACAACCTCTTTCGTGTCATTCGATTATGTGTCGAACCGTGCTTCCTCCCGCCCGTATCACGCGGGTGCGTCGGAAGGTTCCCGGTTTGGTCGGGTAATCTGTCTCGTACTTGTCGCCACGGCCCGGGTCAATGAGACCGGCCGGTGCGGCGATGGCGTCCGGAGCGATAGGTTTTTCACGGTGTGGCGGTCTGTGGCGGAAATGATGCGATGGGCGGCAGGCTGTTTGATTTGCACAACCGTTCGCCGTTAACACGGCCTATTGCCATTAGCGACCTGTTGCCGTTTGACCCGTTGCTGTCTGCACGGCCTGGGGCTGTTTGCGGTCACTCGTTTTTGCGGATGTTGAGCCGCTCCCACAGCCATTCGGGGATCAGTTTCCAGAAAAATACCATGACCGCGTAGCGGCGGTCGATGACCACCCTGCGGCGCCGGCGTTTCAATACCCGCATGATGCGTGCTGCGACCTTTTCGGTCTTCATCAGCATCGGGTAGTGCCCGTCGCCCGCAAGCAACGGGGTGGCGACGAAACCCGGGCGGATGTCCGTAAAGCGGATGCCGAGTTTCTCCATGTGCGCGAGCTGCGCCAGCGCGTCGATATAGGTGTTCTGCATGCGCTTGGTAGCCGAGTAGGCCGGGGCGCTGCCGAGTCCCTTCGTGCCTGCGATCGAACTGATGACGGCCAGGTGCCCGCCTCCGTTGGCCCGGAAATAGCCGAAAGCCGCCGTAACCATGCGCACGAACCCTTCGCCGTTGGTGCGCAGGGTGTCGAGTTCGATCTCCGGCAGCAGGCCGGTGTTCCGCTTGCCGATGCCCGAGCAATGCAGGTAGATGTCCATGCCGCCCAGCTTGTCGATCAGGCGGGCGAGCTGTCCGGGTGCGTCGTCGCGCGTGATGTCCAGCGGTTCGGTCTCAACCTGTTCGGGGGCTGTGGCGCGGAGTGCCTCGAGCGCCTCTTCACGCCTTCCTGCTGCGCCTACGCGCCATCCTTCGCGGATGCACAATTTCGCCACTTCGAGCCCTATGCCCGATGTGGCGCCTACGATGACGATACGTTTCATACCGGTCGGTTTTAGATGATTCACCTTTTAAAGATAAAGGCTTTATTCGGGAAATGCAAATAACTCTCCGTTGCGCATCCGGGAATGAGGAAAGTAAAAAAGAACCGTGATTCGGCTCTTTTCCTGTCGTTTTCCCTTTTTTCTCTTTTCGGGCGCCTCCTTATGCGTGCGGGGTTCAGCAAGCAACAGCCGTTTTTCCGTGTCAGACAGGCACGAGGAGGCACGTCGCAGCAGGAAATGCGTGGTTTGGTGCTCATTCACCGAAACGTAGGCCTGTACGAATTACCAGCCCCGGCCGACCATGTAGTTGAGCGCCTCAATGCTTGCAGGGTGCAGTGCCAAAGGCTCCTGTCCCCGCGAGGAAACGAGCCCGCCGGATATGCAGAGCAGGGTGGTGAGCAACAGGGGTATCCGTTTCACAGGCCGGATGTCAGTGATCGTCGATTTCGCGCTGTACGCATTCGATGCCGACCTTGCGCAGCAGGTCGAGCCCCTCTTCCGAGCGGTACTCCTCGCAGTAAACCACCCGCTTGATACCGGCCTGGATGATGAGCTTCGAACATTCGATGCAGGGCGCCGCGGTGATGTAGAGCGTCGAGCCGTCGCAGTTGTTGGCGCTTTTGGCGACCTTCGTGATGGCGTTCGCTTCGGCATGGAGTACGTAGGGTTTGGTCTTGCCGTTCTCGTCCTCGCAGACATTCTCGAAGCCCGAGGGCGTGCCGTTGTAACCGTCGGAAATGATCATCTTGTCCTTGACGATCAGCGC
>ENA-ORTM01003508-ORTM01003508.1-human-gut-metagenome-genome-assembly--contig:-NODE-3508-length-10599-cov-2.697079_pt1 | contig 10599 bp, 9 predicted proteins | sample MGYA00241909_ERZ509182 | MGnify/ENA primary metagenome ERZ509182 (study PRJEB26280, sample SAMEA2338855) | human gut metagenome | biome: human gut; feature: human-associated habitat; material: faeces...
AGGGGCCATGCGGAAAGCTCGCGTTCCCCGGCGGCGTTCTCGTAAAGGAAAAGATCTCCGCCTCCGGCCTCCAGATCGAGGAGCAGGGCGGCTTGTTCGTCGGGCGGGAGCAAAGGGAGGGTACGGCGCAAGGGCGGCGTGATGACCGGCCAGTTCCGCCAGCCGTCGCCTTCACAGGCTTCGGCCCAGTGCGCGGGATCGGGCCATGCCGGAATTTCAGGCTCAGGCGGCGTGTCGAAAAGCAGCGAGGGGCCTTCCCGCAGATCGAGCGTAAGCCAGCATTCGGTATCGGCGTTGACATGAAGGTAAAGGCGGCGCCCCACCCAGTCGGGCAGCACGTCGATGATCCGGCGATCCGCAAGGTATTTGCGCAGCCGCATGATATCGGCCGGCGGTGCGCTGCCGACGGGGATTTTGTGCGTCGAAAGGAAAAGGAAGGGAGCCTTGCGGCCCGCGCGAAGAAACAGGAAACGTTTGCCGCCTGTGCCGTAGAGCGTGAACAGGGTCACATCCTTGGCCGGGCGGTGGATTTTTTCGATCCGGCAACCCATGAGCGCAGGCGCAAGCTCGTCGCACAGGCGACGGAACACATGGCAGTCCATGCAAAGCCTCGTGAGTTTGGGAGACGGGCGGGCCCGCCGATGAGAAAGAGCCCGCCAAAGCGCGAACCTTGGCGGGCTGTAGAATTACTCGCCCCGAATGTTTTCCCCTTCTTCCTGACGGGCCTTGCAGTTGATGCAAAGCTTGGTCACGGGACGGGCCTTGAGACGGGGAATGCTGATATCTTCACCGCAGTCTTCGCAGATGCCGTAGGTCCCTTCGTCCAGCCGCTGGATGGCGGCTTGGATCTTGCGGATCAGGCGGCGTTCGCGGTCACGGATGCGCAGTGTGAAAGCGCGATCCGATTCGGCGGACGCACGGTCGGCAGGATCAGCGAAGAGCTCGTTGCTGTCGGTGAGGTCCTCCAGCGTGGAATCTCCCTTGTGCTGCGCCTCTTCAAGCATATTGTTGAGGAGCGTACGAAAATATTCGATGTCCTTCTGTTCCAAGAAACTACCTCCTGGCAGTCTTCACGATGCGGGCTGAACCGCATCAAGCTTGTGTAGAGTTCCTTCATATACCTGAGAACACTAGGCTCGTAAAGAGGGGCAAGATCCTTTTTCAGAAACAATCACGCAAGGAAAAGGCCTCTTTCGCCCCTTCCGTTCACCGGCCAGTTGGAGTATAAACACCCATTCCGTCGAAACAGCAATCCCCCCAAGGAGTACAGACGCATGAGCGGAAGCAACGCCCGCAGCAATGCCATTAGAGCCATTACCAGCTACAAACCGGATCTCGCCCCCCTGAACTATGCCGACACCAAGCCGACTGAAATCTACGGAAGCAACGTTTTCAGCGACAAGGTGATGAAGGAACGCTTGCCCCGGATCGTCTACAAGTCCCTGCGCAAGACCATCGAGCAGGGGGTCCAACTCGATCCTTCGCTGGCGGACATCGTGGCTTCCACCATGAAGGATTGGGCCATCGAGAAGGGCGCTACCCACTTCACGCACGTATTTTATCCCCTGACGGGCCATTCCGCCGAAAAGCACGACGGTTTCCTCTCGCCCGACGGCAACGGCGGCGTGATCACGGAATTCAGCGGCAAGATGCTGAGCCAGGGCGAAGCCGACGGCTCAAGCTTCCCTTCCGGCGGCCTGCGCAGCACCTTCGAGGCGCGCGGCTATACCGCGTGGGACGTGACCAGTCCGGCCTACCTTATGGAAAACAGCAGCGGCATCGTGCTGTGCATCCCCACGGCCTTCCTGTCGTGGACGGGCGTGGCGCTTGACCGCAAGACCCCGCTCCTGCGCTCCAATCAGGCCCTCAACAAGCAGGCCAGCCGTATCCTCAAGCTGTTCGGCAAGAAGACCTCCCTGCCCATCATTTCGTACTCCGGGCTGGAGCAGGAATTTTTCCTCATCGACCGGAACTTCGTGTTCGGCCGTCCCGATCTGCTCACCGCCGGGCGTACGCTGTTCGGCGCGAAACCGGCCAAGGGGCAGGAATTTGAAGACCAGTACTACGGCGTCATGCCCCGCCGCGTCATGAGCTGCATCACGGAGGCCGAGCGCGAACTCTACAAGCTCGGCGTTCCGGTCCGCACGCACCATAACGAAGTGGCTCCGAGCCAGTACGAGATCGCCCCGGTGTTCGAAACGGCCAACCTCGCCATCGACCACAACCAGCTCATGATGACCGTGCTGAAGAAAGTCGCCAAGAGGCACGGCCTTCACTGCCTCCTGCACGAGAAGCCGTTCAGCGGCATCAACGGTTCGGGCAAGCACCTCAATTATTCCATCGGCAACGCCGAAGTCGGCACCCTTTTCGAACCAGGCGAGACGCCGCATGAGAACGCGATGTTCCTCGTGTTCCTCGTTGCCGCGATCCGTGGCCTGCACAAGTACGGGGGGCTGCTCCGCGCCACCGTCGCCGCCGCGTCCAACGATCACCGCCTCGGTGCCAACGAAGCGCCGCCGGCCATCATGTCCATGTTCCTCGGGGATCAGCTCACCGATATTCTGGAACAGTTCCGCGTCGGTCAGGTTCGCGGCTCCAAGGGCAAGCGCCTGATGAACGTGGGTGTGGATACCCGCCGATCCCGGCGACCGCAACCGTACGAGCCCTTTCGCGTTTACCGGCAACCGCTTCGAATTCCGCGCGCTCGGCTCCAGTATGCCCGCCTCGGCCTCTCAGACGGCTCTGAACACCATCATGTCCGACTCCTTGGACTATGCCGCCACCCGCCTCGAAAAGCTCTCCGGCGGCGATCCCGAAAAGCTCCACGCCGCCGTGGGCAAGCTCATCCAGGAGATTGTGGAGGAGCACAGCGCGGTCATCTTCAACGGCGACGGCTATTCCGAAATCTGGCACCAGGAAGCGGAGCGGCGCGGCCTGCCCAACTACCGGACCACGCCCGAAGCCCTGATGGTGTACACCAGCCCCGATGTGGTGGATCTCTACAGCCGGTATAACGTGCTGTCGCGTCAGGAGCTCAAGGCCCGTCAGGAAATCTATATCGAACAGTACTGCAAGACGATCCGCGCCGAAGCGAACCTCGTCATCCGGATGGGCCGAACCATCATCTACCCCGCCGGGCTGCGTTTCCAGCAGGAATTGCTCCGTGCCTGCCTCGACATGCGCGCCTTGAACCGCGAACCCGACACCGTGTTGCTCGACGACATCGACGACACCCTGCGCAAACTCCGCGAGGGGCTTGAGCACCTCGAAAACAATGTGGACATGAAGATTGAAGATCCTGTGCAGGAAGCGCATCACAAGTGCACCGTGGTCATTCCGGCCATGAATGCCATCCGCACCCTTGCCGATCATCTCGAGACGATCGTTCCCGAAGATCTGTGGCCTCTCCCGAGCTATCAGGAGATGCTGTTTGTGAAGTAGGGGAAAATGGGGGAAAGGGAGGAAGCTTTTCTGGAGAAAGGGGGGGGGCGCCCCACGCTTTCTCCTCTCCTTCCCCAAACCCCATCCGCTCCTCTTTCAAAGACGTTTGTCTTTATTGAACCCATAATCCGTATTTGGGTTGATGACAGAAAAGCCTTCCCCGTATTGGGGAAGGCTTTTCTGTCGTAAAATGGCCTTCTTCGGAAGGGGCCCACGTTTTTGCTTTTCTATAACACTTCGTAAACCCTGCAGAAGACGTTGTCAAAGATGAGCCGGAAATAGGGAGCGAAGCGCGGATCGCCGGGATCGCAGATAAGGAGCTGCACCATAAGGGTGTTGTACATGCGGTCGTCGATGACGAGCTTTTCTCCGGTCACGCGGTTGAACATGAAGTGCACGTTGCGGCGGCGCTCCATGTCTTCCTTCCATGCCTTGATGGCGGCGTTGTCGGGCAGGTACTCGGGCGGCGTCACGTAGTCGCGGTGATCCAGCTGCCCGTCGGAAAAGACGTCGATACTGGCGGCGGGGACATTGATGTTGCTCCCCTTCATCACCACCTCCCCCTTATCGAGGCGGTAGGAAAGCGCCTGCGGGACGATGCTGATGGCGTAGCCCCGGCCTTCCTTGGACAGGAAGTTCCAGCTTCCGAAGGTGGAAATCCAGAAGCCGAGATCCAGCATGTCGAAGCTGAGCACAAGATACTGCTTGCCGTCGGCCTGAATGAGCGGGTTGTTTGGGTTGTTCAGCCATGTGATCATGTCCGCGGCCTGAGACGCCGTCAAACCTTTGAATACGTTGCCGGGAACATTCCCTTTTGCAGCGGTATATTTGATGATCTGGCGGGCGAAACGCGGATCGTCCGTGGCATAGACGGCTGCGGGAAGATAGAGCGAAGGCCCGCCGTGTTCCGCACCGTCGGCGATGGTGTCGCGCCGCGAAAAATGGTGCGCCGCGTATCCCCAGTCCCACCAATGCCAGATCATGGCGTCTTCGGGGGTGGCCTTGCGGAGTTCGCGCAGTCCGGCGGCGTGGCGGCGGTTGAGGATGGGGCCGTGGGTCATGGCGGGTACGAGATCCGCAAGCGGAGGGATCACGATGGCGAGCATGAGGATGACCGCCGCCGAGCGGTAGAGCAGGTGCGGCCCGATCATGTCAAGCGTGCGGGTCAGGCGCCAGCCCCGCTGGCGCCCGAGCCCGATGACGAACATGGCGAGAAGGCACCCCATGATCACGAAATGGAGCCATCCGAGTGAGTTCCAGAGCTCGATCATGGTTTCCCGGCAGCTCGGCACAAGGAGGATGAGCCCGGCCAATATGAGGCAGGCGAGGAAGAACACCTTGCGGGTGGTCTTCGCCCGGACGTCCCCGAGGGCGCAGGCCAGCCAGTCCACGGGCAGGGTCAGCCCGATGGCGACGATAGGCGCGCCGAACATGACCATCCGTCCGCCCATCTTGGTGCTGAGCAAGGCCAGCAAGGCCAGCGGCACAAGGAAGAGTGCCCCGGAACGGGCGCAAAGCACGAACAGGAATCCGAGCAGCCCGAGGATAGCAATGGGTTGCCACGGATGGAAATAAACCAAGATTTCGGTCAGTGTGAGATCTTGGATCTCGATGATCGACTGGGCTACGGACGGGAAGACCAGCGGATCGGGCGTGCCCGTAGCCACGGCATCCCCGGCGCGCTTGAGGTAGCCTTGCACATGGTGGAGCATCGTGCTCAACACGCTCAGATCGACAAGCAGCGCTGCCGCCATCAGCCAGAATGCCGCCAGTACGGCGGGGCGGTGGAGCTGCGCCACGAATTGGCGTTCGCGGCCCATGATGGCGATGAGAAGCGTGAGCGGGAACATCGCTCCCGTGGGGCCTCCGAGCGCGGGCAGGGCATAGGCGAGCCCTGCGAGCAGGGCCGTGCGGCGTTCGCCCGGGCGGGCCAGCAGAAGCGCCATGCAGCCGATCAAGGCCACATTATAGCGCACGATGTACGGGAACATGGAATGCCATTCCTGAGACCACCAGGCGAGCAGCCCGCTTGCGCTGAGGGCGAACACCCAGAAGGCCGAGATAGGCGCGTACGGCTGATGGCCCGGAGCGTCCAGCGCAATGGGGATGGGGCGTTTCGTCCAGCGCTGGAACCAACGAAACGGCAGGGCCAGCGGGTGGCGGAGGAAATGCATGACCCACACAGCCGGGGCCAGCCCGATAAGCAGGGGCAGAAACAGGGTAACGAGGTCGGTGTCGGCATAGCCGAGCATGGTACGGGCAAGGAAGCCCGGCGAGAGCGAGGCGAGGATGCCGGCGCAGAAACCGGCCTCCATGCTGCCCATGCCCCACGCCCACAGGAAGATGAGCAGAGCCACGAGGCTGGCCATGACCGGAGGCAGCCAGAAGGCGACCTGCGCGGGCTCGGCGCCTGTAATCAGGGCGAGGATACGGAGCAGTTCGGACATGGGATGTCCGGCGCCGAATTCAAACCCCTCAGCCCCGGCGACCCAGTGGTAGGCGTCGTGCGTGGCGAGGAGCATTTCATTACCAAGGCGGTATTCCACATCCTGCCACGACGGCCACTCCTGAAAGCGCAGCAGAAAGGCCACGGCGTAGGTCGCTATGCCGAGCAGAAGGCCGAGGAGCCAGCGCGGTACGGGGCCGAGGGGGATGTTTCTTGATTGGGGAGGCGGGGGTATTGTCACGGCGTATCCCGGAAAAACCGGCGTTCGCGGACGCGGGAATGGGTAAGGGGGAGGTGAGGCCCTCCCCCGGATGTTGTGCGGGAATCAGAAGCCTTCACGTTCCCGTTCTTCTTGGCAGGCGCGGCACAGGCCGACGCCGGGCAGGGCTTCCAGACGTTTCTGGGGAATGGGCTCGCCGCATTCACGGCAGCAGGCCTGACCGTCGATCCACTCCGGCCCTTCCCAGTACTGTGAAGAACGGGCGCGCTGGAGGGCGGTTTCGCGTGCGAGCCGTTCCAGTTCCTGCGCCTGATCGAAAATGTCCATTCGTGTCCTCTTTACTTTAACGTGAAGCAGGGGGAGTCCCTCAAGACGGGCCAGACCTTCCCCCGGGAAGGCCGCAGGTTTGCCCGAAAATCGTTCGCGTTGCAAGTAGTTTTATGAAAGGCGCAGCGACTCGAAGGGAATTTTGCCCACGCACTTGCGCAAGGGGGCCGGTACTCCGTCCACCGCGATGGCCGGAAGATGCGCGTCCCACGGGAAGAGCAGGGCAAAGGTGCCGGGCGAAAGCGTAACCCGGCTGACTTCCGCCGGAGCGGGCTGGAAAAAGCCCACGTCCCGCTGGTCATCAAATGGGCCGTCGAGGGAGAGGCCCGTTGTGGCGGCGTTGAACAGCCATTCCTGGCCTTCCACCACCATCTGCACATCGCAGAAGCGCTTATGGCATTCGTAGAGGCTGCCGGAAAGCGGGCGCGAAGTCAGTGTGGCAACGCTGACGAAACCGTCCGTCAGGGGATGCGTGCCATCCGTGAGGTCCGCAAGGGAGCCGGAACCGCCGGGCGCGTAGTTTTCGAGCCAGCGCATCGTTTCTTCCCATGCCGGGCCGAAACCGTAACGCCGCCAGTTGCCGATATGATCGACGAGCATCATGAAATCCTTTATAAAGAAAAGGGTTATGGGGAAGAGGGCCTCTTTGGGAAGGCCCCTTCCAACCTACCCTCTCAATTGAACGGACGGAGAGGCGGGGCAAAAGCGCCCCGTGCCTCTTCTCGCAGAAAACGGCACGCTACTTTTTGATGTTTGCGAGGATGTCTTCCAACGTGTCCGCGAAGGCGCGCAGATCTTCTTCCGGGATGTTGAGGGCCGGGAGAAGGCGCAGGACGACTTCGTGGGACAGGTTGCAGATAAAGCCGCGGCGGATGAGTTCTTCCCAAACGGCCTTCGCGGGGAAGGCCAGCTCGATGCCGATCATGAGGCCGAGGCCGCGCACTTCCTTAATCGTTCCGGGGTGGCTTTCGCTGATACGGCGGATGGACTCCATGAACTCGCCGCCAAGGCTGGCCGCGCGCTCGTCGAGATGATCGCGCTTCATGATCCGCACGACTTTGGCCGCCACGGCGGACGTCAGGGCGCCGCCGCCGAACGTGGTGGCGTGGCTGCCTGCGACAAAGCCTTTGGAGACTTCGTCGGTGGTCATCATAGCGCCCATGGGCAGGCCGTTGGCGAGGGCCTTGGCGCAGGAAATGGCGTCGGGCTTGAGATCGAAATGCTGGAACGCCCACGGCTTGCCGGTACGGAACAGGCCGCCTTGTACCTCGTCCACGAGGAAGAGGATGCCCTTTTCGCGGCAGAGCGCTTCAATACCCTTGGCGTATTCGGCGTGCATGGGCCGGATGCCGCCTTCGCCCTGTACGATTTCGACGAGAACGGCGGCGGTTTTGGGCGTAATAGCGGCCTCAAGCACGTTCAGATCGCCCCACGGCACGGTCTTGAAGCCGTCCGGGATGGGCGCGAACCCGTCTTGAAAACGCTCCTGCCCCGTGGCGGCCATCGTCGCATACGTGCGACCGTGGAACGCCTTGTCCAGCGTAATGATTTCGTAGGCGTCGACGTTCTTCACCCGCTGCATGTAGCGGCGGGCCAGCTTGATCTGCGCTTCGTTGGCTTCCGCGCCGGAGTTGCAGAAGAACGCCTTTCCAAAGTGGCTCAGGGACAGCAGTTCCTCGGCCAGTTCAAGCTGTTCTTCCTGATAGAAGAGATTGCTCACATGGATGAGCTTGCGGGCCTGTTTCTCGATGACCTGAGCGATTTCCTCGTTGCAGTGGCCGAGGCTGGTTACCGCGATCCCGGCCAGCAGGTCGACGTATTCCTTGCCGTCGAGGTCGGTGACTCTGGAGCCTTTGCCGCTGGCGATGCTGACAGGGTAACGACCGTACGTCCGGCAGAGAAGGGATTCTTCGCGGGCCTTGATCGTATCGAGAGAGGAAGCGGTCATGATGGTATCTCCTGTCCGGCGGCCGCCGGAATGCTCATATAAGTACGACGGCGTGCTCTGTGAAGGCCGTCTAGTGTTTTCCCGTATGCCCGAAGCCCCCGGAGCCGCGTCCGGTGGCGCCCAGCGTCTCGCATTCCTCAAGCTCCACCTGCAAGGCGGGCTGGAAAACGAGCTGCGCGATGCGGTCTCCTCGTCGGAGCCGTCGTTCCTCGCCGGACGTATTGAGGAGGACGACGGTGATTTCGCCGCGGTAGTCGGGATCAATGACGCCGACGCCCTGCGCCACGGTCAGGCCCTGCATGGCTCCGAGCCCGCTGCGTGAGTAGACGAACCCGGCGATGCCCGGCGTAAGCGGTTCGACGGCGATGCCGGAAGGGATGGCCAGACGCCCGCCCGCCGGAATGGCGGCTTCGTCTTCTTCAAGGCAGGCCCTCAGATCGAGGCCCACGGAACCTGAAGTGGCGTACCGCAAGCCTTCGGCCCCGTTCGCCGTGTACACGGCCTGCGAATCCCGCAGGTACTGGATGCGCACCTTGGGGTGTGCTGTAATCATGATATGCTCCTTGCTCAAACCGCATCTCTACCGCAACCCGTCCCGCCCCACAAGGAAAAAGAGGCGGACGGGGGGCGGAAAAGGCTCTCCGAAATGCTGGAAATTCCGCAGGCATCCGTGTTCAACGGCAAGCCCGCGCAGGAGAAAGCCCCGGACACCGTTCAAAGGAGGCGGAAAGCCCACGCAGTGCAAAGCATCCTTGCGGCCCGCAAGGATGGAGCAGGAAACGGAAGGGCAAAGCCGTGCTGCGCCGGCAGCGTAAAGGAGGGCGGTGAGGGGGCACCGCCGTCATCTGAAATGGAATGTTCGTCCGCTTATAACATCTTTTCAAAAAAGAGGTGCCCAGTATGGGAGATCACCCCGCCGACTTTCATCGTGCCCGTTTCAGCCAGTTGAAACCCCAACTTCTTGTAGAGCGAAGCGGCGGGAATGTTTTGCGCTCCCGTATCAAGCCTTACCGTTTCGCAGGAATGTTGCCGCGCTCTTTCCATCGCATACTTGACGAGAGAGGAGCCGATGCCTTTCCCTGCGGCTTCAGGGCATACCATGACCAGATGAATGACCATCACCTTCTCGGCAGGGGCGCGGCTTGGCCAATCTATCGTTTCATATTCATCCGGCTGGTTCCTATCGACAATGATACTCCCCAATATGTCCCCATTCTCTTCATAGACATGCAATGCCCCCTTTGACAGGGCTTTCGCCGCATCCGCTCTTGTCGGATACACGCCCTCTTGAAAAACAGTGAAGGCTCCGTGTTCCTTCTCATGCAGAAAATGTTTCTGATACCCTTCTTCAACCTGGTTCAGATCCGCATCTGTTGCCTGCCTCAGCATGTTGCTTTTCTCCTTTCTCCGATTGTCCGATGAAGACTGGTATGGGGTGCCAAAAGCCAACATATGCTGGTCTGACAGCGGGTATGCGTTGTTGCCTGTATATTGGGATGATTCAACTTGCCGTGGCTTATGCTCGTTTCCCGCAATCGGAGGGATCGCCATGCAGTTTTTCAAGGGCATGGCCGAGGGCGGGAAGAATGGCGGCGAGGTTTTCGGAAACCGCTTTGCGGCTGCCGGGGAGGGTAATGACGATGGTGCGTCCGAGCGTCCCGGCGACGGCGCGGGAAATGGCGGCGGTGGGCGTCTTGGCGAGGCTGGCCTGCATCATCGCCTGTTCGAAACCCGGCAGGCGGCGCTCAAAGATCGGGAGCAGCGCCTCGGGTGTGGTGTCGCGTGGGGCGAGCCCTGTGCCGCCGCTGGTAAGGATGAGATCGTATCCCTGACCGAGCGCCAGTTCCATGACAAGGGAGCGCAGCGTCTGAGGATCGTCCGGGATCATAAAGCCTTGTTCGTGGCAGAGCGGGAGTTTGGCGCGGGTGTCGGCGGCCATGAGCGGCCCGCTTTCGTCTACGCGCAGCCCGGCGGCTCCTTTGTCGGAAAGGGTAATCCACGCCAGGGCCCAGTGTTCGCGGCGTGCGGCCAAGGTCCGCGTTCCGGCCTCGATGGGCGTGAGCGCCTCAAGCAGCGGACATATCTGGGTGTGCGGAGCATCCAAGGCAAGGATGGAGGGAGGCAGGAACATCCGGCCCGTGACCTTGAGCCGGGCGACGCCCGAAGCGTCATAAAGGCAGGTCCCCACACGCCAGTCCCGGTTGCCGTCGGGAAGGG
>ENA-ORTM01003509-ORTM01003509.1-human-gut-metagenome-genome-assembly--contig:-NODE-3509-length-10598-cov-2.249929_pt1 | contig 10598 bp, 8 predicted proteins | sample MGYA00241909_ERZ509182 | MGnify/ENA primary metagenome ERZ509182 (study PRJEB26280, sample SAMEA2338855) | human gut metagenome | biome: human gut; feature: human-associated habitat; material: faeces...
AAAAGAAGTATTCTTCCATTCTTCCGGAAGTGTAAAGCATACTTCCGCCGTTTCTTTTCTTTGGTGTAAAGGTAGCAGGTTTGTCCGCAGCACTTCCGGATTCCAGAGAAAAACATAAAGCCGGTCGTCATCGTACATCAGAGGTTTCAGCGGTTGCCGTTTTTGTTTGAAAATCAAAATTCCGCCCGAATCTGCCCATTGGGCAGTGACTTCCGGAGCCCGTAGCTCGCCGGCCGAAACTTTCAGTTTACTATAATCGACGGAGACGTTCAACCCCTCGTCACAAGCCATACAAGGTAGATTCCGGCTCATAAAACCGTTTACCCTTCCTCTGGCTTCCCTACCGGGAAAACCCAATTCAAGCACTTTTTTCATTCTCATAGCCAGGAGACCCAAGACTTTCCATTTAGCCCGGTGTATCAATTGCGACGGAGTACGGGCATCCCGTGCCCATCTTTTTCCTTTTACCACATTAGAATCTCCAAGCCGGTACATCGTAACATTTCCGAAGGACCCGCTCAGCCTGCTGAATAAACCCGATTCAAAAACTGCCATAATTTCATTGTATTTACCGGTTCAATCTGAAATAGCAATCCGGCGAAAAAGTTTCTCCGGATGCAGAGCAAAACAGACAATATAAATGCAATTCCTTCCCGCTTGCCGGCCATTCACCTTCTGCCCGTCCATCTTTTCTGAGCGCGCAGATATTTTCCAACACAATTAACCGATAAGGTTCGTCCGGGCAGATAGCGGCAACTATCAAACGGTCGTCCGGCGCTGCCGTCGCCATGGGTATCCCCGCCTGCCAGACCAACTCCCAATGCCCCGTTTCGTTCTGCACACAAGCAAACCGATCAGGCAATTGTAAACAAGCACCTCCAAAACTCAATTTGGCATAGTCGACCCGGTCACCCTCTCCGAAAGCATTGATATTCCGGCTTAAAAAAAGATGATATCCCGATCGTTTTCCCAACCGGACAGCAGCCTCGCCGGCAGCACGCTGAAATAAAGTCCCCTTGACCGACCGGAACAGCGTTTGCACACACACCTGCCGCCACCGCTGTAAACATTGGGCCGGCGAACGGGGATTACTGACTTTAATAGGAGCGCGGCGTACGTATCTTTTATCTCCCACAGCATAAAAGATATGGTCGCCTATGCGTCCGGAAATATGCCCGAGTCCTGAAGAAATTACTCTTGCCATGATGTTTATATTTAGTTTCGAGGTTTATAATATAATAAAAAAAGTTTAAATTTCCAATCTATTTTCAATTTAACACCGATTAAAATTGGTATTAAATTGGAGTTGAATTGGAGTTGAATTGGAGTTAATACATATTTACTATATGGTAAAGAACTACCTTCCTCAGCCTTTTACCTGAAGCTGAAGGTAAAATGAATATTATTATTCAATCGTGGGCGACAAGATATTTAATTTTGTATCATTATTGTATTTGAAGTGAACCCAAAAAGTGAATACCTTACTCACTCCCGGCGAAGATGTGATTATTAAAGGACGTAACCTGCGCATCGAAGGCGATAAAGAAACGGCAAGAAAAACGTTCTCTAACATACTTTAACGAAGAAAAAACCGTTCCTTTGTAATAAAATCAGCCTGCATCCGTCTTACTAATGATGACAGAAAAAGAATTTAACCATATGATCCTGCCTCTGACCAAGAATATCTATGCCTATGCACAGCATATTCTCAGCAATCCGACAGATGCTGCAGACATCACTCAGGAGGTTATGATTAAACTCTGGAATACACGTAGAGAGCTGAAAGGAGTGCAAAATCCCCGGGCCTGGGCATTGAAGGTGACCCGCAACTTGTGCCTCGACTGGATAAAAAAACAAAAACCGGTGTACGGCGGGGAAGAGCTGGCACAAAACGAAGATTATACAAGCAATCCCTTGCAGGAAATCGAAACCAAGGACACCGTGAGCCTTCTCCGGCAAATCATCGACACTCTGCCGGAAAATCAACGGGAGGTGCTCATCCTGCGGGAAATAGAAGAACTGGAATTTGAAGAAATCGAACAGATCACAGGACTAACCGCCAACCACATCCGGGTGTTGCTCTCACGCGGACGGTCGAAGGTAAAAGAAATGATGCGAAATGAAAGATGACAGATAGAATATATGGAAGAAGTACTGAAACGATATTACAAAGGGGAGACAACTTTGGCAGAAGAGCGGGAGTTGAGGTCTGCCTGGCAACGGGGAGAACTCCCGGGAGAACCGATTTTGGGGCTTCGCGATCCGATGGAAATACCGGAAGGCCTGAATGAAAAATTACAGCGGTATATCCGGCAAAAACGGCAACGCAAAATCAGACAGCTCTGGATTACGGCCGGGAGTATCGCAGCGATGGCCGTGCTGATCCTTTCATTCAGGGGGACCTTCACAACGACACCCCGTCCGGGTATACAACTGTCGGATAACCTGAAGAAAGAACGCTTCGAAAATGCACTGCGCGTCCTGGGAAATGCCTTGGAAGATGAAAAAACACCGGTACAAAGAGTGCTTTACGAAGATCATAACCTGATTATAGCGATAGAATAAAAAGTATAATTATAAAACAAGATAGCCATGAGAAGAATATTTATTATTTTGTCGATTGTATTTGTTTTGCCTTTCGCGGCAAATGCACAATTATCTAAGCTCATGTCCAAATACCATGAGAAAAACGGCGTGACGGTCACCCAGCTGGACAAAAGCCTTTACGGACTTTATCAACGGAATAATCTTCCGCCCGAGGCAAACGAACTCCTGCAAAAACTGGAAGAGGTGAATATTCTCAATCTGGATTTGAATCAGACCGATCCCTCCCTGAGCGAAAAAGCGATCGGCCAGTTCCGGGAAATACTGGATAAACCGGAAAAATACAAACTGATCAAAAGCCGGAACGACGAGTTCGGAAAGCAACTGATCTACACGCACAACAAAAACGGACAAGTGACCGACCTGGTGGTCTGGAACCAAAACCCACAACAGGTGGATATCATCGAACTCCGGGGAGACATTCAACTGGATAAAATCGCCCTGCTGTCGAGAGCGCTGAATCTGAAAGGCCTGAACTCCCTGGCTGCCTTGAGTTCCAATGCCGACACCTATGAGTCGTATAAACACTTTAACGATTTCCCGGATATGAATCCCGGAGCTATTTCACAGCATATCCGGCAGATGATGGAAAATCTGCACAATCACATGGGAAGCGGATCGTTATTCGGCGATTTTTTCGGCATGCCCGGTGATTCGACCACCACGAACAATATGCCCGGCGGTTTTCCATTCGGTCATTTCCTACCGGACGAATTTTTTAATCCGGGGGAGGGCATGACGGATGAAGATTTCGAAGAATTTTTCAAAAACGGCAATCACCGGCAAAAGGTTGAAAAATTCTTCCAATCGTTCGGCAACGGTACAGGTATGAGCAGTAACTCGGTACAAATCACGGAAGAAAACGGAAAAACAAAAATTAAAATCGACTCCCAGAATTCGGATATGACTTACATCATCGATGGGCAACAAGCCCCTAAAGACAACGTACAAATGCCGGATAAGATTTTGAATGTCAACATCATCCCATCGAAAGAAGATGTCAAAAAATCCTATTTATTCATCACGTCGAGAGATCGGTTAGGAGAATTTGTGAGCTTTCAGAATGGCGTACTCACTTTTATATACAATAGCCAGGAATACAAATACAATCTCGAAAAAATGAAAGAACCTCTTCTGGTTATCGACGGACGCCTGGCCGACCGTTTCGATATCGATCCCAGTGAGATCCTGCAAATCCGTCCGATTAGCCCGATTGAAAAAGAGGTGGGGTATTACCCGAATGCAGAAGTGATTATCAATACGAAATAATCCCCCCTAAGGGAAGGATCGGTGAACCTTCGGTTCTGATTTATATTCATTTATCAGGACCGAAGGTTTTACTAATCAGCGATGGGGAAGACTGCACAACTCCGATTTATCGGTCGTTGTTTTTACTGTTAAAAGGCCGGTCACACCTGTTCATCCGCTTTTCCCGAAACGGCAGGAGTTTCTGCATCGCTCTGCAAGCGGAATTCGATCGGAAGCGTATAGAACACATCTACAGCCACGCCTCTCTGTTTGCCGGGAATCCAATCGGGTAATGCCTTGACAACTCTCAGGGCTTCCCGGTCCAGATCCTGATCTACACTTCTTACAACCTGAGGATCGGTCACTCTACCCGCTTTATCGATTACGAAAGAAACAATCACTTTACCCTGAATTCCTTTCTCCTGAGCCCGGACAGGATATTTGACCATCCGTGCCATATAAGCCAGCACATTTCCTTCTTTGAATACCGGCATTTCCTCGACAGCCGTGAAAATTTCTCCCTCCTTAGATGTTGCATTCTGGCCAGCTTTCGCATATCCGACAACTACCATTCCCTCGAGCTCTACCGGTTGCTTAGGTAAAACCACCTCTTTCAGATTAGCTTTATCCCCACAAATCACCTCTGCAGTCCGTTTGCCTACATATGAAAAATAAAGCGTATCTCCCTTCCCGGCCTGGATAGAGAATTCTCCATCCTGATCAGTGGAAGCCCCCAGTGAGGTCCCTTTGATAATGACCGTGGCCCCTTGCAGGGGATTACCTTGTTCGTCCACTACCCGGCCTTTGTATGAGGAAGTTTCCCCGCCGGCCTGTATCAGCGTATGGGAGGCCAGATCGGTTACGGCTCGTGCATTTCCAGCCAGAATCAATAAGCCGGTTACCGGAAGTAAAAAGGCATATTTCAACAAGCCGATTCTGGATGTTTTCTTCTTATTCATCATAATAACTCGTTTTTTTAATTGAGAAACATTGAAATTATTAACTATAGGTACTGCAGTCGATTGATGGGACAGGCGAAGCAAGTGATATTGATAATTTTTGCGGTTGTAACCGGAATTTACCACTTGCTCATCTGCTAAAAATTCCAGATTCTGCCTGATTTCTTTACGTAAAAGCCAGACAACCGGATTGAACCAGAAAAAGATACAAAGTATCTCCCCGAGTAACATATCCAATGAATGCCATTGGCGGACATGAGCAGACTCGTGTACGATAATCTCATGAAGTTCCCGCTCTTCGTAATGGGCCGGATTGACAAAAATCCAACCGAAGAAAGAGAAAGGAGCTGTAATCTTCGGCAAAGCAATGACCGGAACATGATGACAGCTTTGTTTTTTACCCTGATAAGCGAGTCGACAGATACCAGCCAACTGGACCGCCATACGGAGGGTCAGCACAAGACTTCCCCCACTCCAAATCCAGATCAGGAACCGCTGCCAGGTGAAAAGCGATTGTTCTGCGGCAGGTTGCGGAGCCACAGGAGTAACCACCGCCAGCATTTCGGCATACCCGACAACCATCCCGGGCAAGGCATTACCTTGCTCCAACCAGGATGCCAACGAAATCAGGGGATATACAAAAGCCAGTATAACGATGGAAAAAAGAAATAAACGTCGGATTCTTAAAAAAGTATCCCTGGAAAACAACATCCGATATAAAAGATAGAATACCACTAAACCCGCATTTACCTGTAATATATAAATTTGAAAATCTTCCATAGCTCCTATTCTTTTTCAATTAAACGGATAATTTCTTCTAACTCTTTGGCCGAGATCTTCTGTTTCCGGGCAAAAAAAGTTACCATCTCTTTATATGAATTCTCGAAATAATTCTGTACGACGCCGGAAAGAAATTTCGTTTTGTATTCCCCTTCATCGATCGAAGGCGAATAAACATAGGTGTTCCCATAACGTTTGGCCTGTACATATCCTTTTTTCTCCAGATTTTTCACGATAGAAGCCACCGTCGTATAAGGCGGACGAGGCTCTTCCATGCAATTCAAAAAATCTTTAATCACTCCTTCTTTTACCTGCCAGATAATAAGCATGATTTCTTCTTCCTGAAAAGTCAATTTTTCCATAAGGCACATCAAACTACGATTTATTCGCAAATCTACGAAAATTTCGTAGATCAGCCAATGTTTGATAAAGAAAGTTTCAAAAAAATATATATCCGCAGGCTCCAGCAACCCGATATACTACTTTAAACGCCGAAGGAGTAGTTATGAACTCCCGTCCTCCCCCATTGGGGACGAAAGGTCCGTCCCGGAGTTCAAAAAAGAAAGAAAGAGGGTGTCCAAAAAGGCAAAATACCCCCTTGTAGAATCGGATATTTGATTTCAGTCTCCAATAGGGATACGAATAAATCGAGGGTGCCAAATACTTTTTGGACACCCTCTTTCTCCGAGTTGATTCAATTATCCCTAAAAATCTGTTTTTAGAAATTCAATACTTTTACCCAACCGAATTTGTCCGGTTCGTCTCCGTATTGAATAGCTCTCAAACGGTTGTACAATTTGGTACACCATTCACCAGGAACATCGGGCTTACCGAAAACGATGCTCTTGTTGTTTTCGAGATCATCGATCTGTCCGATAGGACTGATGACAGCAGCCGTACCGCAAGCTCCGGCTTCTTCGAAAGTCTCGAGTTCTTCTACGGGAATAAGCCGGCGTTCTACTTTCAATCCCATGTCTTCGGCCAATACCATCAGGCTGGCGTTGGTGATAGAAGGCAGGATGGTGTGAGAGAACGGAGTGATATATGAACCGTTTTTAATACCGAAGAAATTGGCCGGGCCACATTCGTCGATGTATTTCTTCTCTTTGGAATCGAGGAAGATGGCGGTCGAATAGCCTTTCTGATGGGCTACTTCGCCGGATCTCATTCCTGCAGCGTAATTACCTCCTACTTTGATGTGTCCGGTGCCATTGGGAGCAGCACGGTCGTAACGGCGTTCGAGCATGACTTTGGTCGGTTTGAAACCGGCTTTGAAATAAGGTCCTACAGGAGCTACAAATACAACGAAAATATATTCTTTAGCCGGAGCAACTCCCATCTGCGGTCCGACACCGATCAACAAGGGACGGATATATAAGCTGGCCCCCGATTCGTAAGGCGGAACGTATTCTTTGTTCAACTCGATGGCTTTGACGACAGCTTCTTCGAACAGTTCGATCGAAGGAGCCTGCATCATTACGTATTCGGCAGAACTAAGCATACGTTTTGCATTTTCTTCACAACGGAAGAGACGGATTTTTCCATCTTTACCCCGGAAGGCTTTCATACCTTCGAATGCTTCCTGTCCGTAATGCAAACAGGTAGAAGCCATATGAATATTCAGCATTTCAGAGTCGCTGACTTCAGGAGCACTCCATTTGCCGTCCTTATAATAACAACGTACGTTGTAATCCGTCTTGGAATATCCAAAGGACAATTTACCCCAATCTAAATTTTTCATAGTAGTTAGTTTTTGATTATTTTATAATAGTCATCTCGTTGATCAGGTTCTTAGCTCCGGCATATTTATCTACAATCCAGAGGAAATAACGAGTGTCGAGATTGATACACCGTTGCAGATTTTCTTCAAAATCGATGTCTCCGGACATGGCTTCGGAGTTACCGTCGAAGGCAGTACCGATCAGATGTCCTTCGGCGTTGATGACACCGGAACCGCTGTTACCTCCGGTGATGTCGTTATCTGTGATGAAGTTGACACTCAACTTATCGGTCCCGTAAGGAGCGAAATCCTGCTGAGCATACAGTTCTTTCAGCCGGTCGGGTACTTCGAACTCCCCACCTTTGGGCCCTTCTTTTTCGATCACACCGGTAAGGGTGGTGTAGTAATCATAGAAAACAGCATCCCGCGGTTTGTAGCTACCTACTTTACCATAGGTCAAGCGAATCGTAGAATTGGCATTGGGAGCCCAGGCTTTATCGGGCTGCATTTCCATCAATCCCCTCACGAAAAGACGGTCTCCTTTGGAAATTTTTTCCTGCATTTCACCACTGTAGGCGGTCAGTTTGATCCAAATCTCATAGAAAGATTTACCGGCAATATATACCGGGTCTTTGGCCAATTGTTTACAATCGGGTTTGTCGAGAAATGCGTTGAAAGCAGCTTCGTCCATGAAGATGGATTTCTGCTGCAATCCGGCAGCGAACTTATCGTAATTGCCTTTGTATTTTTTGTTGACCAGATCGATAACTTCGGGGTAAAGATCGGGATCGACATTGTCGTTGTATATTTTAAACAATGCAGCGAATAATTTTGTATCGAGATCGGCATTATAGTCTTTGAAAAAAGCTTTAGCCATATCTTTCAAAGCTTCTTTAATCTCTGTTTTTTCTCCGGCGGGGATTTCTTTATCACAAAGATCTTCGATCATTCTTCCGCTACGGTAAGCGAATAAATGAGCTTCGGGTCCGGCCAGGGCTTCCTGCGCATAAGCCGTAGCTACGGAATATTCTTTAATATCTTCGTATCCCTGGCGAATCATCGGCAGCACTTCGCCGTAAGTGGCTTTGCGGGCCGGATCGGCATTTACCCAAGCGGTAAACTCTCTTTCGATGGCTTCTTTGTTGCCTTTGGTGTTCAGGTTTTTGAGCGCTTTATTCTGCTCGAAGGAATATTTCCAGTAGTTGGCACAACTGGCATATTTAGAAGCATATTGAATCCGGGTTTTCGGACTCTTAGCCATTTCTTCGCGCATAACCTCCAATTTTACCGTACGTACTTTGTAACGGATATCGTTGGTTACATCCATCGTATTCTGTAATCCGAAACTGGTGGTATAGCGGTCGGTAGTTCCGGGAAATCCCATAATCATGGCAAAATCACCGTCTTTCACGCCTTTTGCAGATACGGGCAGGTAATGTTTGGGTTTTAAGGGTACATTATCTTTGGAGTATTCGGCAGGGCTACCGTCAGGAGCGGTGTAAATACGGAACATAGAAAAGTCGGCAGTATGACGGGGCCACATCCAGTTATCGGTATCTCCACCGAATTTTCCCATGCTCTGAGGAGGGGCACCTACCAAACGTACGTCTTTGTAGATGGTGTAAAGGAACAGGAAGAATTGGTTTCCTTCGAACATCGGCTGAACCTGTCCGCTTAATTTCGTTCCAGCCACAGCTTCCTTCACAATCACTGCAGATATACTGTCGATGATAGCACCGCGGTCCATTTCGCTCATATCGTCTTTTAAGAAAGGAGCGATACGGTCGGTTACGTCTTCCATCCGTTCCAGAATAGAAGCGGTCACGCCGGGATTGGTGAGCTCATCTTCCATTTTGTAAGCCCAGAAACCATCGGCCAGATAGTCGTGCTCGACAGAAGAATGAGATTGGATAGCACTGAAACCACAGTGATGATTGGTCAGCATCAACCCATTGGGAGAAATAATCTCTCCCGAACAAAAATGACGGAAAGGACGGCCGGCATTGCCTAAACCGACGATAGCATCTTTGATACCGGGTTTATTGACATCGTAGATATCTTCTGCAGTCAGTTTAAATCCCATCTGTTGCATTTTCTCAATGTTCAGTGGTTTTAATTTCGACAACAACCACATTCCTTCATCAGCCCTGACAATAGACACCGAAAGCAGAGCAAGAGCAATAATCAATAGTTTCTTCATGTGTTTTATTCTATAGTATTTGTTTTAAATTATAACTACCACACTATCCCAACTTAAATTTCTTAACGAAAAACAATCTTTTTCCTAAGTTATTATAACTTTCAAGCTAAGATAAGTGCAAATATATAATTAAATCCGTTCTTTATCTGATTTTCACTTTATTTTAACAGGAGAGAGGAAAAGAAAAAACCGGGACAGAAAAAAGAACAGGAAGAAAAGATTTGGAAGGCTGAAGGAGAAGAATATAGCAAAATACGATACCTTTGTGAGGTGAGAGATTTTGATTTTATATAATAACGAGATTATGGCCGATACAAGTAACAAAAAAAATATCAGAGAAGAATCTTTACGGGATTTAAGCGACTTTTTAACCGCACAAGGCGAGAAGGCTTTCCGTGCAAAACAGATCTGGCAATGGATCTGGCAAAGAGGGGTGACGGATTTCGCAGAGATGAGCAACTTATCGAAGGCTACCCGGGAATTATTAAGCCGGCATTATTTCTTCGATTCCCTCTTTCCGCAGCAGGTGCAGACAGCCAGCGACGGCACCGAAAAAACAGCCTGGCGGCTGACCGACGGCGAAATCGTCGAGAGCGTACTGATTCCCGGAAATCAAAAATTCACGGTCTGTGTATCTTCACAAGTGGGTTGTCAGCTGGGGTGCAAATTCTGTGCAACCGGTACCCTGGGTTTTAAACGTAATTTAACGGCCGGCGAAATTTTCGAACAGGTGGTCCGTGCACAGCAGGCAGCGGAAGCCCAGGGGCAACCATTGAGCAATATCGTTTTCATGGGAATGGGCGAACCTTTACTGAATTACGAGCAGGTCCTCAGAGCGATAGAACGGATTACGGCCCAGGACGGATTAGCCATGTCACCCTACCGGATTACGGTATCTACAGCCGGTATCCCGGAAAAAATCAGGCAATTGGCAGACGATGGAGTGCGTTTTAATCTGGCGCTTTCGCTACATGCAGCGAAAGAAACCACCCGCACTTTCCTTATGCCGGTGAATAAAGCCTATCCTTTGAGTGAGATTGCAGGAAGCCTGAAATATTTCGTCGAAAAAACAGGAACCCGTCCGACT
>ENA-ORTM01003521-ORTM01003521.1-human-gut-metagenome-genome-assembly--contig:-NODE-3521-length-10566-cov-2.300542_pt1 | contig 10566 bp, 9 predicted proteins | sample MGYA00241909_ERZ509182 | MGnify/ENA primary metagenome ERZ509182 (study PRJEB26280, sample SAMEA2338855) | human gut metagenome | biome: human gut; feature: human-associated habitat; material: faeces...
AAAGCCAGTATGGCGATCAAAGTAGCTCCCAACAGGGGCATAGCTGTCTTTTTAGCAATATTGGTCAAAGCGGCAGGCTTAGGGATACCCCGTTTTAAATCCACCAGGATTCCGTCGACAATCACAATCGCATTATCCACCAGCATCCCCATCGCAACGATCAAAGCCGCCAGGGAAACCCGCTGTAAAGTTCCATCGAGTAAATATAGAATCACGAAAGCCCCCAAAACGATAATGACCAGACCGGTACCGATAATCACACCGCTCCGGAATCCCATCGTCAGCATCAATACCAGAATCACCACCAGCACCGACTCCACCAGATTGATCATAAAAGTACCGATAGCCTCCCTCACCCGATCGGGTTGGAAAAATACCTTTTGAAAATCGATGCCGACAGGTATACGGGAAGATTTCAATTGCTCTAAACGAGCATCCACCTTTTCGCCCAAAGTCACAATATTCCCTCCTTTTTCCATAGAGATCGATATCCCTAGTGCACGAACAGTATCATAACGCATCTCATTCCGGGAAGGATCCTGATATCCCCGTGTGACCGAAGCCACATCCCGCAATCGCAGCTGATCGTTTTCATGTCCCTGAATCAACAGGTTTTCGATATCACGGATCGATTCGTAACTATCGTCTACGCCTATCCTCAATCTACTCTTTCCCGTCTTGAAATATCCCGAATAAACCGTTTTATTCTGGTTGTTCAAGGTAGCTAAAATCTCGGCGGGATGTACACCCAGATTAGCCATTTTGTCCTGTATGATATCTATATTGATACAAGGTTTTCGGTCGCCATAAATATCCACCCGTCTCACTCCCGGTATATCCTGTAACTCACGCTTCACCAGATTGGCATACTCAACCATTTCTTCGTCGGCGATGCCATCGGTAGTCATGGCATAGAACATGCCGTATACATCCCCGAAATCATCTTTTACCACAGGAGTCACGCATCCGTCGGGCAGTTGTGAAGCTGCATTCGTCACCCGCCGCCGTAAGATATCCCACTTTTGTTCCAATTCGGCAGGGGGAACCGTACTCTCCAACTCGACCGTAATAATAGACAGATCAGCCATCGATTTCGACTCCACACTGGCAATATCTCCCATCGCCCGGATTTCTTTCTCGAGTACATCCGTTACTTCCAATTCCACTTTATGAGCCGAAGCTCCGGGATAGACAGTCACGACCAGAGCTTGTTTTACCTTGATCTCCGGATCTTCCAGTTTACTCATAGAGACAAACGAAAAGATTCCGCCAACAACAAGCACTGCAATCAGAAATTTGACCAGTGCCCTATTATTCAATGCATATTCAGCAAGATTCATTCCAATCAGAATTAATAAAAGACAACAGTTTCAGGCCGGATCGACCGTTTACAGCAAACCACCGATATTCGTATCGGCAACAGGCTTCAACCTCTCGACTTCCATACCCTCTTTCAGTTTATGTACACCGGCAGTGACTACGATTTCACCACTTTGCAGGCCTTCGTCCAAAACCACTCTGCCTTCTTTCAATATTTGCCGGATTTTAACCTGTCTTTGAGTCACTTTTTTATCCGCCGGCCGATACACCCATACCGACGATTTTTCCTTGTCCTGAAAAATAGCACTCAATGGAACCACTGTCAAATTGTCGCCTCCCGCTTCATAATCGATCGTTACATTCACACTCATACCTGCCGCCAAAGGAATAGCAGGATCAGGAGTCAACCGCAAACGCATCTGATAAAGCTGATTCAGATTAGCCTTTTTCGTCACATCGATCAATTCCAACGGAAAAACCCGATCCGGAAAGACATCGGCAACTGCCGTAAACCGGTTAAAAAGGTGACGACGGACATAATCGCTGGAAGGCACATCGATTTCTACCTCGAAATAACGGGTATCGATCATCGATATAACCGGCATTCCGGCAGCCACCGTTTCGTCGGTATCGAAATATTTCTTCTGGATATACCCATCGAAAGGAGCGACAAGCCGGGTATCTTTCAAAGCATTTTTATGCGCATTATATTTAGAGGTGATTTGCTGCAAACCATACACCGCTTTATCGTAATCATTTTCAGGTACACTTTTACGGTTATACAGTTCTATCACCCGTTCAGCCTCGGATTTAATCTGTTTGTATTCGGCTTCGGTAGCTTTATACTGCAATTCATAATCCCGCGGGTCGATCTCTGCAATCACTTCTCCTTTACGCACAAAACTACCCACCTGCACCGGAATCCGGATGATCGGTCCGGCTACCCGAAATGCCAGATCTACGTCGGCCGCAGCCTTAACACGCCCCGGATAGGTCACTTGTAATTCGTTCTCATAATTTTTTACTGTCTCGGTCTTCACCATCAAGACCTGCTTTTCATTGGTTTCCGACGAACGACAAGCAGAAAATCCAAGGATAATTCCCACCACAGGGAATAAATAATGTCTGATCATAGTACACACCTATTAATTATTCGTTTACGAACGTACTTTACGACTTTTAACAATTTCTCTATAATACAATAAACATGCCAAAATAAAATAAATAATCGCTAAAATCCAGAGATTTAGATACTCCGGCAACACCTCTCCAAGGGTAGCCCCCATATTGTTCATTTTTACGAACCCGTCGATTCCGTGAGTAGAAGGAAAAATTTTCGACAGGGCGATCCAATAACCGGCAATCCCCTCCTTCGGCCACGAAATACCCGAAATAAACATGAGCGGCACCGAGGTAAAGACAAACAATAAAAAAGGCTGTTCCCGCTCCCTACTAAAAAAAGAAGCTGTAATAGCAAAAAAGACACAAGCCAACAAAAAGGGGAACAGGAATAACATCAATTCCGATTTAGCGCCGATTTGAGTTAAACTAAAGATCCGGGGTACAATAAAGAACACCCAAAATCCCATCACAAAATAAACCGGCATATAAACACAGGCTTTACCGATGACAATGCACCAGGGTTTGCAGTAATGTTTATCGACGGGCACCAGGCTATGGCGTGGATTCCTGTCGCGGGCTGTTCCGGCAATCGTTCCCACTCCCAACAATAAAGATTGTTGGATCACCAGGATCAATACTGCCGGGATGATAAAAGAAGCAAAACCACTTTGAGGATTAAACATTTTGACTTCCGAAATCTCTACCGGCGAGGCGGTTATTTCTTGCTGAATGCGGGAAGCATAAGGTAGATTTTCTACCTGTATATCTTTCCCCAGGGTGATAGCCACATCGCTTGTCGCCTGAAGTAAGGCTTTATAATTGAGTAAAGCCCCCATATCGCAAAACAAAGCGACATGGGCCTGTTCTCCCCGATTTATATCTTTACTGAAATCCGCCGGAATCTCTAAAATACCGTATATTTCTTTCTGCCACATGAAAAGCTGCGCTTCTCCGAGATCGTTACAGTGGGCTACGACTTTCACATTCGGAGAAGCTTCCCACATCCGCAAAAATTCACGGCTTAAAGGAGACTTGGACTGATCGATGACAGCAACGGGTACCTGTCTTACAACCTCATTACTATAAATAAAAGTATAAATCAGGGGATAGCCTAAACACAGAAAAATAAAGAAAGTAAGTACTGCATGGTCCCGAAAAACCAGGTAAAACTCTCTCCGAAATATAAAATAGATATCTTTCATCATAACCTCCCATTAGGGTAAATAACGATTTTCCTGTAAATCCAATTTCAATTTAGGCAAAGTCAGTAAAGGCAACAGAACGAACAATACCAAAGCCAGATAAGGTTTCCAGGAGTAGGCCATAGGAATACCGTTCAAAGCCTGATCGACATAGAGCAGATAGTAATGCCTCATCGGAAATAAATCAGACATCAACTGCATCAGCTGAGGCATAGCCGGAACCGGGAAAGTAAAACCACTGACAGAGAATGACAAAACTCCCCAAAGCCCGCAAAGACTGAGGGCGATCCGATTGCGCCGTGCAATACCGGTAACAAAAATAGCAAACCCCTGAGCAGCCAGTACCAACAGCAACATAGCTAAAAACATGGGAAAAAATCCACTATTCAAAGGAAAATGTAAATAACCGTACAATATAGAAAGATACAGTAAGCCGGTAGTGACAAAGATCAGCGTTTGAGGCAATAGCTTTCCCAGCAAAGCCAATACAATGGAACCATTGCTTTGACGCAACCAATCGGCTGCCGTTTTTTCTTTAGTCTCCTGACTGATGCTATAAGTGGCGGTAAACATGGCAAACATAAAAACGAAAGCAGGCATTAAAATACTTGCCAGATAGATGGCATAGCTGATCCAGGGATTATTCAAGGGAAACGTATCCACTGTAATCGGTGACAGCCTGGCTTTCAATAGCGGTCCTCCCCCGCCTTTTGCCAACAATACGGTCTGTTGTACAGCCCCGTTTGCCAAAGCAGCCTGCAAGCGCATATTTTTATAGACCAATGAGCCCGGTAGCAGATAAGTCTCATTTGTATAAAATGAAATTTCAGGTCTTTTACCGACAGACACCTCCTGTCTGAAATTCGCCGGTATATGGAAAATACCATAGATCCGGCTTGTTTGCATCGCTTCCCGGGCTTCTTTAAAGCTAGCCGTCCGCATCACTACTTCGGTTTGGGCCATCGCATCCAAAGAACGCACCAATTGCCGTGACAAGGATGTATTATCCTCATCCACCACGGCTATCGGCAATTTCATTGGTAACCCCTGCTTCAACAGATCGGCAAAAAAGATAAAACAAAATGCCGGAGCTAAAATCAGAATAAACCAATAAATCCGCCGGGAAGCCAGACGTCTGAATTCCCGTTTCATTAAAGCCGATAACAAACCGAGCGTATTCATAATTTTTTCAAAACACTCATTCCCGGACGCAGTCCATCTACTTTGTCCACCGGTTTTGCCTTTACCCGGAAAGTTTTTACATCATACTGCCCTGTCGTTTTGGTAGCCCGCCAGGCAGCGTAACTTCCCATATCCTTCAGATAAGTGACTTTCAATTCCACTTCGCGATTATCCAAAGCAGGCACAAAAGCTTTAAATGTTTCTCCTACCCTGAAATCGTTCAGCTGGTCTTCACGCACATTAAAAGATACCCACATGTCCGATAAATCCAAAATATCCATCACCGGCGCCCCTGTACCGACCAATTCTCCGATCTTCGGATACCGCTCGGAAATTTCACCGTCTATCGGAGAGATCAAATAAGTCTCTTTAACATAAGCCTCCACTTCTGCGACAGCCCCTTTCGCCCGGTTCAGTTGAGCCTCTGCAGCTTGTTTATCTTCTCTTTGTGCACCATTGCGTGCCATCTCGTATTGGGCTTTAGCAGCCTGTTCGGTAGCCATCATAGCTTTGTAATTAGCTTCGGCCTCATCTTTCTTCTGGGCCGGCACAACCTCACTCTCATAAAGTTTCAGGATCCGGTCGTATGTTTTTTTCGCTACCTCGGCAGCGGCTTTTGCTTTTTGCCAGGTTTGGTAAGTCATTACGATCTGTTCGGAGCGGGTACCTCTTTCAGCCTTTTCGTTCAGAGCCTGGGCAGCAGCCTCCGCCGCTTCGGCCTGACTATATTTGGCCAGTACCTCAGGACTATCCAGGATAGCCACCGTATCTCCCCGGTTCACCCGTTCACCTTCATTAAAACGGAATATTTCGATCCGCCCCGGCACTTTTCCGGAAATACGTACTTCCGTTGCCTCAGCCTCTCCCTGAATATACTCAGGTTTCGGCTCCCAAAACAGAAAACCGAAAATTGCCACCAAAAGCACCAAAACAATGATTCCGGTAAAAGTCACCAATTTTCCATTCATCTTTTCCATACTATCTTTTCGTTTATAATTTCTATTCTTTGCCTAATATACCATACGCTTTTTGCAAATACACTTCACACAATTTCATTTCTATCTGTGTATCGATCAAATCGGCATGAGCAGCCAACCAAGCCGTTTGGGCTTCCAACACATTGGATACCGGGATCGTCCCTTCCTGAAATCCCAGGTTGGCATACTTCAAATTCTCATCGGCCTTCACCTGATTTTTTTCAGCCATTTCCATCTTCCGGGCAGCTTCTTTGACCTTCAACCGGGCCTGGCTTACCTGTAACTCTATCTTTTCGCGGGCTTCCTGTAATTTAAAATTCATCAGACTGGTCTCCGCCCTGGCACTACGCACCGTTTTCCGGGAAGCCCCCCAATGGAATATAGGTGCTTTAACGCCGATACCGACACTCCACATCCCGTCGAATCCGGTACTTATCCCATCGAAGAAAGAAGGGGTCATGGCAAAATAATTAGCCATAAAAGCCACTGTCGGCAGATAAGCCGAACGGGCAATCTTTTCTTTCTTCCGGTAAATATCCGTTGCCAGCGTCAGGCTACTGATCTCCGGACGGTTATCATATACCTGCTCGATATTCAACCACTTCGGTTCGGCCTGAGGCAAAACATTCAATAATTCTTCTTGCAGGGTATAAACCGAATCTACAGCTAATCCACAGATTTGGTTCAGATTCATACGAGCCAGACTCAAACCGTCCTCCACCCGCAACAGAGCCATCTCTGCCTGATTCAGTTTTACCTTCACCGAGAGCATATCCGCCTTAGTCGATACGCCGGTTCGGTACATCACTTCGATATCATGTTCGAATTTCTGTAAAGTCTCGACAAATTTAACGGCTAATTTCTGTCGGTTGACCAGAGATACGATTTGCCAATAAGCTTCGTCGGTTTCCTGGATAATATTTTGCAATTCCTGTTCTCTCCCGCTCTCGGCCAATTTCTCGGACAACCCTGCCAGTTGGTTATAGGCTCTGATCTTCCCCCCCATATAAATCGGTTGTGTCAGTCCTACCTGCAAAAGAGCCATATTTCTATCATCCACGGTCATCGCCTCTTTGGGCAACAGAGCATAATCTTTAGGGACATATTGGCCGTTATTCATCACAGGTTTTCCGTCTGCTCCGATCATAATCTGATCTTTACCGAGCGTCCATTTACCGTCTTGTCCGATCGTACCGACAGGCAAATGGGCATCTTCGGATAATAAATTGATCTCTTTCTGATTGCGCATATAAGTCCCCATCGCATCCAAAGCAGGCAAATATTTGGTAAAAGCCTCTTCTTTTTTAGCTTTTGCTGCGTTTATCTGCTCATCGGCCATTTTCAACTTTTTGTTATTTTCCAGAGCCAACAGCCTGCACTCTTCCAAGCTCATCACTTTTTGCCCATATACACCGGCAATCGTTCCTAACATTAATATTCCACAAATCAACTTCTTCATACGATCGGTTATTGAATAATAAATTCTATCTATTATAACGTAATTTGTTTTATACTTTTCGGTATGTATTTCAATAAAAAAATTATTCTCCGACAGCCAGAGAATAAAGTTGTTCATATTGTGATCTCACCGCCGACAATGCATAAGATATATCCTGATGCATGATCAGATAGTTTATCACACCGACGCTAATATTCAGCAAATTCTTTGCCAAAATAGAGGTATCCACATCATTTCTCAATTCTCCGGCCCGTTTGGCATTCAATATCAACTGTTCTAACTTAGAAAGTCGCAACATTTTCGAAGCCAAAACCACTTTTTTAAATTCGGGGAATAGAGCGATCACTTCCACGATCAACGAAAGGCAAAGAATTTCAGGAATTTCACTACTGAATGTCCGTGCTGAATAATTATGTATCCCGGTCAATTTCTGAATAGTGAGGTCGACATATTCCCGCAATGTCGAAATATGCCCGAATTCTTCGGTTCTTTTTGAGTTCAGCAAGGCATAATAAGAATACAATCCCTCCTTCAGTACTTCTTCTTTATTGGTGAAATGATAATAAAAAGTACCGCGGGTAATTTTCGCAGCCCGTTCTATATCACTCAGCCGCACAGCCTTAAACCCTTTTTTCAAGAAGAGCAGAAAAGCGGTTTCTATGATTTGCCGACGGGTATTATTCATTTTTTTATCAATAAATAATATTGTTCAAACTGCATACGCATATCCGAAAACATAAAGTGCAAATTATCGGTACCCAACTCGATATTCAACATACTGGTCGACACCGACATCAGGTTACGCGCCAATACCGAAGTATCGAGCGAACCTTTGATCTCTCCCTGCTGTTTCGCCTTCAAGATCATATATTCCCAACGGGACAAACGATCTTTAGACAACTCGTCAATCCATTTACGATATTCCGGAAAGAGAGGGGCTACTTCCAAAACCAACTGAAAAAAAGCGATATCTATAATAAAAAAGTCGAACATCTGTTGTAATTGTTCAGCTCTTCGTTCTTTCCGGGCCACTACGATATCTATGTAGGCCTTCAATGAACCGACTTCCAAAAACTCTTCTTCGCTTATCTCACTGACTACGGACAAATACTTTTCGATACCGGCTTTCAGTATTTCTTCTTTATTCCGAAAATAATAATAAAACGCACCTTTCGTCAAACCGGTAGCTTTCTCCAAATCTTTCAGCGAACAAGCTTTATATCCTCTGTTCAGAAATTGGAAAAAAGATTTATTCACTATTTCATCTTTCAAATCCGGCATATTTTTATACTTTTCGGTATGCAAAAATAGTAAATAATTAACAAAATTACAACAATAAATATCAGGATTAATATTTATTTTCAAAATCGACCGATTGAAGGTTCAACTACGGAATGTAGTTTATAAAAAAATTCGAAGCGGTTTCTCTGAATGGTACAGGCCGTCGTGTTTATCTGCTTGGGATTATACAGGTAGTTACGAAGATTCGGTATACGTTGTACAACAATTATTTACCGACAGAACCATTGGATACGGACAATAATCCGTTCCCTACAACGCGATAGCCTCATCTAAGGTTATTTCTTCCTCTTCGAGCACATCTTTTCCGCGTTTCAACAGATAATCAAAAGTTACCATGACCCTTTCTCCGGGTAGAAGCTGTAACAAACGGGCGTTTTCGGCCCGGGTTTCTTCAGAGAAACTAGCTTCACCTACAAATCCCTGTTGTTGCAAAGAATCCAATAAAATAGTATTCATCCCGACAAGAATTCCTTTGTCATTTGTCACAGTAGCTTTCAGCCCGGCCACACCGAACGAGTAGCTGGAATCCACGTCATCTTCACTATACCCCACACAAAATAGCATCGCTCCCCATACGATCAGTATGTACTTCAAGTTCATATTATTTTGATTTTCCGCTGCAAAGATACAGAAATAATTCAGAGGCAAAAAATCCGGTATTCACAAAGGTATCTATCTCCCGGAATTAATCCGGTCTACAATAACTGCAATAGCCCCGTCACCGGTAACATTAGTCGCCGTACCGAAACTATCCATAGCAATATAAAGTGCGATCATCAATCCCTGGGCAGTTTCATCGAATCCCAACATCGACTGTAACAATCCCAAGGCTGCCATAATAGCACCTCCCGGCACACCCGGTGCTGCCACCATAGCAATCCCGAGCATCATAATAAATCCGGCGAATTGGGCAAAATTTATTTCCATACCACTCATCAACATGATGGCCATCGAACAAGCGACGATTTTCATGGTACTCCCCGACAGATGAATCGTAGCACACAACGGGATAACGAAGCCGGCCAAGTCAGGACGTACGCCATTCCGTATCGTTTGCTCCAGGGTTACAGGAATCGTTGCCGCCGAAGATTGGGTGCCTAAAGCAGTCATATAAGCAGGTAACATATTGCGGAACAAACGGAGGGGATTCTTTTTACCGACCATACCGGCGATAAAAAACTGAATAAACAACAAGACTACGGTCATCACAAAAATAACGACAATAATCTTCAGAAATACATTCATCACTCCGGCAACCTGCCCGGAATTGGTCATATTCAGGAAAATACCGAAAATATAGAGAGGTAAAACAGGGATAATCACGGCAGTAATCACCTGATTGATAATGTCTTTAAAATCATCCATAACCGACTTCAACCGGTTGCCGTCGATCACCGACATTCCTAAACCTAACGTAAAAGCCAATATCAGAGCCGACATAACTCCCATGACAGCAGGCATTTCAACAGTGAAATACGGTTGTAAGACAACGGTATTATCCGCCACAGCCGACAGCTTATCGGAGGTATTTAACAACCAGGGATAAGAAAGATCACAGGTAAAATAAGTAAAAAAGCCTGAAAACAAAGTAAAACCATAAGCCAGCAAAGCGGTTATCAGCAACAAACGTCCGGCTCCTTTCCCCAGATCGGCGATTCCGGGAGCCACCAAGCCTAATATCAATAACGGAATAATAAAATTCAGGAAATTACCGAACAAAGAATTAACAGTCAAAAAAATCCGGACAATCCAACCGGGAAAGAAAAGTCCGCACACAATACCTAAAGCAATAGCAATAATAATACGAGGCAATAGACCTAATTTCATCTTTTTCATAGACAATCATTTTCTAATATTAGTATTTACCCACAATAATTCAAACGTTTCCGAAACCACAATGTTACAACAAAAAAATGAGTCTGTAAAGTTTAAGAACTTTATTAAGTCAGTAAAATTACTAATAGCGAGAAATAAGATTATTCGGCCGATTTATCTTATATTT
>ENA-ORTM01003532-ORTM01003532.1-human-gut-metagenome-genome-assembly--contig:-NODE-3532-length-10517-cov-3.560791_pt1 | contig 10517 bp, 9 predicted proteins | sample MGYA00241909_ERZ509182 | MGnify/ENA primary metagenome ERZ509182 (study PRJEB26280, sample SAMEA2338855) | human gut metagenome | biome: human gut; feature: human-associated habitat; material: faeces...
CAATGCAAAGGGGAGAAATCTCAAAACGTTCTGCCTCCCCATCCTGTTTCTATAGGAAAAGCTCCAGTGCCTTTTGGAGCGGCAAAGATCATGCGGCAATAATTTGCGGAGGTGCTTTGATTGACGGGTTACCGGATCTTGATGGCGATAACGATTTTGTTGTTGGCGGGGGTCGTCCCCTTTTTTCTAAAGGCCGGATGGCCAAAAAAAACAAAAAAATCCCTTTTGCTAAAAATGATTTGTTCCACCCTTTTTATCTTAGTGGGCGTGTTATCAATTCTGTTGGCTGGGCGTTTTTCCCACTATGCGCTGTGGATTTTGTGCGGTCTCGGTTTTTCCTGGCTGGGGGATTTCTTTCTTCATGTCAGCAGCAAGATGCTCTACTTCTTGCTCGGCTTGTTTAGCTTCCTCACCGCGCATATCTTCTATGTAGTAGCCTTTTGCACCGCGCTACAAAAAACATTCCCAGAGGCTGGTTTTTTTAACCCTTATGAATGCCTTTGTATTGTGGCGGTTGTGATAATCGGCTTGGCGGGCTCCCGCCGTTTGCAGATCAACCCTGGGAAGGCAAAACTCCCAGCCGCCTTCTATATGTGCATTTTGGTTACGATGATGGTAAAGGCCAGCTCGCTCGGCATCCGCTGCCTCATTGCGGGAACGCCGCTGTGCGGTGCGGCAGCGGCCGTGCTGATTGTTGGCTCCCTGTGTTTTGTGCTTTCGGATGCGACGTTGGCAATGCTGAACTTTGGGCCTAAAAAAACATTCCCGCTTAAATGTTTCAATATCGGCACCTATTATGCGGCGCAGGTTTTGCTAGCGAGTACGATCCTGTTTTTCTAACCTGTAGCTTCCCCGTGCGGATTTCACCCAAAGGAGAGAAAGCAATTGAATGTTTTGCAAATACTGATGTTTGCTGCAATTGTGCTGGAGGTTATTTTTGTTCCTATTTTTTTAAAGAACGAATGGCCGAACCGCAGTTATCGGTCGCTCGCCTATAAACAGCTCTGCTCCGCTCTATTTTTGGTGGTCGGCTTATGCGCTATATTCCATGCCAAAAACTACTCTGCCTATTCCTGGCTGGTGCTTGGCGCTCTGGTTGGCTCCTTTATTGGGGATGCGCTGCTGCATTATGAGGCGATTATAAAAAAGAAGCAATTCTTTTTATATGGGATGATTGCATTTGCCCTGTCACATATCCTCTACCTGGCGGCATATGCTATCGCGTTCAGCAGGCTGTTTCCGGGCCAGAGCCCAGTGGCCTGGTATGAGATTCTCATCCTGATTTTGGTGCTTGCTGCCGCCGCTCTCTTGATGAAGCCCCTGCAAGTGGAGGCTGGGAAGTTGAAAATTCCAATGGCCCTTTACACGGCTATTTTGGCCGCAATGGTTATCCACGCATGTTATCTAGCCATTTCCTGTGTGCGCGCAGGGTTCCCACTGCGCTTTTCCATCCTGTTTTTACTGGGGGGCGGGGCGTTGCTGTTCGCCATTTCAGACGGGACGCTGGCGCTTCTCAATTTTACGGATCGTAAAAAATATTCGTTGCGCTGCCTAAACATTATTACGTATTATGCGGCACAGTGCATGCTTGCTGCCACAATCCTCTGCTTCCCCATCTAAATTTATGGTTCCCTTCTGTGCTTCCGGCCGCATTGATGCAGCCGGAAGTCTTCATTTATGGGATAAATCCATTAAAATTTGTGTTAAATTTATATAGAATTAATATTCTGTTTATATTTTTTATCGAAATCTGTTGACAGCCATCCTTTTTGAATGCTAAAGTTATAGTCTAAAAGGTGTATTACCGTCAAATGTATGGTAAAAATATCTTTTTGAAGGGGGCATATTGATGAAAAAATGCAGAAAACTTTTGGTATTGCTTCTTAGCATCGCGCTGCTGGTGGGCACAGCAGCGGTCGGAGCCGGAGCGCTTACCAACGAGAAGCATTGGGTTGGCTCCTGGAGCGCTGGAATGACGGATATCTCCGTTTCGCTTCTGGAGGGCAAAAAAAACACAGAAGGGCTATCTATTTCTCCATTTGTAAAAAATATGACTGCCCGCATTCGGTTGACGCCGACGCTTGGCGGCAATAAGGTGCGATTCTGCCTCTCCAATGAAAACGGCTCTTCGCCGCTTGTTATTGACCAGGCAAGCATTGCGCGCGCCAAAGGCGATTCCGGTGCAGAGATTGTGTCAGGGAGCAGCATCCCCGTCACGTTCAACGGCAGCCGGAAGGTTGCCATCCCGGCAGGGGGCACTATCTATTGTGACCCAGTGGATATGGAGGTGCGCGCGTTGGAGGATCTGTGCGTTACCTACTATGCGCAGGATTTTGGCATGGTGCAGACGATGGCCCTGTATGGCGCGACGACCTATCTGGCTTTTGGTAACCACACAGAAGATCAGAAGCTCACCGGAATCAAGCTATCGTTCGGCACATTGGTTTCTGTCGTTCCGCTGCTCAGCGGATTGGATGTTTACGCGGATGCGGACGCCTATTCCATCGTTGTCATCGGCGATTCAACCACGAGCAACGATATTCCAAAACTGCTTGCCAAGCGGATCATGGACGAGACTGGTGAAAATAAGGTAGGCGTGCTGCAAAAATCGATTGTGGGCAATTGCCTGCTCAGCGATGGCGTAGGGCCGACAGGAAGCATCTATGGCAAGGCCATGATCGACCGATTCCAAAAAGATGCGCTTGATCAACCCGGCGTGAAATATACGCTGGTAAAAATTGGGTTAAACGATATCCTGCATCCGCGCTGCTACAGCATGATCGGCCTGGTGCCTGAGGCCTCTGTGGAAGAGCTGGTGGCGGGTTATCAACAACTGATTGCAATGGCGCATGCGAACGGCGTAAAGATTGTGTTTGCAGAAATGTCTCCTTGGAAAGGTTACACGCGCGACCTGCTAAAAACCGGCCAAGTCGATTTGGAGTGGACGCCGGAAGCACAGGCAATGTGCGATCAGCTTACGCAATGGGTGCGCACCACCGATCAAGCCGACGGCGCAATCAACCTCGATTGCCTGAAGGATCCATCCGACCCCGCCAAGATGCCGGATGATTTCACAAGCGATGGAGCGCATTTGCTTGCACCTGCGCAGGAGGCGTTTGTCGCTTCTATTGACCTTTCGCTATTTGGGATTGAGGCGCCGGATCATCCTTTGACCACAGCGCCCTCCACGGAAGGAGCGATTGTTGCGCCTGAGGAACCCACACAGCCCGCTGTGACGCAGGAGCCCACTGACACGCAAAGCGAAACGCAGGCACAAATAACAGCCGATGGTACTGAGACCACACCTACCGCTCAAACACAGGCGCCGGAGATTGCCGATACCGGGGATTCTCTTGTAGTCGGAGGGGCAGTGCTCGCTTCATTGGCAGCCTGTGGCCTTTTGATCGTCACACGCAAAAAGAAATAAGGCTTTTCCGGAAGCGTAGTCAGAACAGGGCGCGTTTTAAAACGCTCATTGCGGAAACTCGTCACGAAAAAACGCGGTTTCGGGCGTGCGAAGCCAAAAAATTGCTTGCGTGAGGCAAAAACAGTTTTAAAAGGGGATCTGCCGCAAAATGCCTTGCATTTCGCGGCAGATCCTTTTAACATTCTTCTTCAACGCTCAAGAGGCATTTTTTAAATTTCGATGGTCGGAAGTCTTGCCTCTTTTAGATCACTTGCATCAGTGTACAGGGGTACACATCGGTTTTCAGCCTGTACACTGATGCTTTCCTGTTTCAATAGCCCATTGGATTATATTGTGCGAATAAGCCATATCAAAAAAGACCACAGCGCCTCCATTCGCGCTGTGGTCTGAATCATTTTTATGCAGGGCTGCTCACAAGCCAAGCATCTGGCGGAACATTCCCTTTTCTTTCTGCGCCTTTTTGGGCTTATAAGGAGGCGGATTCTCCAGCTTCTTCTCCGCCCGTTTGCCTGCGGGAGAATTTAAATAGCGAACGACGGCCAGCACCGGCTGAGCAAGCGTTTCGCTCATATATTCCTTTGCATTCTCTACCAACTGGGGATCTGTGTGCATCGCACCGAGGATCGTCACCGCGATGAGGCTTTGCGTTTCATTTGTGCCATCCTCATAGATATCATCTAGGAGGTTAAACAGCTTCTTCATACGTTGTTTATCATTTTGCCGAATCGTTTGCATTGCAGCCGGCGTGCCATACTCACGGAAGAACTCCTCCGCAAGAAAGTCGCCGTATTTTTCAATATTGGCTTTATACATTTCGCGCAATTCAGGATACATGGTGGTAAACCGGCTGGCAAGCGTATTCGGATCATAGGCAAGTGCGCCGCTTTTCGCTGCGGATTTAGAAACGGGCGTGGGAAGCTTTGTTTTCGCAGTGCCACGATCTTTTTTCCCAAATTTTTGACGCACAGTGTCAGAAAACTCATTGCCGATATAGCGAATATCCTTGTCATCCGCCGTAGAAGGGTCAAACAGGGAGAGGGAGGCCTGCTTATAATCCTCATCGGTTGCCTCGGAGGCGTTGATATCTGTGCAGAGGAGAACCATGCGCTCCCCTTTATACGCAATCCGGACGGCTCCCTTCCCGCCTTGGAAGCTGATGAGCAGCTTGTCCGCCTGCTCCTCAATTGGGATTTCGCTTTTACGGACGCCCAGCGGGTAAACCGGCTCAAAGCCGTTTTCCTCTAAAACCGGTGAAACGCTTTTATAAATAAGCGCCAATGCCTCTTTTATTTCCATGCGGCTGACTCTCCTCCATTGGGATGCTTTTGATCCAAAAAATAATTATTGCTTATTATAGCATACCCGAACCGGTTTGTCATCCTATTCTTTTTCCGAGGCAGTATAAACGAAATCTTCCGGCGTCTGCCAAGCTTTGCCTTTGTGTGTAAAAAGCTTGCGAAACCTATGCTTGCTGTGGTAAGATGGATTGAAATATTTTACGAGGTGATAGGGTTTGCCCGTTTCAAAAGACCATATCCGAAATTTTTGCATCATTGCACATATCGATCACGGGAAGTCAACCTTGGCGGACCGGCTGCTGGAATTAACCCAATCTGTCGCCAAGCGGGATATGACAGAGCAGCTGCTGGATAATATGGATCTGGAGCGCGAGCGCGGGATTACCATAAAGGCCCACGCAGTAAAGCTCGACTATACCGCGCAGGACGGGCAGACCTATGAGCTTAACCTGATCGACACACCCGGCCATGTGGATTTTAACTATGAGGTTTCTCGCTCTTTAGCAGCCTGCGAAGGCGCGGTTCTGATCATTGATGCGTCGCAGGGCATTGAAGCGCAAACGCTGGCGAATACCTATCTCGCGCTGGATCATGATCTGGAGCTCGTTCCGGTTGTGAATAAAATTGACCTTCCCGCCGCAGAGCCGGAACGCGTCGCGCAAGAGGTGGAGGATGTAATCGGCCTGCCATGCATGGAGGCACCTCGCGTTTCCGCCAAAACCGGCGAGAATGTGGAGCAGGTGCTCGAACGCATTGTACAGGACATTCCTGCCCCCACGGGGGATGACGACCTTCCGCTGCGCGCCCTGGTATTTGATTCAATATATGACAGCTACAGGGGCGTTATCGTTTATGTGCGGCTGATGGATGGCTCCATCCGAGCAGGGGATACCATGCGCTTTATGTCCACGGGCGCAGAGTTTACCGTTGTGGAAGTCGGCTATATGCGTGCAACCGCAATGGAGCCCGCCGAGCGCCTCTGTGCGGGAGAAGTCGGCTATATTACCGCATCCATCAAAACAGTGCGCGATGCGCAGGTGGGCGATACCGTCACATTGGCCAATAACCCGGCCGCGGAAAGCCTGCCTGGTTACCGCAGGGCAAATCCTATGGTATTTTGCGGCGTTTATCCGGCGGACGGCGCGGATTATGAGGCGCTGCGCGATGCGCTGGAAAAATTGCAGCTCAACGACGCTTCCCTCTCCTATGAGCCGGAAACCTCCGGCGCGCTTGGCTTCGGCTTCCGGTGCGGCTTTTTGGGGCTGCTGCACTTGGAAATTATTCAGGAGCGCCTGGAGCGCGAATATGATCTCGATTTAGTGACAACCATCCCCAGTGTTGTTTACCGAATTCATATGACGGACGGCGAATGCCTGGAGGTCGATAATCCCACCCACTACCCCGATCCCGCAAGGATTGATTTTTGTGAGGAGCCGATGACAAATGCTCATATCTATGCGCCCTCTGATTATGTCGGCGCGATTATGGAGCTGTGCCAGGATCGTCGCGGCGTGTTTCGGGATATGACCTATCTTGCCGCTGATCGTGTGGATATCCATTATGAGCTACCGCTCAATGAGATCATTTACGATTTCTTCGATGCGCTCAAATCCCGCACGCGGGGCTATGCCTCTTTTGATTATGAGATTTCAGAATACCAGCGCTCGGATCTTGTCAAGCTCGATGTTCTGTTGAATGGGGATGCGGTTGATGCGCTGTCGTTCATCATCCATACGGAGAAAGCGTATGCGCGTGCGCGGAAGATTGCGGAGAAACTGAAAGAAAATATCCCGCGCCAAATGTTTGAAATTCCGATCCAGATCGGCATTGGTGGAAAAATCATTGCGCGCGAAACCGTCAAGGCGATGCGCAAGGATGTGTTGGCCAAGTGCTACGGGGGCGATATCACCCGCAAAAAGAAGCTGCTGGAAAAGCAGAAGGAAGGCAAGAAACGTATGCGTCATTTCGGCACAGTCGAAGTGCCGCAGGAGGCGTTTATGGCCGTGCTCAAGCTTGATGAGGACTGATTTTCGGTCCGGAAAGGCGGTTTTATGATGAAAACCGAGCAAAAAAACACCAAAAAAATCGTTGTAATCATCGTGGCCGTTCTGGCGATCCTGTTAGCTGTTGCCGGGCTAACCTTCTGGAGCGTCCACGTTTATCGGGCAAATAACGATCCGCAGCCGTCCGGCGTTACAGAGAGCGGAGGCGAATCCCTACTTGGCAGCAAGCCCGCCGGAGAGGAATCCCATACGCCATCGAAGAACGGCAATGCCACTCAATCCGGCTCCAAGCCGACGAGCGGCAAGCAAGACGGAACAGATTCTTTTTCTGACCTTGGTATCCCAGAGGAAATCCTGGGCCAGCTGACCGACCCCAATGCAACGCTTCCGGCAGTAAAACCGGAGGAGACGGCAACAGACGCCGCCGTGTGGGGCTCTGAGGATGAAAAGCCCTCCGGCGGAACGCCGGTAAAAAACCTCAGCACCGTGCAGCAGATCGTCGCCTATTTTAACACGGCTGCGAACCAGGTGAAGTCAGGCAAGCCTGCCTTGGAGGCAAAGGCGACTATGCGCGTGCGGGAGAATATTACAGGCACCAGCGAGGCGGAAAACAGCAGCCAATCTTATAAGAAAGGCGCCAATCTTAACGACGTTTTCCCTGTGGCCGGGCAAAGCTGGGCAAGCAAGCTGGATGTGAAAGGGATCAAGAGCGCAACCTGTTCGGAAAAGGACGGGAAATATTACATCGCCATCTCGATGAAGGACGAGAAAAACCCAAAGCCTGTTACCAGCAATCATGGCAAGGCGTTCACCTGTTATGATACGGAAGAACTGATGGATCTGGCGGCCCAGTCCGGCGACGCCGAGGCGCAGGCGCTGCTTAAAAATATGAGCTTTTCCACCAACTACAGCGGCTGTAAAATCTCCTGTGTGGTGGATGCAAGGACAGGCCGCATGCTTTCGGCAAAATATTATACAGACGTAACAATGAAGATCTCTATTTCAAAACTATCGGTGTTTCCGATCAGCATGACAATGAATGTAACGACAACGCAGGCTTTCACCATGAAGTGGTAACAGCGTAAATGATAAGAGAGAACGAAGGGAAACAATCTTTATCATTTTCAACCGGAAAGGATTTTTTCAAATGAACCGAAAATTCGTTACAGTGTTAATGACAGCGTGCTTGATCGTAACTTTATTCGCAGGATGCGGCGGTAAGGATCAGGATGCCCTCTCAACGGGCCCGAATACCGGCGCCTCCTCCACTCAGGAGCCTGGCACAGTAACAGGAGCAGACGCCGCAATCCCGGGAGAATCACAGAATGCGGATGAGCAGGCTGGCGGCACAGCCGCCGCAAATCCCCAGGGCAGCAGCGGGCAGACGACAAACAAAAACCAGCCCGGCGCCTCCCCCTCAATAACGCAAAAGCGCCCCGGCAGCAGTGTGCCCGGCACAGCACGGCCAAACACTTCCCGCCCAACCACGACCAGGCCGGGCACTACCCAGGCAAACAGCAAGAAGGATATTGTTGAATACTTCAACAAAGCAGCCAATAAGGTGAAAACGGGCAAGCCGGGCCTGAAATATGATTTGAGCATGTCCATGTCCCTCGGGATACCGGGCTTCCCGACCTTTGACGAAACGGATTCCGGCTCCGTTCGGAAAGGCGCCAACTTAAACAAGGCGTTCCCGGTTGCCGGGAAGAGCTGGGCCAGCCAGCTCTCCTACACTGCGGTTAAAAGCGCAACACGAACCCTGAGCAACGGAAAATATACCATTAAAATTGTGCTGAACACAGAAAAGGGCATAACCAATGTTGCAAACAGCGCGCACGGGAAAGTGTTTACCGTCATGGATTTAAATGAAATCAACGACTCCATGCAGGAGGAAGGCATGCAGATGAAAACCATATCAAACCCCTTCCACGACAGCAGCATAACTTGCGTGGTAGATGCAAAATCGGGCAACATGCTTTCGGCAACCTACACATTGAACGACACGGTTTCCGCAACGCTTGTCGCAGAGGGAATGGAAATTCCGCTTACAAACATAAAACTGAAAATGGTCACAAGCTATACGATGGATTGGTGAATGAGCGTCTACTAAAAGAGCGCATTGCAGCATATGCTGCAATGCGCTCTTTACTATCACGAAACACGAAATGTTTAACCCTGATACTCTGTCAATGCCTTGAACACATACCCTTGCTCTCGCGCCCAATCAATGATTTCGCCAAGCGCCGCCGTGTTATCCTTTGAAACCGCGTGCAGGAGAAGCACCGCGCCCGGATGCAAGCGGGCAGTCACCTTGTCAAAGGCATATTGCTTGCCCTTCTGCTTGTTGACGTTATAGTCCCCATAGGCGACAGACCAAAACACACTCGTATATCCTAGTGATTGTACGAGATCTAATGCGCTATCGGAATACTCCCCGGTAGGGAAGCGGAAAAACGGCGCGCTATAGCCAAAATGCTCGCGCAGATAGTTGTCGCACTCCTGGATTTCCTGTGCCATTTTCGTACGGCTGATGGTGGGGAAAACCGGATGGGTGTTGGAGTGGTTTCCAACGATGTGGCCCTCTTTTATCATGCGGGCGGCAATCTCCGGGCTGTCCTTCAGATAAGGCACTGTAACAAAAAAGGCGGCGGGCACCTTCTTTTCCTTCAACACATCGAGGATTTTTGCTGTATAGCCGTTTTCATAGCCACAGTCAAAGGTCAGATACAATACCTTCTGCGTAGATTTGGTATCGAGCGCAAGCGCATGGTATTTGTCAAATAACTTTTGATTATTGATAGAAATATCATGCGGCTTTCCATCCTTCGCCACGCCAAAACCGTAACCTACGCCCTTTGTCGAAAGGCCGCGGCTATTCTCAGGGTCCGTTACCTCAAAGGTGACGCAAGGGAGTGGAGAAAGCCCCGTATAGGTTCCAGCGTTTTCCTTTGCCGCGCCGGTGACACACTCGCGCCGAACGGGCTGCGCCTGTGCGGGCTCTGCGCTATTTCCACCAGAGGCGGTGGTAGACGCGGACGGCAGGGTTGGCACAGCTGTTTGGGAAGGAGCGCCCGGCAGTGTGACGCTCAGCTCCGGTGTGATTGTGTCCTCCTGGGTGGCGGAGGGCGGTGGGTTTAATTCCCCTGTTTTCTCCTCCCTAGAGCAAGCGGCGAGCGGCAGGCAGAGCAGTACTGCCAACATCAGGCTAATAGATTTTTTGTAGAATCGAATCATGTAATCGCTCCTTTTCTTCCCTCCGGGGGAAATGATGAGCGCCGGTTGAATTTCATTATATGACGTGCCCGTCGAACCGGCAACGATTTCCCTGCAATTGTAATGAGATTGTAATGTTTAAGAAGCCGCCGCCCCTCGGCAGGAGAGAATGCCGTCAGGGCGGCTTTTTGCCTCACTTATTTAATTGCCGACTGAATGCCGCCCACAATGTCTTCAACCGCTTTGACCGCCTTGCCCATATTGCGCTTCGCATGGCGTTTCGCGGAAGAGCTCATCATGGTGCTGCTGAGCATCGCTGTCGCGCCGCCGACTGCCATTGCGATGCCGATGCCTTTTGCGATATTTGATTTATTCGTGTGCATTTTTTCGCCTCCATCCTTATTGAATTCTCTCTTAGTATGTCTGCCCGAAAGTGAGATATTGATGACAGATTTTACAGCTCAAAATTTTTAAAATAAATGAAAAAGCAATTTCTGGTTTTCAAACGGCAGGTTGAATGGTATAATAACCTCACGAATCTCTAAGGAAGCAAAGCTTCCAAGAGCTTCGGAGAAC
>ENA-ORTM01003539-ORTM01003539.1-human-gut-metagenome-genome-assembly--contig:-NODE-3539-length-10501-cov-3.705533_pt1 | contig 10501 bp, 8 predicted proteins | sample MGYA00241909_ERZ509182 | MGnify/ENA primary metagenome ERZ509182 (study PRJEB26280, sample SAMEA2338855) | human gut metagenome | biome: human gut; feature: human-associated habitat; material: faeces...
CGTCACCCATCACTCTGCCTCCAAATCCGATCACGCGGTTATTCACATCCATGATTGGGAAAATAACCCTGTTCCAGAACTTGTCATACATTCCCCGTTTTTCATCCACATTCATCAAGCCGGACTGACGCAGCAGCTCATCGCTGATCCCTTTCTGCTTCAGATAGCGGTACAAAGAATCACTGTACTTCGTGGCATACCCCAGCCCGAAACGGCGCATCGTCTCCTCGGAGAGGGCTCTTCCCCTTAAATACTCCAACCCCTGCCGGCCTGCCTCCGTGCGGAGCTGATAGTAATAATACTTTCCTGCCATCTTATTCACTTCCAGAATGGCTGTGCGAAGATCCTGCTGCCGCTTTGCCTCCTGGGAATACTCCTGCTCCGGAAGCTTCACGCCAGCCCGGTCTGCCAGAAATTTTAAGGCCTCCGGAAAGCTGTAGTTTTCATACTCCATAATAAAGGTGAGCACATTCCCCCCTGCTCCGCAGCCGAAGCAATAGTACATCTGTTTCCCCGGGCTTACGGAAAAGGAAGGCGACTTTTCATTATGGAAGGGACAAAGCCCAAAATAAGAACTGCCCTTTCTCTGCAGCTTCACATAACCGGAAATCACATCCACAATATCATTTCTGGTTCGTACCTCTTCCACCAGCTCTTCCGGATAATACATATTAAGTCCTTCCTTTCTGTCATATTTTCGTTTCGTCTTACTCCCTGCTTATTTTTACTTCTGCTTGATTTTCCCCTTGCTTCTGTTTCCATCCTATCTCTACTTTGCGTTTGCCTCCGCCCGGCGCTTATCTCTGCCCTGCTTTCGCTTCCCCTGGCTTTCGCTTTACGCTTATCTCTGCTTTGCTTCCGCCCAGCCTCTATCTCTGCCAGGATTTCGGGACAAACAGCTCACTGAATTTCTCCACAGAATACTGATCCGTCATCCCGGATATGTAATCGCAAATCACCCGCTCTGTCTGCTCACCCTTCTTTTCAATCAGGTCAATATATTCCTGGGGCAAAAGCTCCACATGTTTTTCATAATACTCATAGAGCCGCTGGATCAGCTCCACTGCCTTGCCCTCCTCCGTCTTTGCCAGAGGATTATGATATACATGGACAAACATAAATTTTCGCAGATTGTGCATCTGCTGCTCCATACCAGGCGACAGAGCAATGGTATCCCTTCCCTGACTATTCCTGATCACATCGTGGATCAGGGTGTTTAGTCTCTCTCTGGTGGAGAATCCCATCACCTGGCGAAATTCCAGGGGGATTTCCTCCTCTTTCAATATGCCTGCCCGCTCTGCATCATCAATATCGTGATTAATGTAGGCAATCTTATCGCAGTACCGGACAATCCGGCCTTCTAAGGTGCTTGGGCTTCCGCTGGTTCGATGATTCCGGATACCGTCCCGCACCTCCCAGGTAAGATTCAGTCCTTCTCCCTTTTTCTCCAGCAGCTCCACCACCCGAATACTCTGTTCATAATGAGCAAACCCCAGAGGACACACTGCATTCAACGCCCGCTCTCCTGCATGACCAAAAGGCGTATGCCCCAGATCGTGTCCAAGGGCAATGGCATCCACCAGATCCTCATTGAGCCGCAGCGCCTTGGCAATGGTTCTTGCCAGCTGAGACACCTCCAACGTATGGGTGAGCCTGGTTCGGTAGTGATCCCCCCTTGGACTTAAAAACACCTGCGTCTTATGCTTTAACCGCCGAAAGGATTTGCTGTGGAGAATCCGATCCCGATCTCTCTGATAAATTGTTCGGATATCGCAGGGCGGTTCCTCCCGATCCCTGCCTTTGCTGCTGTCGCTGAAGGCCGCATAGGGGCTGAAATATTCCCGTTCTAATTTTTCTGTCTCCTCTCTGATAGACACCAAACCACCTCCCGCTCCTGATACGGATCCCCGTTCCTCATGAATGCTGCCAGACGATTCCGGCAAAGGTTTTCCCTCTCACCATACCGCCATGCCCTGCACTCCAAATGGGAAGGATCCTAAATGCGCAAAGGACAACACCATCCTTCTGGCATCTTTTCACATATAGTACCAGTTTACCACATTTTCCAAAAAACGAAACTGTTTTCTGTGAAAAACAAGGGGCAACCCTCAAAAAATCAAATCCGGGATCCACCAAGCCCCATTCTCAAGTAGCCCTTCAGAACTGCCTAAGCCAGGTTTGCCAGATCATCTTTCCTCCCTTTAGACTTCCCGTTATGGCTCCCCCCTGATCAGTACGGTAAATCTGAGTTCCAGCCTCCGAAAGACGCTGCAGGACCTCCGGTGAAGGGTGGCCGTACCGATTGTTTTCCCCGACAGAAATCACGGCTGTTTCCGGACTGAAAAACTTCAAAAACTCTATGGAGCTGGCATTTTTCGACCCATGATGACCCACCTTTAAAAAATCAAGCCTGCCGCTTCCCTGCTGCTCTTTTCTGTCTTCCTTCGACAATTTTTCCAGCAGCTGTTTTTCGCCCTGACCTTCCAGATCTCCAGTAAACAGCCCGGTAACGGTTTCCCCATATTGCAGAAACAGCACCATGGAATCCTGATTGCTATCCCCGGTGAGCTGCTTCTCGTCTGGTGCCAGGCAGGTGAAGCGCAGTTTTTCTGCTGTCAGGCAGGCACCCTCCGGAAAGGCACTGACAAAAATGCCGCTCGCTCCGGCCAGCCGTCGTATCTGTTCCATGGGATCTTCGCTCTCTGCTTCTCCTGCTTTTACCTGTTCTCCCTCCCCTGTATCCGGCACAAAAATCTGTCCCAAACTGATGCTTCCCCCATTCTCCCCCAGCAAATTTGTCTCATATTCCTCCAAAAGCTGAAGAATTCCACTGATATGATCCCAGTCTCCATGAGACAAAAAAACAGCATCCAAATGACGGATACCATAATATTTCAAAGTACTCTCCATCCGATGCTGCCACACATCCTGCACAGAACTGCTTCCGCCATCTACCAAAAAAGCGCTGCCGCCAGACTGTATGAGAATCCCGTCCCCCTGTCCCACATCCATGACTGTAATTCTGAGCTTTGGAGAAACTCGAAAAGAGAGCAGCGCCACGCTGAAAATAAAAAACATTGTAACTCCAATCCGTTCTGCCATTCTCCGTCTTCTCCCCCATCCGCTCTGTCCGGATGCCTCATGGAAATGTGTCTTCTTCCTCTCCCTCTCTCTTTGTAGATTCCCCCGCTTTACCCACCAGAGAAGGAACAGCAAAATCCCATAATATCCTCCTACCTGCCAGAGGGCTGGCCTTCCGGTGATTACCACCGACCAGGGCAAAGCTCCCTCCGCTTTGCAGACCAGCTCAAACCATTTCACCAGATAGCGGCAAGGAGCTGCCAGAAAAGCGCCAAGGGACGGAAGAAACATTCCCGCCAAACTTCCCAAAAGTCCACTGACCATCAGAAGCTCCAAAAAAGGAATTACCAGAAAATTCACCAGGATCCCATAGGGAGTAGCCTGGTAAAAAAAGTACAGCACAATAGGCAGGGTGCCAAGCTGCAAAGCTGCCGAGGACTGCAAAGCAGCACCGATCCTTCCGGGAATAGGCAGCAGCGCCCTGGCAAGGGGCGGCAAAAGCCACAGCGACAAAATACAGCCAAAGGACAGTAAAAAGCTGCTGTCCCAAAGATATTCCGGTGAAAAAAACACCAAAGTTATCACTGCTGCCACTGAGGCTGAAGTAAAGCCATCTGCTTTTCTTCCCGTGACCTGGCTTCCCAGCCAAAGAAGAAACATGATGCAGGCCCGCACTGCAGATACACTGACACCACTGAATATGCAAAAGCTTACGAGAAAACTGCCGGAGAGGAGACTGGCTCCCCAAAAAGGACAGCCGCCTCTTCTCAAAATACGGTAAATTCCCATGCCAAGAAGAGAAATATGCAGAGAAGAAATGGCCAGCAGATGCGCAATGCCGCCTTCCTGATACAACCGCTTCACCTCGCCGGAGAGCCCGCTTTTATCTCCCAGTACAATGGCTGCCACAACACCCCCATCCTCTTTTCCAAGAGCCTGTTCCAAAGACTGCCGCATCCTCTCCCGCAAACCGGACAAAAAATCCCGATAACCGGATTTTTCCCAGGTCTGTAGAATTCTGGCATCTTTTAAAATCAGAAATACATTCCTGGCTCGATTGTACGCTCTGGCATTAAACTGTCCTGGATTTCGATCTATCTGGGGAAACTCCAGTTTGCCGGAAACTGCTACCCAGCTTCCCACCCTTGGAATCTTTTGGGAAGAGTCCTTTAAATACACCGGTATCCTTCCAGGAAGTTTTTCTGCTTGATCCTTTTGCTTCAATTGAGAACTTTGTTTTGATGAAATATCCTGATTTGAATAAAAACTTTGTTTTGATTGGAAAACATGATTTGATTGAACACTTCGATTTGATCTAGAATTCTGTTTTACAAAAACACAAGGCCGCAGCTGTACTGCCAACTTTTCTTTTCCCATGATCTCTGACTGCGTCAGATAAAAACGGAACCCTCCGCTGGTTCTCTCCCAGGAAGAAAGTTTTCCCAAAAAGGACACTTCTCCATCAAAAAGCTGGGAAGAGTAAGGCGCCGCCTCCGGCGCCCCAAAACACCTGCCAAACATCAGAATCACAATCAGCAGAACGGCTCCCGTACAAACAGGCCGTCTCTTCATTCTGGTTCCTCCCTATCAATCCTCTGATAAACTGGGATCCACGCCAATCCCTGGCCCCGGAGACTTCTCCTTCGCTGCTGCAGATGGAACTGTTTCTCCCTCTGTCTCTTCCTGTGAAGTCTCTGCCGTCGATCCATCCGGCTTCTCCACAACCCCCTGGACTACTGCTGCCTCTCTGGAATCCGTCTCCGCTTCCCCAGACACTGCCACGCTTGCCGGAAGGCTCTCTGACTGCACGCCCTCTGCATCCAGAAATACCTCCTCCAAAGGTTCCGCGGTTCCGGAAGCCTCTATGATATCCGCCTTTCTGTGGAATATCTGATCCAGATTCACTTGATTCCGAAAACGCACATTGGACTCCCCATCAATGCGGAACCGGACACCATTGACATCGCAGGCATCACAAATGGCGTTCACAAACGCATACAAGCTGGTCTCCGGTTCAGCCGTGCTTCCCGACGGCAGAGTATTAAATTTTCCGTCCAGATCTACGGTGCAAACCCCATTGGAAATCTGCACCTTCTTTACCACTGTAGAGGGATCTACCACCGGCATCAGATGATCATTGGCCGGTCCCCGGATAATCTGTTCCACAATTACCTTCTCCATAATCAAATTGCTGGAATAGTATACGTTTCTGGTTTCCCGCACCACCTTATCGCCAGCGCTGTTGGAAAAGTACAGATTCAATGTCACATAGTGATAAGAATTAATACCGTTTCCTCTGGTGTCGATAAAACTGTTTTCATTCATCCTGCCCACAGCAGTTCCATTGCTGTCCACCAGAGGCTGACCATCCACGGTGATCCGCACGCTGGCCACACCGGGAAGCTGCACCAGAGTTTTTACCAAACCTGCCCGCAGCAAAATCTCCTGAATATTGGAGATGCCAAGATAAGTAGCATTGAAATCCACCAGAAGCTCATCCACCCCCATGGTATATCCATTAATGCTGACTCCCAAAGGCATGGCACTCACTACATCGCTGTAGGAAGGCGTCTGAAATTCTTTCAAAAGCTCCGATAGGATTCCGTCGAACCGGTCTGAAGCAGGAACAAACTCTCTTTCCTCCAACTTGGTTCCATTAGGATTGGTATAGTAAACATAATATTCCTTCGTATCCCTGTCTCCTGTGCTGCCGCAGCCTGCAAGAATCAGGGCGATCAGCAGAAAAAGCAGCAGACACCTTCTTTTACCCGCCATATCATCCCTCCTAAGGCACGTACTTCAGAGGTATACGCACCGTAAAAGTGGTTCCCTCTCCTTCTTTGCTGTACACACGGACTGCTCCGTGATGCATCAGCACTGCGCTTTTTGTGATAGCAAGACCCAGACCGGTTCCTCCGATCTCTCTGGAATGGGACTTATCCACCCGGAAGAATCGTTCAAAGATATGCTCCTGATCCTCTTCCGGAATACCCATGCCCGAGTCCTCCACCTTCACATAGAAAAAGTTATTGTCCACATTTAAAGAAACGTGAACCCACCCGTTTTCTTTGTTATATTTGATGCCATTTTCCACCAAATTGGAAAGCGCCAGGGTCAGCTTGGTCTCATCCACCTCCGCCAGTATGGGATGAAAGCTCTCCAACACCAGCTCAATATTCTGTTTTGCTGCAATGGGACGCAGGCGCTTCAGAATCAATTCAATGAGATCATTGATATTGGTCTCCTTAATATTGATATCAGAAGAGCGCTTGTCCATCTTCACCAAGGATAATAGATCTGTAATAATCTTATTCTCCCGGTCAATCTCCTCTGCAATGTCTGTCATAAACTCTTTGTAAAGCTCATTTGGCACTTCTCCGGATGCTCCCTGAGCCACCAAAGAATCGGCCAGCACCTTCATGGAGGTCAGAGGCGTTTTCAGCTCATGGGACACGTTGGAGACAAATTCCTGTCTGGAATCCTCCTGAACCTTCATCCTCTTTAACATTCGATTGTACGCCTCTGCCAGAAGCTTGGTTTCCGTATAATCGGGGATAGAGATATCTTCCTCCAGAAAGCTTCCTTTCATCTCCTCCAAAGATGCGGTTACCTTGCCAAAGGGCTTGACCAGGATATGGGCAGCATAAAAAGCCGTCGCCAGCACTACCAGCGTCAGCAAAATCTGCAGGATAAATACCGTATTTCCCAATGCTTCCCTGCCCTCCCGAATATCCATTGTAGGCACACTGATGATCATAACGCCGATGGTCTCTCTGGTCACCTCATCCATCACAGGCGCAGTCACCTCCAAAAACTCATCGGAACGGTTATAATTATCCATATTGCTGCCAAGAAAGCACTCCAGCACTTCCTCTGCCACAATAAATTTGTCTTCATCAATTCCGTATGTGTCTTTGATGATCTGAAAATTACTGTTTACAATCACCACCCGGCCGCTGTACAAGCTGCCCATCTGACCAAGCTCCGTCTCAATCAGCTCTGAAGCCTGCCCCTTCATATAACCGGATTCATAGAGCTGACCCGAGATCATCTGACACTGACTGCGGATCATATCCGCCCGCTGATTGATGGTCTGCTTCTCATAGTTATCCAAAATCCCCTGCTTTAACAAATTCAAAGGAATCAGCCCCACCAGAAGGAGAATGATCAGCAGTCTCAGCCGCATACTCTTTCCATAGCGTTTCAAATTGGCCTTAATGCTGGAAATAGTAACCAACTCCCCACTTCGTGTGAACATACTTCGGCTCACTTGGATTCTCTTCAATCTTCTCTCTTAATCTCCGGATATGTACATCCACCGTGCGCACATCGCCGGGATACTCATACCCCCACACAATGTTCAGCAGATTCTCACGGCTGTACACCTTGTTGGGATTAAACACCAAAAGCTCCAGCACATCGAATTCCTTTGCAGTCAGGTTGATCTCCTTTCCTGCAATGCTGACCCTTCTTCCTTCGCACTCCAGCACCAGATCCCCCACTTCCACAACTTTGCCTTTGGGCTCCTGCGCCGGCTTCTGGGCTGTCCGGCGGATAATTGCCTTCAGCCTGGCCTTCACTTCCAGAATATTAAAGGGCTTTGTGATGTAATCATCTGCGCCGTACTCCAGACCCAGAATCTTGTCCATATCATCTCCCTTAGCAGTGAGCATCACAATGGGCACATCAGAAAACTCCCGGATCTGCTGGCAGACCTGTGACACAACAGCGGCCCCGCCGGGAAGTTCCCGGCGGGGCCGCTGTCTGCCTGCCGGAGGTTTCTGCTTGTGCTTTGTTTTCTGGTGTGCTATGATATTTTAGTTAAAGTATCTGCATTTGGAGGAACTGATTTGGAACGCGAAAACGTATTGATCCCCCAGGCGGACCTGGACCGCCAGCGGGAGTTTGAGGAGAAAATCCGCGGCCTGTTCGCCGCCCGGGAGGCTCACCCCGCGGCCTGTGTGGACACCTTCGGCTGCCAGCAGAATGTGGCGGACGGACAGAAGCTCATGGGGATGCTGGAGGCAAGCGGCTTCACCCTCACCCAGGACCCGAAGGAGGCCGATCTGGTGCTCCTGAACACCTGCGCCATCCGGGAGCACGCGGAGGACCGGGTGTTCGGCAACCTGGGCGCCCTGACCCACACCAAGAAGGAGAATCCGGAGCAGGTGATCTGCCTGTGCGGCTGCATGGCCCAGGAGCCCCGGGTGTCGGAGCGGATCAAAAAGTCCTATCCCCACGTGGATCTGGTGTTCGGCCCCCAGGCCCTGTGGAAGTTCCCGGAGCTTTTGTGGCAGGTGTATGAGACGAAGAAGCGGGTCTTTTCCGTCCAGGACGAGCACGGCACCATTGCCGAGGGCATCCCCGTGGTGCGGGAGAAGGGCGTGAAGGCCTGGGTCTCCATCATGTACGGATGCAACAACTTCTGCTCCTACTGCATCGTGCCCTATGTCCGGGGCCGGGAGCGGAGCCGGGACCCCCAGGCCGTGCTGGCGGAGGTCCGGCAGCTGGTGGAGGCGGGGTACAAGGACATCACCCTGCTGGGCCAGAACGTGAACTCCTACGGCAACGATCTGGATTTGGATTACCACTTCCCGGACCTGCTGGCGGACATCGACCGGATCCCGGGGGAATATCTCATCCGCTTCATGTCCAGCCACCCCAAGGACGCCACGCCCCGGCTGTTTGACGTGATGGCCGCAAGCTCTCATGTGGCCAAGCAGCTGCACCTGCCCTTCCAGTCCGGCAACGACCGGGTCCTGAAAGAGATGAACCGCCGCTACACCCGGCAGCAGTACCTGGATCTGGTGAACTACGCCAAGCGGGTCATGCCCGGGCTGGTATTGACCTCCGACGTCATCATCGGCTTCCCCGGCGAGACGGAGGCGGAGGCCATGGACACCGTGTCTCTGGTGGAGGAGGTGGGGTTTGACGCCCTGTTCACCTTCATCTACTCCCCCCGCCCCGGCACCAAGGCCGCGGCCATGCCGGACCCGGCCACCCGGGCGGAGAAGCAGAAGTGGTTTGACAGGCTCCTGGAGGTCCAGAACAATATGTCCGCCAAGCTCCACGCCGCCTATGTGGGCAAAACGGTGCGGGTGCTGGTGGACGGCGAGAGCGACGACCCGGAGTACCCCCTGACCTCCCGGACGGAGGGCAACCGTCTGGTGCGGCTGAAAGGGGACAAGGCCCTGATCGGGCAGTTCGCGGATGTGGCCGTCACCGGCAGCAACACCTGGGCGCTGTACGGCGAGGCCGTTTAACGGTAGACCTCCCGCGCGAGGAGGAAGGCCCTGCGGGCGTAGGCGTCCTGATAGGCGCTGCCTGCGGCGGCGGAGGCGTCCTCATAGGAATCCAGCAGCGCACGCTGCTGATCGGTGAGGGTGGCGGAAAGCGCGGTCAAGGCGTCGTTCGCCTGCTGGAGGGGGAGGAAGTAGTCCTTGCCCAGAGAGGGGTACAGCTCGTCCTCCAGGGCGGTGAGCAGGATGTCGATGTAATCGGACATAGGGGATCACTCCTGAATTTGTTTGACAGACACGATTGTGTCTTTTATAGTACGTATCATAGCAGACATATTTGTGTCTGTCAAGAGCGGAAGAGGAATTATGACGTTTGCAGAACACCTTCTTCAACTGAGAAAGCAAAGGGGCCTGAAACAAACCGAGCTGGCAAAAATCATCGGCATCGGTTGGCGGGCCTATCAGACGTATGAGCGTGGAGAGCGGGAACCGACCCTGTCCACACTGATTGCCCTGGCGGATTTCTACGGCCTGTCGCTGGATGAGCTGGTCTGCCGGGAGCGGTAGGGGCGGAACTGTGTGTCCGCCCGCCGGATTTCCGCCGGACCCCTGCAGGACCGTAGGGGCGGTTATCAACCGCCCGGGGGATTCAGCTGGGGTGCCAGCTGGGCAATGCGCCCCCCATTCTCTTTTTGGTTGCGCCAAAAAGAGAACGCGCCGCGCCCGGTGTAAGAGAAAAAGGCGCCGGGCGCGCTCCGGTGCAGTGGCCCTCCGCGCGTACGGGGGTCGGCGTACCAGTGCCTGCTCCGATTTGGCCTTGCCTTCGGGCACGCTATGCTCTTCTGCGATTTCCCCGACTGCCGTCCCGTGGCGGATGGTGCGGAAGTTGTCGGGGTGCAAGAACGCATTTGACCAGCTTCTCTTTCCGCGCGTTCCGCTTCGCTACGCGCTGCCCGGGCGGTTGTAGAGGCCGATGCCCTCATCGGCCCGCTGCGGAGGCTTTCATCAACCACCGGCCAGCGGCAGCGAAAATCAGCGCAGCGTGTATCCCAGACTTCCCCGGGCTGAAGGTTTCCCCAAGGGCCGGGCGTTTCCGTCTCTGACCGCCGCGCGGGATTGCCAACCTTCCCCCGCCGGCGGCAGGAGGTCTGCGCCTGCGCAGACCGACCCGCCGAACATGT
>ENA-ORTM01003547-ORTM01003547.1-human-gut-metagenome-genome-assembly--contig:-NODE-3547-length-10483-cov-2.887035_pt1 | contig 10483 bp, 8 predicted proteins | sample MGYA00241909_ERZ509182 | MGnify/ENA primary metagenome ERZ509182 (study PRJEB26280, sample SAMEA2338855) | human gut metagenome | biome: human gut; feature: human-associated habitat; material: faeces...
CCTCTTTCCCGTTTGCCCGGTTTTACTTTTTAGGCCAGGCGCTGCTCCAGTTCCTTACGGATCTCCTGAATAAATTCCCGGCTGTTTAATACCACAGGATCCGGGAGGGTCGTGATGGCCGCCAGATCCTTCGTCATTTTACCAGACTCGATCACAGCCACCGTAGCCTCCTCCAGACTGTCTGCAAAGCGCTGCAGATCTGCAAGGCCGTCCAACTCTCCCCTCTTTCTCAAAGCGCCGCTCCAGGCGAATATGGTGGCCACTGAGTTGGTGGAGGTCTCCTCTCCCTTCAGGTGCTTGTAATAATGGCGCTGCACCGTTCCATGGGCAGCCTCATATTCATAGTTGCCTTCCGGAGAAACCAGAACAGAGGTCATCATAGCCAGAGAACCGAAAGCGGAGGAGATCATATCACTCATTACATCTCCATCATAGTTTTTGCAGGCCCAAATAAAGCCCCCCTCGGACTTCATCACCCGGGCCACTGCATCGTCGATCAGAGTGTAGAAATAAGTGATGCCTGCCTGCTCAAATTTTTCTTTATATTCTCTGTCATAAATCTCCTGGAAAATATCCTTAAAGGTATGGTCGTATTTTTTGGAGATGGTGTCCTTGGTAGAAAACCACAGATCCTGCTTCAAATCCAAAGCGTAGGCAAAGCAGCTTCTGGCAAAGCTCTCAATAGAACTGTTTAAATTGTGCATACCCTGAAGCACTCCCGGCCCCTGAAACTCATGAATCAAGGCTCTGGTCTGGGTTCCGTCAGCAGCGGTAAACAACAGCTCTGCCTTTCCCTCCCCCGGAATGATCATCTCCGTATTCTTGTACACATCCCCGTAGGCGTGACGGGCAATGGTGATGGGGTTTTTCCAGGATCTTACGTTGGGTTCGATTCCCCTAACAGTGATGGGCGTACGGAATACGGTGCCATCCAGAATCGCCCGGATGGTGCCGTTGGGGCTCTTCCACATTTCCTTCAGATCATACTCCTCCATGCGGGCTGCATTGGGAGTGATGGTGGCACATTTCACTGCCACCCCGTACTTTTTGTTGGCATTGGCTGCGTCCACAGTCACCTGGTCATTAGTCTCATTCCGATGCTCCAGCCCCAGGTCATAGTACTCTGTCTTAAGCTCTACAAAGGGAAGCAGCAGCTCCTCCTTGATCATTTTCCATAAAATCCGGGTCATTTCATCCCCGTCCATCTCCACCAGCGGTGTTTTCATCCATATCTTATCCATTATGCGTATCCTCCTTGACTAAGATTCTACTTCTGCAGGTCTTAAAAAACAACTCCTGTTAAAACAGGAATCTTCTCCGCATACAACTTAACATTTTCCGGTGGATTTGTCCAGCTAATCCAAAAGTTTTAATAAATTTATCCTTCCCCATCCCTGCTGGGATTTTGGAAACCCCAGATCATCGCCTGCCTTTTGCAGACGCATCTTCACTTCCAGATTGGTCAGCCAGGGCTTTTGGGAAAGCAAAAGGCACACAGCTCCGGACACCACCGGGGTTGCCATGGAGGTGCCGCTCTTTACGCAGTAATAATTGCCTCCGGGCTTCAGATTGCTGCAGGAGGTGATAAAAGTTCCAGGAGCTGTGATCTCCGGCTTGCATACACAGGAGCAGGTCGGACCTCTCCCAGAAAAATACCGCTGACCTCTTCCCCGCTTTCCCGGCAGATCGCAAAAGCCCACAGTGATCACCTTCCTGCTGGTTCCCGGCAAGGTAATGCTCCCCTCCCCCGGCCCCCGGTTTCCTGCTGCCACGATCACTACAAGCCCAGCATCCCACAGCCGCTCCGCCCAGGAGATCAGAAGCCGTCCCTCTTCCTGCCCCTCCTCCAGAGCCATACCCACCGAAAAATTCACCACCCGGATATTGAATTTTTCCTTATTCTTTAGTATCCACTCCATAGCAGCAATCGTATCCTTCAGTTTTCCTGCTCCATGTTGATCCAGCACCTTTAAATGGACCAGGTCTGAACCGGGCGCAATTCCTCTGTACTTTCCTGAGGACATCAGGCCGCTTCCGCCTAAAATCCCTGTCACATGACTTCCATGGGAAGCATCGTCATAATAGTACCCCCGGCCTCCCACAAAGTCTTTAAAATACACCACCCGGTCTGCATAGTCAGGATGATAGCAGACGCCGGAATCCATCACCGCCGCAGTGACCCCTCTGCCGGTGATTCCTCTCCGGTGAACCTCATCTGCATGGACAATCTTCCGAACACGATCCATAACATTTCCTGCCATAAAACATCTCTGTTTATACCTATGCAGAAAAAAGAAGATGTTGCAAAATTCCTCCAACGATACCCTTTCGGATGATTTTCCCCGAAAACAAACCTGTTTTCTGAGAAAATCAAACCGAAAATCCACTGGAATTCCTATTTTGCAGCATCTCCTAAAAGTTTTTTTCTTGACTCTTATCATATTTGCGAACCGCCTGCCGCATCAGATAAGAATCCGAAGGGTACTCCTTTAACTGTCCCCGAATATTTTGATATTTTTCGCAGCCCCGGCCAAGCAGCAGGATCAGCGTTCGCTCCGTGCTCTGTCTGGCCAGCTTCATGGCATAGCTTACCGCATCCTTTCGATCCGGGATGCAAGTACAGCCACAGCCCGTAAGCTCCGTATATTCCCGGATCTCCTCTGCAATTGCATAGGGATCCTCACAGCCCGGATCATCGGTAGTGATACACACATGGTCAGAAAAAAGTCCTGCTGACAGTCCCAGCTCTCTGCGCCGGTTCAGCGCCTTTCCTCCCGGACAGCCAAAAACAGTGATGATATTGGAATACTCCCCATATTCCTGAAACGCAGCATCATACACCTTCTCAAAACTGAGCCAGTTGTGTGCAAAGTCTACAATTCCGCATATCTTCCCATCCTGACTGCGGTACTCTTCCATCCGCCCCGGCACACTGGTGGAGAGCAGCGCCTCCCGAATACAAGGAACCGGTATTTCATAGACGTAAGCTGCCGCAATGGCTGCCATAGCATTTTCTATATTAAAACTTCCCCTCATGCCCAGCTCAAAATCCTGGCTGTAGCGGTCGCAGACTACGTGAAACCGGATGCTGTTCTCCAAAATCTGTACATTTTCATAGCGGATCATCGCATTCTTGTCTTTTCCAAAAGTAACGATATGCTTAGCCTTTTTGGCTGCCTTCATAATCCGGTCTGCATAGCTGGCGTCCAGATTCACGCAGGCGGTATCAGACTGGCGGAAAATGGACAGCTTGGAATTAAAATAATCCTCAAAATCAATATGCTCCTTAGGGCTGATATGATCTTCAGAGATATTCAGGAAAATTCCTACCTGAAAAGATAACTCCCGCACCCTTTTGTACTTCAGTCCCTGGCTGGACACCTCCATAGTCACATAGGAAACTCCTTCCTGTCTGGCTCTGGAAAGCAGTTTGTGAATGGTGGGAGCTTCCGGGGTAGTCATGACCGCATCCTGCCGGTCCCTCCCATCATAGTTGACCACCGTAGAGATCAGCCCTGTCTCTTTTCCTCCCTGTTCCCTCTGCCAGCAATCCAGCATGGCTTTCAGATACCAGGCGGTTGTCGTCTTTCCCTTGGTACCGGTAATTCCGGTGAGTATCGGTTTTCCCGGCTCATAACCGTAGTACACTGCTGAAACCGTTGCCATAGCCTTCCGGATATCTGTGACAATCAGCCCCGGAAGCTCCTGGCTGGTGGGAAGGACTTCCTCCCCCACATAAGCGGCAGCCCCCAAATCTGCCGCTGACTGCAGATATCCCGGCCGGAAGGCAGCACCCTTACAGATAAACAGGGTTCCCCTCCCGGCCTCTCTGGAATCACAGGTAAGACCCTGAATCTCCCCCTGTGGAAAACTGCTCTCCTGATCAATTTTCTTTAACAGCCCTCTTTGCTCCAACGCTCTGCGCACCTCTTCATACGTCGCCATTGCCAACCTCCCACTTAATCCCTCAAATATTCTTCCAGGGTGATTCCCCTTCTTGTAATCTCTTTCGCTGCATCCAGCCCCACATACCGGAAATGCCAGGGTTCAAAAGTGATGCCTGTAATCTCCTCTTTTCCTTCCGGATACCGTAAGATAAATCCGTAATCACTGCAGTTTTCCCGAAGCCACTGGTTTTCCGGAGTATCCAGCTGCCCCCGGTCCAACACCTGATAATCCACGGACACCACATCCACCGCAAGGCCTGTCTCATGCTCGCTGTATCCTCCAGGCATGGTCTCCAGACTCTCCTTATCGTAGGCCTCCTGCCAGGTAAGCCCGTACTGCTCCATAGCGGTCTGAATATCTTCCTGAAGAAGCTGATCCTGATACTCCCGGCTCCGATATCCGGAAGCCACCACAAACTCCATTCCAAAGCTGGAACCTTCTGTAAGCATGTCCCGCAGCGCATCGTACATCTCCTCCGCCACCGCACAGGAACCGTTCTCCAACCAGTGAAGCTGCACCTGATGATCTGCAGGGAGAGGATTGTTCAGGTTCACCAAAATCAGAGGATCTGCGGAAATGCCTGCCTTACTGTCACCGCTGTTTATGTAAAGATCCTGGCCATCCAGTGGAGCCGTTTGCCCCACCACCACCTGGCTGCTTCCCTGATTGTCTGCTTTATCCCTCCCTGCGCCGCCTGTGAAAACGGGCTGATACTTCACTGCGCTTTGACCGATCAGGATCATCCCCAGTACCACTGCCACCCCTCCCAGAAGCTGGCACTGGCGTTTTAACCGCCTCAGCCGCTTTTCCTGCTGATACATCTGCCGCTTCTGTTTCAGCAGTGACTGCTCCGTCACCTGTTTTCCTCTTCCCAGCTCTTCTATATATTCCTGATACATGTAACCACTCCTATCTATTAGACGAAAAATATCCTCTCTTGGTTTCATCTAAAGAGAGGATAATCTATGCATGTATCAAATTTTGGTCAAATTTGTATCTAATTTGTATCATTTGTAAAAATTTCAAAAATTTACACAATTATCTGGAAGCCGATAGCCAAAATCCATCTTATGTATGCTGCACAGCGCTGCCGAAGCTCTGTTCACTGACCGGACATGCCTCCCTGAATCACAGTCACCGGAGGCTCCTGCTCCTCCACGGACTGCGTCTCTTTTCCGCTGGAGTCATCCGACCGAGCCACTCCCTGTATCGTCTGGGTCTCGTCTGAAACGCCGCCATTCGAAAGAAGCTTTTCCTGCTCCTCCGCAGTCAGATCATCTTCTCCCAGATCTTGGGTCTCTCCATCCGAAAAGGCTTCCTCTCCAAAAACCAACGGCAGGCCAAGAGCCTCCTCTGCGGTAACCTGATATTCCTGATACCCATAGGCCTCCCCAATCTGCCCCATAAGGCTGCTCCAGTAATAAGTACCGACGAGAAAAGCAATTCCGGAACCGTACCAGTCGTTCTCCACAAAGATCCGATAAGCATGGCCGGTAAAATTTCCATAATCCAGTTCCACTTCCAGCTCCAAAGTTTCTTCCAGCTGCTGTACCCTAGCGCTCTGGGCTCCGCAGACAGCGGCAAAATCATATCTGGAGTAATCCTCCTCTTTAAAAACCTCCCCTGCCTTCATAAATTCTTCGTAGGATTCGTACCCTGCAATCTGGGAAAAATAATCATCCAGGATTTCCCCTATTCCTGAGATGGACACATAGTACAGAAGATCCGACTCCAGATCCATGATCACACTGAGAATGAGCTCATCATAATCGGTTACCCCCTGTCCACGATAGTGGGGCAGCCAAATCTGAAAGCGAAACACCCCGGTATTCACAGACTGCTCTCCCAGATTAATCATAATCCCGTCCAGGGAGTAGCCCTGATAATTCATGGCCAACTCCTTCAGCGCCGAGGGCAGCAGGCCGCTTTCTGCCCATAGCTGCACCAGCTTCGCACAACGTTCCACCTGACTTTCCGGATTAAACACATTGTAGGTGCTGTACTCCCATTCCTGCTCCGATTTTTTTGCCAGAAGCTGCATTTTCCCAGCCATATCCAGAGAATCCCTGTTGAGAAACTGTATCTCCTCCCTGGTATTCATAGTCACCTTCCCCAGACTGCCCTCATCCTTCCAGGCATTATACCAATCCGGCGCAAACCAGGCCAAGAGAATGGTGAGAAGAAGGATCAGAACTCCAAGGCTGTATTCTAATATTAATTTCCAGGGCCTTTTCTTACCCATCACTTATTCCCTCCCTGTTCCTAATGTTTCCCTCTCCTCCGATGCGCTTCCAAACAGCACCGTCACCCGGAGCCCCTTTCCCAACTGACTCTCCAACTTCCAGGAAGCATGGTGCAGATCAATGATTTTTCGGCACAGGGCCAAACCCAAACCTGCCCCCCCTTCTTTTCTGGAACGGGATTTATCCACCATATAAAAAGCCTCTGTGATCCTGGAAAGCTCCTCCTTGGGCAGCCCCGGCCCCTGATCCTGAACCGCCATCACATAGCCGCCAAAAACTGCCTGGCCGGAAAACCAGATGGCAGTCCCCTCTGCGGAAACCTTTCTGGCGTTGTCAATGAGGTTCATAAACACAGACGCCAAAAGATCCCGGTCGCCCCAGATGCTTCCCCTCTGATAATTTGTGTAAAGAGTAATATTCTTTTCCTTCAGAGAAGGACGCACCGTGCGGGACACCTCCTCCATAAAATCCGGAACCAGAATCTCCCGGAAAGAAAAGGCGGCTTTCTCCAGCATAGCCATATCCAGAAGCTTATAGGAAAGAGACTGGAGCCGTTTTCCCTGGTTATAAATATAGTTGGCGCACATATTATTCTCCTCCGGCGTAAGCTCCATCTGCCGGATCGTATCGGCATAGCCGATAATGGAAGTGAGCGGAGTCTTCAGTTCATGGGCAAAAGCAGCAGTAAACTCCTCCTGCCTGCGCACCTCCTCCTGAAGCCGTTTCATCTGGTCATTCATCACATCCGCCATCCAGTTAAAGTCCGCCGCCAGCAGCCCGATCTCGTCCGTGCTTCGGATGTGCACCCTGGCGTCAAACCGCCCTCTGGCATATTGCCTGGTGGCCCTGGACAGCTTCTGCATATTCCGCATCACAAAAAACAGCAGAATCAGGGTAACGCCTCCCACCAGAAAAGTAACCACCACCACTCCCATCTGATATCGGGCTTGCATCTCCTCCCGGTCCTGATAGATATTGGAAATATCCCGAATCGTTTCTACATAAATATCCAGGCTGCTTTTTCCCAGCACAGCCAGATAGGTGCGATTTCCCTGACGCACCAGCTCGTAGCCTGCATTGTGTTCCGAATCCAACCCCTCCCAGATCGTATGTTCCATCCGAAAGTCCCTGTCCTGATAAATTACGTTCCGGTTTTTATCATAGATGCGAAAATTTCCGTCCGCTTCCATCTGCGGTTTGTAAAAGCTTCTCACCACCTGTTTTGTGGTAGCTGCCTGCTGCTGCCTGGCTGTCAGGCTGTTCCAGGCCATCTCATAGGAATTCTGCAGCATCTGATTTTCCATCACCCGCCGCTGGATTTCCTTATCCAGACTGCTCTGAAAACTGTCCTGAATCATCCAGGAGCCAAATACGGTCAAAAACAACACAAACAACGGCGTTGTGACAAAAAATAATTTCCAGGATAAACGCATATTTCCCCCTGTCCTCTCTGAAACTATCCCAGCTTTTCCGAAACGGCGCCGGTTTTGGCATTTTGTTTGATCCGGCCTTAAACGCGGTCTGTCCTGGCTTCTATGCCATCCGTCTTGGATTAGCGCCTGCCCTGACTTTGCACGGCCCGTCTTGGCTCAACGCCTGTGTTCAGACTCTATACCACCAGACGGTACCCCACCTTATACATGGTAACAATGTGTTCCTCCAGGCCCAGCTTCTTTTTCAGTCTCTGAACATGAAGATCCACCGTCCGGCCCGCGCAGCTGTAATCCCCGCCCCAGACACTCTCATAGATGGTCTCCCGGTACAACGCCCGGTTTTTATTGCGCACAAACAACAGCAGCAGCTCATACTCTTTATTGGTCAGATCCACCGTCTGCCCCCGTTGCTCCACCATCCTGGAATCTGTATGGATCACAATATCCAGAATCTTCAGCGTCTGCTCCGTCTTATGATATCGCCGCAGTACCGTCTCCACTCTGGCAAGAAGCTCCGCGATCTCAAAGGGTTTGGAAATATAATCCTCCGCCCCCATGCGAAGTCCCTTCACCTTATCTGCCGTCTCCCCCATAGCGGTAAGAAAAATCACTGGTATCTCCACGGATTTGGCATATTCCAACACCTCATAGCCATTGAGCTTAGGCAGCATAATATCCAGCAGAATCAAATCATAGGTTCCCTGACAGATGCAGTCTGCCGCCATCTCTCCGTCAGAAGCGATTTCACACTGATACCCCGCCTTTGCCAGATTCATGCGTATCAAATTTGCAATGGATTCTTCGTCTTCCACAATCAAAATTTTTATCATCCCTGTCTCCTCCCCATTATCTTCCAACCCAAGAAACGCTCCCCGTAACCGTCGGAAGTCTGTTTTCATCCTAACACAAGGATGGAGAAGCTGCAAGCCTTGTTTCGAAAACACGCAAAAAGCGTTTCTTTGCCGGATACTTTTCTATGTTTTCTCATATACTTGGAAAAACCCTGTTTTGGAGCTTTATGACAAATCTTTTATCTTCCCAACAGCTTCCTGAGAATGCAAAAGAGCGCATTCTCTCAGAAGACTACGTAAGCTTGATCTACCACAACGAAACCTTTCCCTTTGATATTGACCAAATTCTGCCGGAATATCTTCCTCAGATGGTGGACTGGCAATATGCAGTGCTGAATGCTCCCCTTCAGTACTTTCCTCCCAACATCATCACCCAGGGATATTTTACCATTCCAAAGCTTTATACCCTGTTAAATGAAGCCAGCCTGGAAGCCTCAGGAATCCCTCAGGTTCAGAATCAGCCCTTCTTAAATCTCACTGGAAAAGGAGTGCTCATCGGATTTTTGGATACGGGAATCGATTACCGCCACCCTGCTTTTCGAAACAGCAACGGTACCAGCCGGATCTTGCGAATCTGGGATCAGACGATTCAAAGCGGCACGCCTCCGGAAGACTTTCTCTATGGTTCTGAGTACACCAAGGAGCAGATTGACGCAGCCCTTAAAACCTCCAATCCTCTGGAACTGGTTCCTACCACGGACGAAAACGGTCACGGCACTGCAGTGGCCGGCATTGCGGCAGGCAGCCCGGATTCTGCTCTTGCCTTTTCCGGCGCCGCCCCTGATGTAGGAATCCTTGCGGTAAAATTAAAGCCCGCAAAAAACTATCTCCGAAACTATTTTCTGGTATCTCAGGATGCCCCTGCCTTTCAGGAAGACGACTGTATGCTGGCTATCCGATACCTGAATCTGACTGCCCAAAAGCTGAATCTTCCTCTGGTGATCTGCTTTTCCCTGGGAACCAACCAGGGCGGACACGATGGCTACACTCCTCTGGATGAGGTCCTCACCTCCCTAAGCTATGCCGCCGGCACCTACGCTGTGGCAGCCGGAGGAAATGAAGGAAATGAAGCGCATCACTATTACGGAACTATGCAAAGGCAGGGGGAGACCCAAGAAGTACAGGTGAGCGTTACCAGAGAAAACCCGGGGTTCACCATGGAATTTTGGGCTCAGGCCCCGGAGCTGTACTCCCTTGGAGTCATCTCGCCCCAGGGAGAACGGCTTCTTCCCATCTTACCCAGAATCGGAGCCACCCAAAACGCCTCCTTTCTTCTGGATCATTCGAAGGTACAGATTGATTATGAGGTCATTGAATTTCGCTCTGGCAGCCAACTGATCCAGGTTCGGGTAGAAAACCCCTCTGCAGGGATCTGGCGTTTTCCCATTGTCAATCATCGCTTCTTAAACGGACAGTACCACCTGTGGCTTCCAATCACCGGCCTCGCCTCTCCCTATGTTAAAATGCTCTCACCGGAACCTAATACCACCCTCACCGCCCCTGCTAACAGCATGGCCGTGATCACCTGCAGTACCTATCAGGTTCCCGGAGGCAGCTTTTATCTGGGTTCCAGCCGAGGCTTTACAAGAAGCGGACAGATCAAACCGGATCTGGCTGCCCCAGGGGTGGAGATCCAGGCTCCCAGAATTCTTTCCGGTTACCAATCCTTCACCGGATCCTCTGCAGCAGCAGCCATCACCGCTGGCGCGGTAGCCATGCTGGTGCAGTGGGGCAGGCGCACGTACAGAGGAAAACTGTTTACCTACACAGAGATTAAAAATCTTCTGTATCGGGGAGCCGTCCAGTCTGATGATCTTTATTATCCCAATCAGGAGTGGGGATACGGCACGCTGAACGTATATGGAATTTTTCAGGCGCTTACAGATTTTTAGGAACCCTTTTGTCAAAGACGCATACAATACAGTGTATAAACCATTACGGAGGTTTACAATATGAGTGATTTAGCTGCTACAAACTGTGGATGTGGATGTGACAACGGTATTTCCCA
>ENA-ORTM01003548-ORTM01003548.1-human-gut-metagenome-genome-assembly--contig:-NODE-3548-length-10483-cov-2.622938_pt1 | contig 10483 bp, 8 predicted proteins | sample MGYA00241909_ERZ509182 | MGnify/ENA primary metagenome ERZ509182 (study PRJEB26280, sample SAMEA2338855) | human gut metagenome | biome: human gut; feature: human-associated habitat; material: faeces...
AGCACAAATATAAATCGGTTTATATTATAAATCAAATAATTTTCTAAAAAATTTTCGCAATTATATACAATCCTAACCAAATTCTGTATTTAGGTCTGAGAGTCTATTTTCCTACATTTAAAATCATATTTGCAGACACTCATAAGACCTTTATACGGATTTGTTTTTAGTGATTATCGTTATAAAAATAACATAAGAATTTGTTAACCAACTATTTGTATATTTCACCGTTTTTTCGTAACTTCAAATAAAAATGAGTGAAGAATACAATCTTTTCTACTTCTTCAAACAGTTTCCCGATGAGGAATCTTGCTGGAAGTATTTAGAAAAACGCAGATGGGGCAATACTCCCATCTGTCCGCATTGCGGCAATGCACAAAAGATTTACCGCTACAAAAACGGAAAGACTTTCAAGTGTGCAAACTGCAAAAAACAATTTTCGGTGAAAACGGGTACAATTTACGAGAACTCTAACATTCCGTTACAGAAATGGTTTCTTACTTTCTATCTGATTTCATTATCTAAGAAAGGTATTAGCTCTATTGAGTTGTCCAAGACTATCGGCGTTACACAAAAGTCAGCTTGGTACTTGCTGCACAAAATACGCTATATGCTGGAACATCGTAATTCCGATAACCTACTACGTGGTACAGTGGAACTCGATGAAACTTATGTGGGTGGACAGCGGCGTGGTAAACGAGGACGTGGTTCTGAGAACAAAACTCCCGTATTTGGTGCTATACAGCGTGGTGGACGTTTATCCATCACACCCGTACCAAATGCGAAGCGTAAAACCTTAGAGCCAATTATCCACAAACGAGTTAAGAAAGGAACCCATATAAACAGCGATGAATGGTGGGCATACACTAAACTATGCTCGGACTATGTACACAATGTAGTTAATCACGGGCGTAAAGAATATGTTCGTGGTAAGATACACACTAATACTATTGAGGGTGCATGGTCACATTTGAAGCGGTCAATAATGGGCACTTACCACAGACCGAGTAGAGAACACCTTTCTAAATATTGTGCAGAGTTCGAGTATAATTATAACACCCGAAAAAACTCACCGGAAATTAAATTCAAGAAAATAATAGACAAGAATTTAATCCGTGTCAGTTATAGAACAATAACTGGCACATAAAATCAACTAAACATTATGGAAATAGTTTCTGTGAAACTTGTGGTGTTCAAACATCCAGAACCTGCGAGATGGGACACTTATGCGAGTTACTGTCCTGCAACCCGAAATTTTTGTGCATACGGAAAAAGTGCTTCCGAAGTGGTGGATAAGTTCAAAAGTATGCTGATAAGGGACTTACAAAACAGGCTTGCTTATGTTAATATGAAAAATTATGGGTGGGAAGTGTCTGAAAATTCAGCAAAACCACCTATCTTTACAGATGAATATTTAGTTTCCGAAACGGAACGAATATTTGAAGTAACGATTAAAGAACCCATAATAATTACCGTAGATGTCGAACTCCCAAGAGCCGAAAAAACAATATGAGTTACCCTCTGATTTAATAGAGGAGTTTTTATCTGTACATGGTTTTGTAGTAAAAGAAATTGCCTATTTTTATGGACACACAAAATTTGTAAATGAGGGTACAAAGCAATATGTGAAAGTTCCAACTAAAAAACTGCTAACTAAAATGCAAATTGAGAAGTGTCTTATAGATGCTGGTCTTTCTTTTGCTGATTTAGACGCATACATTGAACATTTGAAGGCTGTAAAACTGTTTGATAGCATTATGGAGGAATCATTAAATCGTTCAAGTAAAAAGGATTAAAAAACGGAGCCTCGGCTCCGTTTTTAATTTCACTTTTTCAACAATACCCTTACAGATTTTGTCCCCCAGAAATTACCAATTAGGTTCAAGTAGTATTCTTTCTTTTGTGGCACTTCAAAGATAAGTACTCCACTTGTCACAATTTTAGGTTGACACCGTTTCAGGAAGATTGTTTCATGTCCGGACATTTCCAATGCGGTAGAACCATCTATGGAATATTCGTATTTAGTTCCGTCCATATCTGTGAGCGAAAACATTGAACCGTCCAATGTGTGAGATTCGTTGTCAATATTGACAAGACTAAGATAAACTATAAGGAAAACTCCGTCTGCGGTTTCGCGTACAAATTCGTTTCCCACGCTTTTCTTGAAAGCAATATCATCAACTCGATAGGCAAAATTACCCACTTGCACTTCTGTCCCGATTGTAGCTTCTTGGGGCACATCATCTTGATTTTGGTTTAAGCTATCACCTGTTGCCGTACCATTTTCTGCGGCATAAGATGATACCTCATTGGAATCTGTGCCATCTGATATAGAAGTGCCTATTATGGAAGTTATTAGGAATACGCTTACATAAATCAGGGCTACTTTACCACGAGAGGAACACTTGACCGTTTTAGGGTTGAACATACCCACTACAAATGCCACAAGAGACAATACGGCGATAATCATTAAAACTGTTTCCATTTTACATTTTATTTTAGAGTTAAACAATAAAGTCTGTAAAACGGCGAACGGCGTGAACGTAAAAAACGTAGAGCCATTGCCTATCGTCTCGTGGTTCACCACAAACCATATCCAGTACAGGCTTGGCTCTACGTTATGCGCAGAACTTGCCTAAACACTGGATATTTGCCTTTATTCTTTTTCGAGGTGGTGATTTCGAGACGAATTAGGCTGTATGTCCGAAAAGAGTGCAAGCACTCAGCTTCGTGCTGCAAATGTAATTATTTTTATTATAATAACCAATTAGAACTAAAATTATGAGAGTAAGAGTAAAAGTAGTGATTTTCTTAGCCGACAAGTCTAAATGGGGGTATAATTATTGCAGTTATTGTCCTGCAATAAACTACCCTTTCGGATGCGCAGATACACCCAATGAGGTTATTGCTAATGTGCAAAGTTATCTACTAAAATTATTATGTTATAGAGAAATTTACACAAACCTTCAAAATTTGGGCTGGGAATTTACCGATACTTCAATAAAAGTTCCTACTTTTACAGACGAAGAAGCTGTGCGTCTAACCGAGCAGTCTTATTCGACAAAGATTGTAGAACCCCAAATAATTGTAGTAGATGTCGAAGTCCCAAATATACGAGGATTTTACTGATAAATTTTCCTCTTCCAGAATATTGTTTGACTTTCTGTTGAACAATAACTCATGCGCAGAAAATGCGGAAATGTCAATAAAAGTGACAGTGTCTTTTACAGTAGATGGTGAGCATATTGAATTTCCTATCCCGTCAAGACTCTCGTATCAGCAGATACAACATATTCTGGATATGACCGGCAATTCTTTTGAAGACTTTATGTCGTTTGCGATTGAACGGACAAAAGACAATTTGTAGGATTCAAACGATTTTCATATATTTACTTATACCGTGATAAATTCACGGTAAAGATTGTTGTGTAACTAAGTATATAAATCCCAAAATTTTTATTATGATATATTTTTCATTGGCAAGAGAGACAACAGACCTTCTCTGTTATACAATTTTCCATACTCTAATAGATAAGAGAAGAAAAGAGATTTCGCTCTTTTCAACTAAAACATTTTACAAATCCAGCTTGTACAAAACATTTCTTTCATCTCGATTTATAAGTAAAGGAGAAACTAAAACAGTTCTGTCGATAATTAATGGAGATTGTCCGTTTATGCCTCTAACCCCATATAATCTTTTTCAACCCCTCCGTCACTTTGTGACACCTCCCCTATTGGCTAACGCGATACCCCGTAATGCCACGGAACACGGCTATGGAGGAGGACGAACACGATCCATTTCATTCTATAAATAATGCGATAGAAAGGTACTCAACCTTCTCCTCCGTGTTTTGCAAGGCAAAACATAAGGGAAGTGATACAAACGAATAGAGGGTTATTTAAACTCCTCCCCTGTATTTTGTTCAGCAAAATATAGGGGAGGTGGCCGAAGGACGGAGGGGTTAGAAAATACCGACAGCGGTAGTGACAGGGTTACCCCTCCTCTCCCCCCTGTGTTCCCAAAGAAATAGGGGGAGTACCCGTAGGGTGAGAGAGATTAATCCTTACAGTCAAAAATCCTATATACTATCTTTTTTAACCACTCTCCTCGTCGCTACCGCTCCTCCGTTTCTCTCCTATATGGCTCCGCAACACAGGTGAGAAGGAGTAATACACTTTGCATAGAAATTTAAGCAAGAATCAACCCTTCACCGAAATGTCCGGAATATGTTTATCGACAAGAGACTCATCTCTAAAATTCAAGTTTTCCCTTTACGAATTTTTTACTAAATCACTAAACCACCGACTCTATTTCATAAAAAAGGCGATTCCTTTGCAGGAACCGCCTTCATTATTACTAACACAAAAAGGATATTAAAGTCCTTTCCCGTGACAATTTTTATATTTCTTACCACTACCGCAAGGACAAGGATCGTTACGCCCCACACGTGGTGCAGCCTTAATCGGCTCGGTGACCCGGGGCTGTTGAGGAGCAGCCGCAGCGGCAGCCTGTGCTGACTGGCCGGGATAATCGTCTTTTTGAGTACGATACTTGCTGTAATCTTCCCTTCGTTCGGGAGCTGCTTCACGCACATCTTGCGGTTCCTGAATATAAATCTGTCCCCGCATGAGAACAGCGATGGCTTTCCGGTTCATCGTCTCGACCATCTCCTTGAAAAGATTGAACGATTCGAGTTTATAAATCAACAGCGGATCTTTCTGTTCGTAGCTGGCATTTTGCACAGATTGACGCAATTGGTCGAGCTCACGAAGATGCTCTTTCCAAGCCTCGTCGATCGTCATAAGCAACACGGCTTTCTGGAATTGCTTAACGACCGATTGCGACTCACTCTTATAGGCTTCGTTTATATCGCAAGCAATACCGAATACACGCTTGCCATCGGTAATGGGCACTCGTATCATACCCGTGGATAATCCCCGTTGTTCCACAAACGGTTTTATATTCATGTGAGCGATCTCGGCCATACGGTCGCCTTTGCGCTTAAAGGTAGCGACAACGGCCTCATAAAGGCTGTCGATCACTTCGCTCTTTTTCATGGAGCGGAATTTCTCCTCATCGAAAGGCATTTCCACGGCAAAAATCTTGAACATCTCCATCGACAAGTCTTCGTAATCGCTCGTACCGTCATAGGTATCGGCCAAAGACTCTATCGTGTCATAGAACATATTCATAATATCGATGCCGATACGTTCTCCCATCAAAGCATGGTGACGCTTGGTATAAATCACATTACGCTGTGCATTCATCACATCGTCGTATTCGAGCAATCGCTTACGGATTCCGAAGTTATTCTCCTCTACCCGGCGTTGGGCATTCTCGATGGACTTGGAAACCATATTGTGTTCGATCATCTCGTCTTCTTTAAGACCCAGGCGGTCGAGCATTTTCACTACCCGATCGGTAGCGAACAGACGCATAACCGTATCTTCGAACGAAACGAAGAACACCGAAGAACCGGGGTCACCCTGACGACCGGCACGACCACGCAACTGACGGTCTACACGACGGGATTCGTGACGCTCGGTTCCGATAATCGCCAAACCTCCGGCTTCACGCACGGCCGGCGAGAGCTTGATATCGGTTCCACGACCGGCCATGTTGGTAGCGATCGTGACCGTACCTGTTTGTCCGGCTTGTGCCACGATCTCGGCCTCGCGTTGGTGCAACTTGGCGTTCAATACATTGTGTTTAATCTTACGCAAAGTCAACATACGGCTCAACAATTCCGATATTTCGACCGAAGTCGTACCTACCAATACAGGACGACCTGCTTCTACCATTTTCACGATTTCTTCGATGACGGCGTTGTATTTCGCCCGTTTGGTTTTATATACCCGGTCGTTCATATCGATACGAGCTACCGGCTTATTGGTAGGAATCGTCACGACATCGAGTTTATAAATATCCCAGAACTCCCCGGCTTCGGTCTCGGCAGTACCGGTCATACCGGCCAGCTTGTGATACATACGGAAATAGTTCTGCAAAGTAATCGTCGCAAAAGTCTGCGTAGCAGCCTCTACCTTAACGTGCTCTTTCGCCTCGATAGCTTGGTGCAAACCATCGGAGTAGCGGCGGCCTTCCATGATACGCCCCGTTTGCTCATCGACGATTTTCACTTTATTATCGATTACCACATATTGGTCGTTCAATTCGAAAAGGGTATACGCCTTTAACAGCTGATTCACCGTATGAACCCGCTCGGCCTTGATCGCGTAATCTTGCAAGATTCCGTCTTTTTTGGCTTGTTTTTCTTCGGGAGAAAGTCCTTGATTTTCAAGGTCGGAAAGCAGCTCGCTGATATTCGGCAATACGAAGAAATTAGGATCGTCCGATTTCCCGGTCATCACATCGAGACCTTTGTCGGTCATATCGATACCGTTATTCTTTTCATCGATTACAAAATAGAGGTCGTCCGTAATCTCAGGCATACGACGGTTGTTATCTGCCATATAGATAGCCTCGGTTTCGAGCAACAAAGGTTTAATACCCGGTTCGCTCAAATATTTGATAAGCGCCCCGTTCTTAGGTAATCCTTTGAAACAACGATACAACAGTACGGCTCCTTCCTCACGAGTCTTTTTATCATCGGAAGCTATCTTAATCTTGGCTTCGGCCAACAACTTCGTAACCAAGTTTCGCTGCATCTTCACCAATTCTTCCACTTTGGGCTGGAACTGCTCGAACATCTGGTCATCGCCTTTGGGGGTAGGACCGGATATAATCAACGGCGTACGTGCATCATCGATCAACACAGAGTCGACCTCATCGACTATCGCATAGTTGTGCATGCGCTGTACCAAGTCGAGCGGAGAGCTGGCCATATTGTCACGCAAATAGTCGAAACCGAATTCGTTGTTCGTACCGAATGTAATATCGGCGTTATATGCATTACGACGGGCTTCGGAGTTCGGCTCGTGCTTGTCGATACAATCCACCGACAAACCGTGGAACATATAAAGAGGCCCCATCCACTCGGAGTCACGTTTCGAAAGGTAGTCGTTCACGGTTACCACATGTACGCCATTGCCCGACAAAGCATTCAAGAATACAGGGAGCGTAGCGACCAGAGTCTTACCCTCACCGGTAGCCATCTCGGCAATTTTACCCTTATGCAACACGACACCGCCGATCAGCTGCACATCGTAGTGTACCATGTCCCAAACGACCTCATTACCACCGGCCATCCAGTGATTGGCATAAATAGCTTTGTCGCCTTCGATATGTATAAAATCATGGTCTACCGCCAAGCTCCGGTCAAAATCATTTGCCGTAACCTCGACAGTTTCATTTTGGCTGAATCGACGCGCCGTCTCTTTCATCACAGCGAAAACTTCGGGAAGCGATTCGTCGAGAACATCTTCTATTTTTTTCAATATCTCTTTCTCGATTTTATCGATTTCTTCCCATGTAGACTCGCGTTTATCGTAATCGAGCGTTTCTACATGCTCTTTCAGTTCGGCGATACGTTTACGGTCATCGGCCACCGAATCCTGAATATGTTGTTTCACCACATCGATACGGTGACGCAACTCATCGTTCGACAATTTTTCAAGTTCGGGCGAAATAGCCTTTATTTTCTGAATGTAAGGCTCTATTTCTTTTAAATCGCGCTGCGACTTATTACCGAACAGCTTTTTTAATAAATCATTAAATCCCATATAAAGTATTTGTTTTATTCGTTAAAAATTACCTATAAGGCAAAGGTATAACATACCCTGCAAAAATAGTGCAAATTTTGCTAACTCCGCAAAAAGGAATGAATTAGTATTGTATTTCGGGAAGCGGAGCATCGGCCGAACCATTCGGCGAACGAATCCGCAAAAGGCGAGAAACGGTAGGAGCGATGGCCGTCGCACGCACCGGAGAGGTGATACGCACCGGCTTCACATCGTGTGCCAAAATAAAACACGGTGCAGGAACAGCATTGACACGAACATATTCGCGGGTATCGTTCGCATCCTCATAGACGACCTCCCAACCGGGACACAAATCCAGCACGAGATCGCCCGACAGTTTGGGATAATAGCTGTTTCGCATGGCGGCGACACGATCGGTTCCATTACTCAGCAACAGACGTTGCGACGTATAAACGTCTTGTACACCCGTCATCTGAATCAGAAACGAAGCCGCCCGATTACGCATTTCATCGGCATCGACGTCACGCTCCTTAATCAGTTTCCGGTTCAAGAAAATCTGTCGATTCTGGTAACCTATCACCCAATCTCCTTGACCGTAAAGAGCCATCAGATAAACGTTCAACAAAGAGACTGCACGCCGGGGATAAAATTCTCCCGAAGGTATATTATAAATGGGCGACTCTTTCGCCTCCCCCTTGAAATATCCCGTAGAGGTCAAAAAAACGACCGTGTTGGCAAGACCCACTTTCTTGTCTATTTCATCGAGCAGACGGGCTATATCCCTATCCAGTCGCACATAAGTATCCTGCAACTCCAAGCCGTAGTCCTGTATGGTCTTGTTCAGATACACACCGGCCGTATAACCGACATTCAGCATATCGAGGACACCACGGCGTCCCAAAAGTCCTTTATCCAAGAACTCCACGGCCACATCGGTAATCTCCTGATTAACCAAGGCCGTCGTCTTAAACTGCACGAACTTATCGCGGCCGTCCCGGGCAAACGTTCGTTTAAAAGAAAAATCATTCGTCAGATACGGTATGGCCGTATAACGGTCGGGCGTATAAACCGGAGTCCAAGAAAGCGTATCGATACGAGCCGATAGAGAACGCACATAATTGAATTGTTCGACATAAGCGGGAACATCACGATAATAAGTGGTCGTCGCCCACTTGCCATTTCTATCGTTAATCCAGAAAGCGCAATTAGCCGCATGTCCCGCACTGATAATGGACTGCTGTGCATCGGGTGCCACGGCATACACGCGGCCCAATCCTCCGCTCACGATTTTTACCTCGTCGCTGAGCGTCGAAGTACGAATACGTTCAGGTGAAAAAGTTTCATCGGTATAATTCCCTATCTTGGACGGGTCGTTCAGAATAAACTCTTCCCGCAGAAATGCCGTATTGAAAAAACGCTCCGACGGAATGCCATGAAAAAACGGAGTTGTTCCCGTATACAGAGTAGCCGTTGCCGAAGCCTTATCGATATTCGGGAAATCGAAAACCAAATTTTCACAGACAACTCCCTCTCGCATCAACCGTTTAAAACCCTTTTCCCCGAAAAGGTGTTGCAAGGCTTCCAAATAATCGGTACGCAGTTGATCGACCGTAATACCCACCACCAAACGAGGACTGTTGTCGGCAGACTGCACCAACGGCACGACCAGCAGAGAAAAGAGAATTGTCGCTAATACTTTATTTTTCATCTTTGTTTTTCTCCGTTTTTTTCAAACGAACGGATACCGCCAAATAGGTAAACGAACGAATTACCAATACCAACACTAACGGAAAAAATGCGGCATTAAACTGTTGTGGAATCCAGTGCCAAAGGGCCACAAATAACAACAACCCTGCAAAGTTAGCAAAATGATAGTATCTAACGATACTTTTAAGAGATTTAAACCAAATAAAAAGAGCCATCAACAGCCAAAAGGGATGCAACCAAAACGCTGAATAGTTGGGATAAGTCGCCGGGTGAACAGAAACGAACATAAGGAAAAACACGACTAAGCCGCCCAATCCGTAAATCGAAAACAAGACTGTATCGAATACCCGGGAATACCTTTTTCGGGAAATACCATATACCGACACAGCCGCGACAAAGAAGAAAAACAACCATGCGACGAAAAGTGGCGTCAAATAAAATGGTGTTTCGGGAGGACACGCCGGAACCTCAGGATCGTACAGCACCTCCGTTCGGCTCACCAACGGGACAGCCGCCGAGTCGGGACTCATTTGAACGACCGCCTCGGAAAAAGCTTTCTCTAATATTTCGGGACCGAACATTTGTTCCCGATAAGTCATCGGCCTATCCAAACCGCTTCCCAATGCCAAGTCGATACCGAAAATCAACCACGGGCAAATACCCGCATATCGGTCTATCTCCTCACGAAAAGTAGGCAAAGACTCCCCCGGCTCTTTATATCGCACCTTGTTATCCAATACCATCTCTACCATATTACGAGGACGGGTAGCACAATTATCGAACAGGAAATTATACCGATAAACCCGGTTCTGAGGCATGGCATTAACCAACAGAGCCTCGAATAAGGCTCTGCTTTGTATGGGTGTCAAGTTCAACACCTGTTCATCGACCTTCGATTCCCGAAACTGATAATTTAACAAGAAATCGGGAAAATCGTTTATTCCTAAACAATAATCGGTTTCACCTTTCGTAAATCGCCAGATAAAGCCGGGCGCATCGAAATTAAACATGCCATAATTGAAAACATAATCGAAACCTCCGGGCCTCTGCTGTTTCACCCGCAGCGCCGTATGACCGAACAATTCATACACCTCCGTTCCGGGTCCGCAAGTCAATA
>ENA-ORTM01003549-ORTM01003549.1-human-gut-metagenome-genome-assembly--contig:-NODE-3549-length-10481-cov-2.419912_pt1 | contig 10481 bp, 6 predicted proteins | sample MGYA00241909_ERZ509182 | MGnify/ENA primary metagenome ERZ509182 (study PRJEB26280, sample SAMEA2338855) | human gut metagenome | biome: human gut; feature: human-associated habitat; material: faeces...
AATGGAGCGCCCCAAGGCGCTTTTCCCCATTGTACAGGGAGCGGGCGGGATTTTATTTCTTTTTTAGAATTATAACGTGATTTCTTCCAGCCTGCCAAAAGAGTAGCCCAGCTCCTCCCAGCGGGTGAGCAGCTCATCCAAAATGGCGGCGTTGGTGGAGGACGTGCTGTGGAGCAGCACCACCGCCCCAGGGTGCACCCGGGGGACGAGCTTTTCAAAGGCCTGCTCTGGGGTGGGCTGTTCGTCCTGGTACCAGTCCACATAGGCCAGGCTCCAGAACACGGTGCGGTAGCCCAGCTGCTGGGCCGTGCGCAGGTTGGATTCGCAGAACTTCCCCTGGGGCGGGCGGTAGAGCTTTGGCATCTCCTGGCCGGTGACCTCCCGGTAAAGGGCCTCGTTCTTCTCCAGCTCCTGGCGGAAGCTCTCCGCATCGGCGATGGCGGACATATCCGGGTGGGAATAGGTGTGGTTGCCCACGGTGTGCCCTTCGGCCGCCATGCGGCGCACAAGGGCCGGGTTTTCTTCTATGTAGGGCGCCACCACAAAAAATGCGCCGGGGGCATTGTGCTTTTTCAGTGCGTCCAGAATAGCAGGCATGTTCCCGTTTTCATAGCCGCAGTCAAATGTCAGGTAAAGCCGTTTTTCGCCTCCGCTTCCGCAGTAATAGGCACTGTGCTGTGCAAGCTGTTCGGCCGAAAGGTTCGGCACGGGCGGTTCGCCCTCGCCGCCCTGGAACGAAAGCCCCCATTCATATTTCTGCACGCTTACTGCCGCGGGCCAGGCCCATTGAAACAGGGCTGCCCCGCCCCACGCCGCTGCCAACACCAGCAGCATGGCACAGCACAGCATGCTGCGCCCCGCGCGTTTTCCCACACACCCAAACATGCATGCATTCCTCCTTTTAGAAAAAGGTATGACGCGCGCGGGCCCAAAAATGCGCAGGGCAGCTTTCTTATGGGGCGAAGCGCACCGCTTTTTGCGCCCGCAAAACGGTTTTGGCTTGAACAACGGGCGGCTTTACGCTATAATCGAAACATATGGAACCAAGGCCCGCGCGCCGCGCGGGCACTTTGTGTGGAGGGGAAAGAACGCAATGGAAAAGCCCAGCAATTTTATCACCGAGATCATCGATGAAGACCTTGCCCGCGGCGTGGTGAAAGAGATTCACACGCGCTTTCCGCCGGAACCGAATGGCTACCTGCACATTGGCAGCGTGAAAGCTATCTGGATCAACTGGGGCATCGCGCAGGCGTATGGCGGCAAATTCAACCTGCGCTATGACGACACGAACCCCGCCCGCGAGGATGTAGAGTATGTGAACAGCATCCGGGAAGACCTGGAGTGGCTGGGCGCGCACCCGAACGGCGGCATCTTTTATGGCAGTGACTACTTTGACAAATGTTATGAATATGCCGAAAAACTGATTTTGGAAGGCAAGGCATATGTGGACGATTTGACGCGTGAGGAGATGCAGGCCTACCGCGGCGACGATGCCGGCGTGCCCTCCAGGCCTTCGCCCTACCGGGACCGCACCCCGCAGGAAAACCTGGATTTGTTCCGGCGCATGCGCGCGGGCGAGTTTGCAGACGGCGAAAAGACGCTGCGCGCCAAAATAGACCTTGCCAGCCCCAACATGAATATGCGGGACCCGGCCATTTACCGCATCAAGCACGTTTCGCATCACCGCCAGGGTGATAAATGGTGCATCTACCCGCTGTACGATTATGCGCACCCCATTCAGGATTACCTGGAGGGCATCACGCATTCCCTGTGCAGCCTCGAGTTTGAAAACCATCGCCCGCTGTACGAGTGGGTGATTGAGAACATTGCGGGCGGAGAGTTCCCCAAACAGCGCGAATTTGCGCGGCTGAACATCACCAACACGGTGATGAGCAAGCGCTACCTGCGCGAATTGGTAGAGCTGGGCATTGTGGACGGCTGGGACGACCCGCGCATGCCCACTGTGTGCGGCCTGCGCCGCCGCGGCTATACGCCCACCAGCCTGATCGACTTTGTGCAGCGCGCGGGCGTGGCCAAGGCAAACAGCCTGCTGGACGCGCGCATGCTGGAATTTTGCATCCGCAACGAACTGGACGGCACGGCCCTGCGCCGCGTGGCTGTGCTGGAGCCGGTGAAGCTTGTCATCGACAACTACCCCGCTGGCAAAACGGAGTATTTTGAGCTGCCCAACAACCCGCAGGACGAAACAGCGGGCACGCGCAAGGTGGCCTTCAGCGGTGAGTGCTGGATTGAGAAATCTGATTTCGCCGAGGTGCCGCCGCCCAAATTCAAACGTCTGCGGCCGGATGGGGAAGTGCGCCTGATGGGCGCGTACCTTGTGAAGTGCACGGGCCTCGAAAAAGATGCCGAAGGCAATGTGACGGCCATCCACTGCACGGCAGACCTGGAGACAGGCTGCGGTATGCCAGCCGACGGGCGCAAGGTGCGCGGCACCATCCACTGGGTGAGCTGTGCGCATGCAGTGGAGGCGGAAGTGCGCCTGTACAACCAGCTGTTCACGCTGGCAGACATGAACGCCATGCCGGACGGCGCAGACTATAAAGACTACCTGAACCCGGAAAGCCTGCAGGTGCTTCGCGGCTGCAAGCTGGAGGCCGCGCTGGAACATGCACAGCCGGGCCAGCGCTTCCAGTTTGTGCGCACAGGCTATTTCACGCCAGATTCGAAAAACCCCGGCGTGTTCAACCGCATTGTCACGCTGAAAGACAGTTTTGCCAAGACGATGCAGGCGGCAAAGGGCTGAACCTGCCCGCGCCCGCGCGGGCGCAAAAGCGAAACAGAAAGGCGGAACACCATGGAATTCAAACGCGTAAGAACGCGCTTTGCCCCCAGCCCCACAGGCTATATGCATGTGGGCAACCTGCGCACGGCGCTGTATACCTACCTCACGGCCAAGCACGAGGACGGCACCTTTATCCTGCGCATTGAGGATACGGACCAGGGCCGTTATGTAGAGGGCGCGGTGGACGTGATTTACAACACCCTGCGCGAGACGGGCCTTGTGTGGGACGAGGGCCCGGATGTGGGCGGCCCTGTGGGCCCCTATGTGCAAAGCCAGCGCATGGGCATGTTTCGGGAATATGCCGAACAGCTTGTAAAGCTGGGCAAGGCGTATTATTGCTTTTGCACGGAAGAGCGCCTTCAGACGCTGCACGAAAGCCAGAAGGCCGCAGGCGAAGCCGTGGGCCACTACGACGGCCACTGCCGTGAGCTGCCGCCCGAAGAGGTGCAGCGCCTTCTGGCCGCGGGCACGCCGTACGTCATCCGCCAAAAGATGCCCCGCACGGGCAAAACGGCCTTTGATGACCTTGTATACGGGCATATCGAGGTGGAGAACGCAGAGCTGGAAGACCAGATTCTTCTGAAAAGCGACGGCATGCCCACCTACAACTTTGCCAATGTGGTGGATGACCATTTGATGCATATTACGCACGTCATCCGCGGGTCGGAATATCTTTCCAGCGCGCCGAAATACAACCTTTTGTACGAGGCGTTCGGCTGGCAGGTGCCCACCTATATCCATTGCCCGCCCGTGATGAAAGACGCGCACACCAAGCTTTCAAAGCGCAATGGCGACGCCAGCTATCAGGACCTTGTGGCAAAAGGTTATCTCAGCGAGGCTATTTTGAACTACCTGCTGCTGCTTGGCTGGAGCCCGAAGGGCGAAGAGGAAATTTTTTCGCTGGAAGAGATGGTGAAGATATGGAACCCGGCCAACATCAACAAATCACCCGCCATCTTTGACACGCAGAAGCTCACGGCTATCAATGCTGCCTATATTCGTGCCCTGCCGGCAGAAAAGTTTGCGCAGCTGGCAGCCCCATGGCTGGATAAAGTGGTGCAAAGCAAGGTGGACCGCACCCTGCTGTGTGCAAACCTGCAGCCGCGGTGCGAGTTTTTGGCCGACATTCCGCCGCGTGTGGCTTTTATTGACACCCTGCCGGATTATGAGCTGGAACTGTTCGAGAACAAAAAGCAGAAAACAACGCCCGATACGGCGCGCGAGGCGCTGACGGCTATTCTGGCTGTGCTGGAACCGCTGCAGGCCTGGAATAAGGACGCTATTTTTGAAGCTTGCCGTGCAAAGGCCGAGGCCATGGAAAAAAAGAACGGCTGGCTGATGTACCCGCTTGGCATTGCGCTGGCGGGCCAGCGTTCTACCCCCGGCGGCGGCACAGACCTTGCCGCCATGCTGGGCAAGGAAAAAACCTTGCAGCGCATTCGCCTGGCGCTGGAAAAGCTGGGTTAAGAGAAGAAAAGCAGAGAGGGGGCCTCTCTGCTTTTTTGTGGGAAAGGCGGCCTTGCGCCCGGGGCGCGGGCCAAACGTGGAAAGGGGAAATGGGAAAATGGCCAATGCGGCAAAACGGGTGGAAGCTGTGCCGGCGCAAGAGCGCATGCGCTTTGGGCTTTGCCTTGTGTTTGTGGGCGGCTTTTTGGAATCGTACACCTATCTTCTGCATGGGCATGTATTCGCCAATGCACAGACAGGCAACCTTGCGCTGATGATGCTGTATGCTGCGAACGCAGATGCACACGCGTGGTATTACCTTGTGCCTGTGGGGGCATTTCTGGCTGGGGTATTTGCCAGCGAATGGATGCGCGCTGCCATGAGCACACGCAGGCGGGCATCGTGGTATCATGCGCTGCTTGCGGCCGAGGCTGCTGTGCTGGCAGGCATTGCGTTTCTGCCGGCGGGCGTGCCAGATGCTGTTGTCATTGTGCTGGTGTCATTTGTGTGTTCTCTTCAGTTTAATGGCTTTCGAAAAACACACGGCATGCCGTATGCTACCACTTTCTGCACCGGCAATTTGCGCAGCGCCGGTGAGCATACCTTTCTGGCGCTGAAAAAGCGGGACCGGGGCGAATGGTTTGCCGCACTTCGCTATTGGGCTGTAATTGGGGTGTTTTGCCTTGGCGCACTGTGCGGCGCAGCCCTCAGCGCCTGGTGGGGGCAAAAGGCGGTGTTGTTTTGCACGGCGGTGCTGCTGGCGGCCTTTGGGGTGCTTTGGCATTTCATTCGCCGGCAGGCCGAAGCTGCCTGAAACCGTCACACAATGCCTGCGGGCCTCCCGGCTGCCGGGGGGCCTTTTATCTTGACAGCAAAAGTGCACTGTGGCTATAATGATACTATTCTGCACATTTTTGTGCGCTTGGTTTTTCATGACAAAGGGCGTTTTTGCAGGAGACGGCGAAATTATGCTTCAGGTAAAGGATATTTGCAAACAGTACAAAACGGGCAATTTGGTGCAGCAGGCACTGGACCATGTGAGTTTGAGCTTTCGTGACAGTGAATTTGTGGCAATTCTGGGGCCCAGCGGCTCTGGCAAAACAACACTGCTGAATGTGATAGGCGGGCTGGACCGCTATGACAGCGGCGATTTGGTAATCAATGGCGTTTCCACCAGCCGTTATACAGACCGCGACTGGGACACCTACCGGAACCATACGGTAGGTTTCATTTTTCAAAGTTATAACCTGATTCCGCACCAAAGCATCCTCTCCAATGTAGAACTTACGCTGACGGTATCCGGCGTGCCACGCGCCGAGCGACGGCGCCGCGCTGTGGAAGCGCTGGAAAAGGTGGGCCTTGGCAAACATATGAACAAGCGCCCAAACCAGCTTTCCGGCGGGCAGATGCAGCGCGTGGCCATTGCACGCGCACTGGTGAACGACCCGGATATCCTTTTGGCAGATGAGCCGACTGGCGCGCTGGACAGCGAGACCAGCGTGCAGGTGATGGAACTTTTGAAAGAGGTGGCGCGCGACCGGCTGGTAATTATGGTTACCCATAACCCGGAGCTTGCCAACGAATATGCCACGCGCATTGTGCGCCTGAGCGACGGGCGCATTCGGGCCGATTCTTCGCCCTATACGCCGCCCGAAACGCCGTCCGCCCACAAAAAATGGGCGCGGCGTTCGTCCATGTCTTTCCTGACGGCCTTTGCGCTCAGCTTTCAGAACCTTCGCAGCAAAAAGGCGCGCACCCTGCTCACCGCGTTTGCAGGTTCCATCGGCATCATTGGCATTGCGCTGATTTTGTCGCTTTCCAATGGGGTAAACCGTTATATTGAAACGGTGGAGGAAGACACGCTTTCGGAATATCCGCTGCAGATTCAAAGCTCGGGAATGGACCTTTCCGCCATGATGGCCGGCATGATGGATGCAGAGCAAGGGCAGGAGAAGCATGACGTGGGCGTGGCGGATATGATTACGCAGACGTTTTCCCAAATAGGCTCGAACGACCTGGCCTCGCTGAAAGAATATTTGGAAAGCGGGCAAAGCGGCATTGAAGAATATACCAGCGCGGTGGAATATTCTTACAGTGTCACCCCGCAGATCTATCTTTGGAAGGATGGCAGCTACCGCAAGGTAAACCCGGATGAATCGTTTGCGCCGCTGGGCCTTGGCTCGTCCAATACATCCAACAGCATGATGGCTTCCATGGTGAGCACCAATGTGTTCTACCAGATGCCGGAAGACAGCAGCCTGTATGAAGACCAATATGAGATAAAAGCCGGCCGCTGGCCGGAAAATGCGAACGAGTGCGTGGTGGTGCTTACTTCCGGCGGCGATATCAGCGATTTTCTGCTGTATACCCTGGGCCTGCGGGACGGCGCAGAGCTGGATGCCATGGTAGAGCAATTTGCCGCGGAAGAGGCCGTTGATGTGCCAAATGGCATCACAGGGTATGCCTATGAAGATATTCTTGGCATTACCTTTAAGCTGGTAAACGCGGCAGATTATTATTCTTACGATGAGCAATACGGGGTTTGGACGGATAAATCTGACAATGTCTCCTTTATGCAGCAGCTTGTGCAGCAGGGGGAAGATTTGACAATTGTCGGCATTGTGCAGCCGGTAGATGGCTCAATGGCCGCCATGCTCAGCCCGGGCATCAATTATACGGCGGGCTTAACGCAGCACGTGATGCGCCAGGCGGCCGAAAGCGAAATTGTGCGCCAGCAAATTGAAAAGCCCGATGTCAACGTATTCACAGGGGACCCCTTCGGCCAGGAGAGCGAAGAGGGCAGGCTTGGCCTGGAAGAGATGTTCAGCGTGGATGAGGCTGCGCTGGAAAACGCTTTTTCGGTGGACACCGGCAGCCTGGAAGAGGCAATGGCCGGCCTGTTTGACTTTTCCAACCTGAAGCTGGACAGCTCTGCAATGGGAGATTTGGACCTTTCCGGGCTGAAGCTGGACCTCTCTGGCCTGATGGATGGCATTCAAATCAATGCAACGCCCGAGCAGCTGCAGGCGCTGGCCGATGCTTTGCTGGCGGGGTATGCCGAATATGCCGCCGGTAACCCGCAGGCGGATTTTACCCGCCTGGATGAATATTTTGTTCAATATTTGCAAAGCGATGAGGCCAAAGCGCTGCTGGGGCAGGCGCTGGGCGAACTGCTGAGCGAGAGCGGCCTTGATGTCTCGGCCGAACAGCTGCAGCAGCTGGTGGCAGACGTGATGGCCGGCTATGGCAATTGGGCTATTGAAAACGGGTACACAGACCCGGCGAAGTTTGAGCAATATTTGCAGGAATACCTGGCCACGGACGAGGCCCAGGAAATTTTGGGCCAGGGCGCGGCCGATATCATTTCTTCCGCCATGGATGCGCAACTCACGCAGGAGCAGCTTTCGAAGCTGGCCGGCACGGTGTTGAGCGGTTATCAGGCGTATGCGGCCGAGCACGGCCTGGCAGACCCGGCTAAAATTGGCGATTACTTTATGGAATACCTGCAAACCGAGGAGGCCCGGCGCACCCTGTCGGCCGCCCTTGCGGGCATGGTGGACACTGGAGGCATGGCTCAGGTAATGCAGCAGGCAATGGCCGATGCCTTGAACCAGCTGATGCCGCAGATAGCGGAAAAGCTTGCCACGGCCGTTAGCTCGGCGCTGCAAACACAGCTGAGCCAGAATATGAACCAGTCTGGCGAAAAGTTGCAGCAGGCATTTCAAGACGCATTCCATGTGGACGCCGATGCCTTCTCCGGCGCTATTCAGGTGAATATGACCGAGGAAGAACTCAGTGAGGTGCTGATGAGCCTGATGACGGCTTCCTCCAGCTCTTATGACGGAAACCTGCAGGCACTTGGGTATGCAGACCCTGCCGAGCCCAGTGCAATCAGCATCTACCCGCTGGATTTTGAGGCCAAAGAACAAGTGCTGGCCATTCTGGACGGTTACAATGCCCGCATGCAGCAAAGCGGCCAGGAAGAAAAGGTAATTACCTATACCGATATGGTGGGCACGCTGATCTCCTCTGTGACAGACATCATCAATGTCATCAGCTATGTTTTGGTGGCGTTTGTGGCCATTTCGCTGATTGTGTCTTCCATTATGATTGGCGTCATCACTTATATCAGTGTGTTGGAGCGCAAAAAGGAAATTGGCATTCTGCGCGCCATTGGCGCTTCCAAGGGGAATATTTCGCAGGTGTTCAACGCCGAGACATTTATCATAGGCCTCTGTGCCGGGCTGATTGGCATTGGCATCACACTTCTTTTGCTGGTGCCGGGCAACCACATCATCCACCAAATTGCAAACAGCACAGATGTCAGCGCTGTGCTGCCCGCAGGTGCGGCGGTTATTCTGGTGGCGCTCAGTGTGCTGCTTACGCTGCTTGGTGGGCTTATTCCCTCGAAAAAGGCCGCCAGGCAAGACCCTGTTACGGCTTTGCGCACAGAGTGACGCACTCTGCACACGAGGCGGGCACTTTTCTGGCGCCCATTTTCTTGACATGCAGGTGGATGCAGATATAATGAACCCGATATAAGAGAGACGCTGCATTTTTGCAGCCCTCTTTCGGAAAACGCAAAAAGCCCGGGCCGTTTCTTTCCCTGCGCTGCGCAGGGAAAGAAACGGCTTCACCGGCAAAGGAGGGATAGGTGGAATGCGATACCCCGCGAAGGCTGTGTAAATTCTATCCTGCAGGGATGAAAATGGAATTTGCGCACAGCGAGCGGCAGGGTAAAAGCCGCTTTCTGTGCTTTGCTGCCAGCTTTCCGGGGCGGCCCGTTTTTCGGGCACCCCATAAAACTGTTTTGAGGAGAGATTTTTCGTGAAATTTACGGTTCAATGGAACGCGCTGGAAAAACGCCAGCTGCTGATTTTTGCACTGGTGGCCTTTGGCGTGCCTTATCTGATGGGCATTGCAATGGGCGCAGGTTTTTATGCGGGCAGTGATGTAAGCGTTTTTCCCAATGCACAAATGTTCTACCCGGCGGCAGGCGTTATGTTGGCGCTGTTTGTTACCAAGAAAGAGGATAACATGATGCCGCGTAAATTTTTTGTGTGCTTTCTGGCGCTTACTGTTCTGATGCTGGCGTGCAGCCTGGCCAGTGTGCTGGCGCCGGCGCTGCCGTGGGCGCTCATCAGTAATTTGGTCATGATGGGCGGCACGCTGGCAGCATGGGTGTGCTATTTTGCCGATGGCAAGGCCCGGCGCGCGGTTTATGGCCTGCGCCTTACCAAAACGGGCGGCACAAACTCTTTTGTAATGCTGCTGCTGTTTATTGTGTTGTATTTTGCGCGCATCTTCCTTTTAAGCGGCATGATGATGCTGGCAGACCCGGCCATGGCACAGGCGGGTGCTGTGCCGGAAGGGTGGAGCCCCATGCTTGCCTTGGCAAACCTGCTGGCAATGCCCCTAAGCTTTGTTTTGGCCTTTACTGCTTTCTTTGGGGAAGAATATGGCTGGCGCGGTTTTTTGCAGCCCCTGCTGCAAAAACAGTTCGGCCCGCGGGGCGGCATTCTGGTGCTGGGCGCTGTGTGGGGCCTGTGGCATTTGCCCATCAATATCTTTTATTACAGCCCGGACACCTGGGCGCTCAGCGTGCTCAACCAGGTGTTCCTGTGCATTTGCTACAGCGTTTTCTTCGGGTTTGCCTATGCCAAGACAAAGAGCATCTGGGCGCCGGTGATGATTCACTTTTTCAACAACAACGCGGTGCTGTTGTTCGCCAGTGCCGATTCCATCAGCAACCAGGTGCTGGATTGGCTCAGTATTCTGCTTAGCTTTGTGGCCATGGGCGTTTTATACCTGCCGTTTTTCGCAAGCCGGGTGTTTCGCCAGGGCGGCACCACGCCCGAACTGCCAAGGCATGAGGCACAGGCCCCCGCGGATGCCTGCAACCTTTCATAAAGGCGGCCCGTACATGAAACCGATGGAAACCGTCTCATGCTGTTTCTGTTTCAAAGTGTGAACAAAAGTGTGAACAAAAGGGATAGAAAAAGCCCGTGGAACATTAGTTCCACGGGCTTTTTTGTGGAGCGGGTGTCGTAGTTATCTACAACTCTTTTCCAATAACGAAAGAGTACATATAATCTTCCGTTGCTAGTAATAATATACCACGTTTTAAGTGTTTATGGAATAGATTTTTGTTAATTTTACAATCCTTCGCACAAATTGTAATTTGAATATCAGTAAATTATGACCTCTCAACAGAGGTTACAGTGTTTTAATA
>ENA-ORTM01003564-ORTM01003564.1-human-gut-metagenome-genome-assembly--contig:-NODE-3564-length-10450-cov-6.316114_pt1 | contig 10450 bp, 6 predicted proteins | sample MGYA00241909_ERZ509182 | MGnify/ENA primary metagenome ERZ509182 (study PRJEB26280, sample SAMEA2338855) | human gut metagenome | biome: human gut; feature: human-associated habitat; material: faeces...
GATCGGTCTGGCGGCAGAGGAACGCCGGAATCTGGATCACGTCGACGACCTCGCCCACGGGTGCGGCCTGCCACGCCTCGTGGATGTCGGTCAGCAGGCGCAGCCCCCACTTCGCCCGCACGTCGGCGAGCATACGCAACCCCTGTTCGAGTCCGGGGCCGCGGAACGAGGAGATCGAGGTGCGGTTGGCCTTGTCGAACGAGGCCTTGAAGATAATATCCGTCCCGAGGGCCTTGTTGATCGCCACGAGGCGTTCGGCCACGGTGTCGAGCAACTCGGCGGATTCGATGACGCAGGGGCCGGCGATGAATTTCATAGCTGTCATTTTATAAATTCCGGATGGTGTGACAAAAACTCCTCGGCACGTGCGAGGTCTTGGGGCGTGTCGATGCCGATGGTCTCGACGTCGGTGATGCCCACGCCGATCCTGTAGCCGTTTTCAAGCCAGCGGAGCTGCTCGAGCGACTCGGCCTTTTCGAGCGTGGACTGCGGCAGCGCCGTGACGGCACACAGCACCTCCGTGCGGAAGGCATAGAGGCCGAGGTGCTTGTAGAACGTATGGTGCGCAAGCCACTGCGAGCGTTCGACGCCGCGCAGGTAAGGGATGACCGAACGCGAAAAATAGATGGCCCGCGACTGCGCATCGAGCACCACCTTCGGCGAATTGGGGTTTTCCAGCGCGGCCAGGCCGTCCGCTTCGGCAAAGGGTTTCACGAGCGTGGCGATGTCCGTCGCGGGATCGTCGAAGCAGCGCTTCACGGCTTCGAGCTGCGACGCCCGGATGAAAGGCTCGTCGCCCTGCACGTTGACGACCACGTCGTAGGGCTTTCCCTGCCTGAGGTAGGCTTCCCAGCAGCGATCCGTGCCGCTCTTATGGTCTGCCGAGGTCATCTCGGCCTTGCCGCCGAACGCCACTACGGCATCGTAAATCCGCTCGTCGTCCGTGGCGACCACGGCATCGTCCAGTACGCCCGCCACCTGCTCGTAGACCCGCCGGATAACGGGTTTCCCGCCCAGCACGGCCAACGGTTTGGCCGGGAAGCGGGTCGACGCATACCGCGCCGGTATGATTGCGATAAATTTCATCGGCAGAGGAATTGATCCATAAAATTAAAAAAGTAAAAGGTGAAAAACAAAACTTTCCACCTTTTACTTCTTTCGGGCCGCTATATGAGCGCCTGTTTCAGCACTTCGTCGTTGGTCTTCACGTAATGGAAGGTCAGTCCGTCGATGTATTCGGGCTTGATCTCGGCGATGTCCTTGCGGTTCTCCTCCGAGAGGATCAGCTCGTTGATCCCGGCGCGTTTGGCCGCCAGAATCTTCTCCTTGACGCCGCCCACCGGCATCACACGGCCGCGGAGCGTCGTCTCGCCCGTCATGGCGATGCGATCCCGGACTTTCCGCCCCGTGTAGGTCGAAACGATCGAGGTCACCATCGTAATGCCGGCCGAAGGGCCGTCCTTCGGGATCGCACCCTCGGGGACATGGATGTTGATGTCGTTCTTCTCGAACAGTGCGGGGTCAATGCCCAGCTCCTTGCTGTGCGCCATCACCCACTCGTGGGCGATCGTAGCGGACTCCTTCATCACATCGCCCAGGTTACCCGTAAGGCTGACCTTGCCCTTGCCGGGCGTCAGCACCGACTCGATGTAGAGGATGTCGCCGCCGACCTCCGTCCAGGCCAGGCCCGTCACAACGCCTGTCATGCCGCCCACCTCGTACTCCTCCTTGAGGAACTTGGGCATGCCGAGGATCTTTTCGACCTCCCGGGCCGAAACCTCCGGGGCAAACACCTCGTCGAAGGCGATCTGCTTGGCACGGGCGCGGGCGATCTTGGCCAGCAACTTGTCGAGCGAGCGGACACCCGACTCGCGGGTATAGCCGGCGATGATGCCTTCGACTACCTCGGGGGCCATCGTGAGCTCCTGCTCCTTGATGCCGTGCGCCTCGCGCTGCTTGGGCAGCAGGTGGTCGAGGGCAATGCGCACCTTCTCCTCGATCAGGTAGCCGGGGATATTGATCATCTCCATGCGGTCGCGCAGCGCCGGTGCGATGTTGGCGATATTGTTGGCCGTGGCGATGAACAGCACTTTCGACAGGTCGTACTCCATGTCGATGTAGTTATCGTGGAAGGTGGTGTTCTGCTCCGGGTCGAGCACCTCGAGCAGCGCGCTCGACGGGTCGCCGTGGTTCGAAACGGTCACCTTGTCCACCTCGTCGAGGATGATGACCGGGTTGGACGAACCGCAGCGCTTGATGGTCTGGATGATCCGTCCCGGCATGGCGCCGATGTAGGTGCGGCGATGCCCGCGGATTTCCGACTCGTCGTGCAGGCCGCCGAGCGAGATACGCCCGAACTTGCGGCCCAGCGCCGCCGCCACCGACTTGCCCAGCGAGGTCTTACCCACACCCGGAGGGCCGTAAAGGCAGAGTATCGGGGATTTGAGGTCGCCCTTGAGCTTGATGACGGCCAGGTGTTCGAGGATACGCTCCTTGACCTCCTCCAGCCCGAAATGGTCGCGGTCGAGCTGCTCGCGCGCGCAATTCAGATCGAGATTGTCCTTGGTTACCTCGTTCCACGGGAGTTCCAGCAGCAGTTGCAGGTAGGTCATCTGCACCGAATATTCGGCCACGGCGGGATTCAGCCGCTCGACCTTCTGCAACTCTTTCTCGAAGGTTTCGCCGACCTCCTTGGGCCAGTTCTTCTTCTTGGCCTCCTCGCGCATCTTCTCGATGTCGGCATCGGCGCCGTCGCCCAGTTCGTCCTGGATCGTACGCATCTGCTGCTGGAGGTAGTAGTCGCGCTGCTGCTTGTCGATCTCCTGCTTGACGCGCTCCTGAATCTGGTTCTTCAGCTCGGCCAGCTGCTGCTCGCGGATCAGGATTTCGAGCAGCTTGCGGGCGCGGGCCAGCAGGCCGGGGGCCTCCAGCAGCGACTGGCGGTCTTCGTCCGTCAGCTCCATGTTGGAGCAGATGAAGTTGATGATACCGCGCTTCGAGTCGATGTTCTTGATGGCGAAAGCCGCCTCCTTGGGCATCGACGGCGACACGTTGATGATGTTCAGCGCCACGTCGCGGATCGAGTCCACGAGAGCCTCGAACTCGATGCTCTTCACATCGGGAGTCGAATCGCGCAGGGCCGTCACCCGGGCCTTGAAATAAGGCTCGGTGGTGATGTACTCCGTGATCTCGACCTTCTCCAGACCGTTCAGGATCACCGTGAGGTTGCCGTTGGGCATTTCGAGGATCTTGATGATCCGCGCGGCCGTGCCGACCTTGTACATGTCGTCCGGCGCGGGGTCCTCGACGTCGCTTTCGCGCTGCAACACGGCGCCCAGAATACCGCCTTCGGCATTCACGGCGCGCACGAGGTTGATGCTCTTGTCGCGGCCCACCGTGATGGGCGTGATGGCGCCGGGGAAAAGCACCGACGAACGCAGCGTGAGAATGGGTATGATTTCGGGCACTTCGACCTCCTCCACAGGCTCGTCGCCGCCGGTCACGATGGGGATCACGCGGTGATTGCCGTCGAGCAGCTCGGGGACGAGATTCACGTCGTCTACTTCGATGGTTTTGATCTTATCTTTTTTGCTCATAGGATATACAGATATATAATGGTGCAAATATAACGATTTTTTAGAAATTTTATTTTATCTTTGACAGAATGTTAATAACTTTGCATCCCTGAAAACAAAGTAAAATTCAACGCGCCATGCAAATCGCAGACAAATACGCACCGCAGCAGATCGAATCCAAATGGTACGACTACTGGATCGAACAGCATATTTTCCACTCGGAACCCGACCAGCGGGAACCCTACACGATCGTCATCCCTCCCCCCAACGTGACGGGCATGCTCCACATGGGGCACATGCTCAACAACACGTTGCAGGACGTGCTGGTGCGCCGCGCCCGCATGTCGGGAAAGAACGCCTGCTGGGTGCCGGGCATGGACCACGCGTCGATCGCCACCGAAGCCAAGGTGGTGGCGATGCTGCGCGAAAAGGGCATCGAAAAGTCGTCGCTCACGCGCGAGGAGTTCCTCCGCCACGCCTGGGAATGGAAGGAGAAATACGGCGGCGTGATTCTCAAACAGCTGCGCAAACTGGGCGCCTCGTGCGACTGGGACCGCACGTGCTTCACGATGGACGAAGCCCGCACGGAGAGCGTTCTGCGCGTCTTCTGCGACCTCTACGAGAAAGGCAAGATCTACCGCGGCGTAAGGATGGTCAACTGGGACCCCGCGGCGCAGACGGCCCTCTCGGACGAGGAGGTGGTCTTCAAGGAGTCGCACGGCAAGCTCTACTACCTGCGCTACAAGGTCGAGGGAACCAACCGGGCGATCATCGTCGCCACGACGCGCCCCGAGACCATTCTGGGCGATACGGCGCTGTGCGTCAACCCCAATGACGAGCGTTACAAGGCCCTGCCCGCCGACGCCCGCGTCGTCGTGCCGCTGGTGGGACGGTCGATCCCCGTGATCCGCGACGAATACGTCGACATCGAGTTCGGAACGGGCGCCCTGAAGGTGACTCCGGCCCACGACGTGAACGACTACATGCTGGGCGAGAAATACGGGCTGGAGACCATCGACATCTTCAACGACGACGGCACGATCAACGACAAGGTGGGCATGTACGTGGGTCAGGACCGCTTCGACGTGCGCCGGCAGATCGAAAAGGACCTCGACGCGGCGGGCCTTTTGGAAAAGACCGAAGATTACACCAACAACGTGGGCTATTCGGAGCGCACGGGCGTGGCCATCGAGCCGAAACTCTCGATGCAGTGGTTCCTCTCGATGGGGCAATTGGCCGAACCGGCGAAGAAGGCCGTCATGGAGGACGCGATCCGCTTCGTGCCCGAAAAATACAAGAACACCTACCGCCACTGGATGGAGAACATCAAGGACTGGTGCATCTCGCGCCAGCTGTGGTGGGGCCAGCGCATTCCGGCGTACTATCTTCCCAAAGGCGGCTTCGTGGTGGCCCTGACGACCGAAGAGGCGCTGGAAAAAGCCCGCGCGAAGAGCGGCGACGCATCGCTGCAACTGACGGACCTGCGACAGGACGAGGACGTGCTGGACACGTGGTTCTCGTCGTGGCTGTGGCCCATCTCGGTATTCGACGGCATCCGCTTCCCGGACAACAGGGAGATCGGCTACTACTACCCCACCAACGATCTGGTGACCGGTCCCGACATCATCTTCTTCTGGGTGGCCCGCATGATCATGGCCGGCTACGAATACCGCCACGAAAAGCCCTTCTCGAACGTCTACTTCACGGGTATCGTGCGCGACAAGATCGGCCGCAAGATGTCCAAGCAGCTGGGCAACTCGCCCGATCCGCTGGACCTGATTGCCCAATACGGCGCCGACGGCGTGCGTATGGCCATGCTCATTTCGTCGTCGGCCGGCAACGACGTGATGTTCGACGAGGCGCTGTGCGAGCAGGGCCGCAACTTCGGCAACAAAATCTGGAACGCCTACCGCCTCCTGAACGGCTGGGCGGTGGACGCCGCAGCGGCGCAAAGCGAGAACAACCGTCTGGCCGTGGCGTGGTTCGGGCAGGCGTTGGGCCGCTCGCTGCGCCAGATCGCCGAGGATTTCAAGTCATACCGCATCTCGGAGGCCTTCAAGGAGGCTTACCGCCTCTTCTGGGACGATTTCAGCGGCTTGTACCTCGAGATGGCGAAGCCCGCCTACGGACAGCCCATCGACGCCCCGACGATGGAGGCGACGAAGGGCTATTTCGACGCCCTGATGCGCGTGCTGCACCCCTTCATGCCGTTCGTCACCGAAGAGATCTGGCAGGACCTCGCGCCCCGCGCCGAAGGCGCTTCGATCTGCGTGGCGCAGATGCCCGAGCCTGCGGCCGAAGACGCCGCGATGCTGGCGCGCTTCGAACTGGCGAAGGAGATCATCACCTCGGTGCGCAACATCCGCAACCAGAAGAGCCTGCCGCAGAAAGAGGCGCTGACGCTCCGGGTCATCGCCGATGAGAACTATCCCGCGGAGTTCGCCCCCGTCGTGATGAAGATGGCCAACCTCACGGCCATCGAGACCGTGGCGGAGAAGGACCCGGCGGCCGCGGCGTTCATCGTCAAGACGACGCAGTACTTCGTGCCGATGGCCGGAAAGATCGACGCCGAGGCCGAGCGCAAAAAACTCGCGGACGATCTGGCCTACTACGAGGGATTCCTCGCCTCGGTGATGAAGAAGCTCTCGAACGAGCGGTTCGTCGCCTCGGCGCCCGAGAAGGTGGTGGCCAACGAGCGCGCCAAGCAGGCCGACGCCGAAGCCAAGATCACGGCGATCCGCGAACAGTTGGCGGCGCTCGAATCCGGCAAATAAGCATTAAAACAGCTATCATGGCCCTACGATACAAACTCCTCCTGTCATGCTGCGCCCTGACCATGACGGCAGCCTGTGCCTATGCCCGGGGATTCAGACTGGAGGGAAGGATTGAGGGACTGCAAGCCGGAGACACCCTCCGTTTCGAGCGTATTCTCCTGCCTTCATGGAAGTACGGCCCGGGATTCGACGTCGTGGTCCGCAAACCGGGCGCATTCCGCTATCGGGGGAAGTCGGAACACGACCAGTACTACCTGATGACCTACCGCCCGAAAGCCGGAAGAGCCGCAGCCGGGGATCGCGGAGGCAAACCCGTCATCGTCAGGCCCGGCGATAGGATCGGCATGACCGGCTCGACGGATGCGATCTATTATTGCCGTCTCGGCGGAGGAATTTACGACGAGCCCATGCTGTCGAGCCTGCTGGCGGTCGATGATTCGCTCGGCCGGGTCCGGGGACGTTATCTGGAAGCGGCCAATCCGCACGGAAGCCTGTACCTGTTGATCGACAGGATACCCAAGTTGTCGTACACCCCAGCCAAGGAGGCGCACAAGTTTTACAAGACATTGTCCGAAGGGTTGAAAACGAGCTATTTCGGCCAGATGTACGCAGACTGCATGGCAAGAATGGAACAACTCGCCGAAGGAAAACCGGCGCCGGATTTCACACTGGCAACGACCGAAGACCGTACTGTCGCCAAGGCTGATTTCAAAGGCCGATACCTGCTGCTCTACCATTGGGGATTGTGTCCCGGCTCGATCCATATCGACCGGCAGGTGAGCGATCTGTTCGAAAAGTACAAGGACAAAGGGTTGCAGGTGGTGGGTCTGACCGAATCCATCGCCGATATCCGGAGCGTATACGAAAGTCTGCCCGCAGGCAAAAAAACGCCGTCGCCGGGTGTGGACGACATGCGCCCCGTGCTGGCCGGCATGCTGGAACACGGATGGATCGAAGCGGAACTGGAAACCGGTCATCCGGAAAACCGGCAGATCATGGAAACGTATGCCATCGAAGGCTGGCCGTTCTTCGTTCTGATCGATCCGGACGGCACCATACTGGCACGCAATTACACGAATGCCTTTTACCAGGCGAAAAAGATTCTGGACAAGGAACTGGGCGGAACGGCCGCCGAATGAACCGCGAAACGGCCGGCGGCGGGACGGCAGGCGCAAGCCCCGGAAAACCGGACCGGAACATCCCGTCATAAACTCTATGTTTGATCTCTAATCTACGAATATTTTGTCTCCGATCACCATCTACACCGACGGCTCGGCCCTCGGAAACCCCGGGCCGGGCGGCTACGGCGCAGTGCTTCTCTCGGGACACCACCGCAAGGAGCTGTCGCAGGGATTCCGCCTCACGACCAACAACCGCATGGAGCTGATGGCCGTGTGCGTGGCGCTCGAAACGCTCAAGTTCGAGGGTTCGGACGTGGTCATCTACTCCGATTCGAAATACGTCGTCGACGCCGTTTCGAAAGGCTGGGTCTTCGGCTGGGTCCGCAAGGGATTCGCGGGCAAGAAAAACCCCGATCTCTGGATGCGTTTCCTGCGCGTGTACAACCGCCACAACGTCCGTTTCGTCTGGGTCAAGGGCCACGCCGAAACAGTCGAGAACAACCGCTGCGACTGTTTGGCCGTGGCGGCGGCCAACGACAAGGCGCACTGGCTCGAAGACACGGGCTACGATCCCGCAGAGCGGTAAAAAGGAAGGCCGCCGCACCGTTTTTTCGGCACAAAGTCCACCATAATCCATCGAATTATCGTACATTTTTCGCTTTTCGGGTTATTATTCCTATCTTTACGCAGCTAATTGCGTAACCAACAAACATACGCTCCGAATGTTCAAAACATACATGCGGCTGTTGGGTTTTGCCCGGCCGATCAAGAAATACGCGATCCCCTACTTCTTCTACTCGCTTTTCTACGCGTTGTTCAACTCGCTGACGTTCATGCTGATCATCCCGATCCTGAACACCATGTTCGACGCGAACTACTCCTTCGAATACGTCGAAAAGCTGCCTCCCCTGGAACTCAATCAGGACTACCTCGCAACACTTTTCAACTTCGCCTATTCGCACATCTTCGAACAATACGACCGCCAGAACGTACTGATGCTGCTGGCCATTGTAGCCATCTGCATCAGCCTGATGAGCAACCTGTTCCGCTACCTCGGCGCATGGACCATGGAGAACATGCGCACGCGGACCCTGCAACGCATGCGCAACGAAATGTTCTCGCGCGTGATGGACATGAACGTGGGCTATTTCTCGGACCAGCGCAAGGGCGACATCATTTCGAAAATCACCTCCGACGTGGGCGTGGTGCAGTTCTGCATCACCAACACCCTCCAGGTGTCGTTCCGCGAACCGTTTCTGATCATCGGCTACATCGTGATGATGGTGGCCATTTCGTGGGAGCTGGCCATCTTCTCGGTGCTGTTCCTCCCGGTGGTGGCCCTGCTGATCGGCAGCATCGTGAAGAAACTCCGCCACCCGGCCCGCACCAACCAGCAGCGCATGGGCGAGATGGTCTCGACGCTCGACGAGTCGCTCTCGGGCATCAAGGTCATCAAGAGCTATAACGCCACGGAATATATCAAGCAGAAATACTACGCCATCAGCGCCGACCTGGCGCGCCTGACCCTCTCGATGGCCCGCCGGCAGCAGCTGGCCTCGCCGATGAGCGAGTTCCTCGGCATCACGGCCGTGGGCGTGATCCTCGTCTTCGGCGGTTCGCTCGTGGCCAAAGGCGTGCTCGACCCCGGCGGATTCATCGCCTTCATCGCCATCTTCTCGCAGATCACGCGCCCCGTGCGCACCTTCATCGACCAGTTCGCCAACATCAACCAGGGAATCGCCGCCGGAGAGCGCATCTTCTCGATCATCGACACGAAACCCGAAATACAGGACAAACCCGGCGCCCGGGAACTCACGGGGCTGAAAGAGAAAATCGAATTCCGCGACGTGCACTTCACCTACGACGGGGAGCGCGAAGTGATCGACGGCATTTCGTTCGAGATACGCCGCGGGCAGACCGTGGCTCTGGTCGGTCCCTCGGGAGGCGGCAAGTCGACGCTGAGCGAGCTGCTGCCCCGCTTCTACGACCCCTCGGCGGGCGAAATACTCATCGACGGCATCTCGCTGCGCGACTACACGCAGGAGAGCGTGCGCGCCCATATGAGCGTCGTGGCGCAGGACACCGTGCTTTTCAACGACACCATCGAAAACAACATCGGCATGGGCAAGCGCGGCGCCACGCACGAAGAGGTGGTCGAGGCGGCGAAGGTCGCCAACGCCGACTGCTTCATCCGCGAATGCACCGACGGTTACGGGACCAACATCGGCGACCGGGGCGTGAAACTCTCCGGCGGCCAGCGCCAGCGGCTCTCGATCGCCCGCGCGGTGCTCAAGAACCCCGACATCCTGATCCTCGACGAGGCCACCTCGGCACTCGACACCGAGAGCGAAAAACTCGTGCAGGACGCCCTCAACAACCTGCTCAAAGGCCGTACGTCGGTGGTCATCGCCCACCGCCTGTCGACCATCCACAACGCCGACCTGATCGTTGTCGTCGACCACGGCCGCATCGCCGAACAGGGCACGCACAACGAGCTGATGGAACGCAACGGCATCTACGCCAAGCTGATCGAAATGCAATCCTTCGACTAAAATGACCGAGCGGGAAAAGATGCTCGCCGGCGGGTGGTTCGACCCCCGGGATGCGGAACTCACCGCCATCCGGGACAACGCCACGCGCCTGATGCACCGCCTCAACGTCGAACTCTGCGGCCACGACGACGCCTACCGCGCCGCACTGCGCGAGCTGTGCCCCGGCTGCGAAGGATTCATCCGCGAACCGTTCCGCTGCGATTACGGACTCAACATCTCAATCGGCGAAGGGTCGTTCGTCAATTTCGACTGCGTGTTCCTCGACCTGGCGCCGATCCGCATCGGCCGCCACACGCTCATAGGGCCCAAAGTGCAGCTGCTCACCGCCCTGCATCCGTTCGACGCGGCACAGCGCCGCACTGGACTCGAAGCGGGCCGTCCGATCACCGTCGGCGACGACTGCTGGTTGGGCGGAGGGGTGATCGTCT
>ENA-ORTM01003584-ORTM01003584.1-human-gut-metagenome-genome-assembly--contig:-NODE-3584-length-10384-cov-8.315326_pt1 | contig 10384 bp, 8 predicted proteins | sample MGYA00241909_ERZ509182 | MGnify/ENA primary metagenome ERZ509182 (study PRJEB26280, sample SAMEA2338855) | human gut metagenome | biome: human gut; feature: human-associated habitat; material: faeces...
CGGCAATGGCACCTTGGGCGGGGGAAACAGGCCGGACGGGCGCGACGGGAATGCCGGGCGCGGCGCGAAGGCCGGGGAAATCGGGATCGAGGATGGCGGCAGGTACGAAAACCTCTGCGGAAGGAATTTCCGCAGAGGCCGGGTCGGTTTTAACAGACATTGGTTTGATTTTTGAACCCTATGCGCGGCGCCGCGGCGGGAGGTTCGGAAGAAAATGCCGTTCCGGCGGCTGCGCCGGGCCCGGAGGGATGGCCGGAACGGATGAGGCGGATTACACGCAGCGCTTCAGCTCGGAGAAGTCGAAGTCGTTGAGCACTTCGCCCCCGGCTTGCGTGGTGTGGAATTCCCACCAGACGGGCACGAGATCCGTAACGGGGTGCTGCACCCCTTCGGGCAGCGAAAGGCGGCCGCGGTAGACGATGACCGACGCCGTGAGGCGGCAGTCCGTATCGCCGAAGCGGAACGCGAGCGAACCCGAAAAATAGTTCCCGCCGTCGATGGCGTCCGACAACCGTGCCGCCGCCTCATGGTAAAGTTCAGGTGAAACCGAATACATAATTGATAATTAGCAAGATTTTTGCAAATAAATTTGCAGGTAGAAATAAATTGTTTAACTTTGCAGGACAAAGATAAGTTCAAATATTGAATTTACAAATAAAATATTCAATTTTTTAATATAAAATTTTCCGATTAAAAGCTATGAACGAACGGGTAAAACTGATACGGAAACAGTTGGGGATGACGCAAGAACAACTGGCACAGCGGCTTGGCATCGGCAAGGCGGCGCTCTCGATGATCGAGACCGGCAAGGCGGGGCTCTCGGCACGCAACCGGAACATCCTGGTTCAGGAATTGAACGTAAATCCCGAATGGCTCGAAAGCGGCAAGGGCAACATGTTCAACGCCGAACCCGACCTGACAGCTTACATGCACCGCACGGACAATTCGCTGCCGTTGCAGAGCGTGCCCCTCTACTCGATCGAGGGCACGGCGGGGCTGGTACCGCTGTTCGCCGACCAGGCGCAGGCCAAACCCGTGAATTTCATCCACATTCCCAACCTGCCCAAATGCGACGGCGCCATATATATCGTAGGGGATTCGATGTACCCGCTGCTCAAAAGCGGCGACATCGTACTTTACAAACAACTGGGCGACATCAACGACATCTTCTGGGGCGACATGTATCTGCTGTCGATCGACATCGACGGCGAGGAGTACGTGACGGTGAAATACATTCAGAAATCCGACCGCGAGGGGTATGTGAAACTCGTGAGCCAGAACCCGCACCACGCAGACAAGGACGTGGCGATCAACCGCATAAGGGCAATCGCGCTGGTCAAGGCCAGCATCAGGATGAACTCGATCCGGTAGCGGCCCGGACGGGGGCGGACAAGCCCCGAAACAGAGGCGGAAGCAGGCACGACGAACGCGCACGCCTGCTTGCGCCTTTATCATGCAATGCGGGCAATGCCCTACGGCTGCCGCAGCGAGCAGGCCGCAGCGAAGCGACTCAGAACGGGGCGCACGCCCGCCCGTCTCTCCCGGGAAACGATCCCGGCGGCAGCGCCCCGATGTCCGCCGCAAACCCGCTGCCGGACACCGTACTGCAAAAACGGCACAGCAGAAGCGGGAAGGGCGGAACCCGCAACCGGGAACCTGCCGCGAAAGAAGATGAACCGGCACCCCGATTCCGAAAAAATTTCCTATCTTTCGGAAAATAAAACCGCCCGACATGGAACTATCCGATAAAAAATTCGCGGTGCTGATCGACGCCGACAACATCTCGCACCGGAAAATCAAGGACATACTCGACGAAATCGCCAACTACGGCACACCGACGATCAAGCGTATCTACGGCGATTTCACCGACCCGAAGTTCGCGGCATGGAAAAGCGTGCTGCTCGAGAATTCGATCACCCCGATCCAGCAATACGCCTACACGACAGGCAAGAACGCGACGGATTCGGCGCTGATAATCGACGCGATGGACATCCTGCACAAAGAGTCGGTCAACGGATTCTGCATCGTGTCGAGCGACAGCGACTACACCCGCCTGGCGAGCCGTATCCGCGAATCGGGACGGGAAGTACTCGGTTTCGGGGAGAAGAAGACCCCCAAGCCGTTCATCAAATCGTGCGACAAATTCATCTATGTAGAGATACTCGGACAGCCCGCACCGGCACCGACAACGGCCGTTACGCCGGCAACGGCGCCGGCAGCCAAAGCTGCGGCACCGAAAAAGCCCGCGAAAAAACATCAGGGGCGCAATGCACCCGAAACAGACATGCCGGAAGCAGCCGTCGCGGAACACGTTGCTGCGGAGAAGAAAGCCGCCCCGGCTCCGGATACGGCACAGCCCCAGCCGATCATTCGTCCGATCGACGAGGATTTCAAAACACTGCTCGCAAACACGATCGAAGACGCCGCCGACGACAGCGGCTGGGCCTTCCTCGGAATCGTGGGCGGGGTACTCACCAAGAAGATGCCGGATTTCGACCCCCGCAATTACGGGTACAAAAAACTGTCGCTGCTGGTAAAATCCCTTTCGAAAATAGTCGAGATCGAAGAGCGCCCGTCGGAAAATAAGGAGCTGAAACTCGTTTACGTCCGAAACCGTATCCGGTAGACGTCCAAGCCTGCCCGCCCCGGCAACCGAACCACGCGGGGATCACGGGCGCCCATGCAAAATACGCCGGACAGGCCCCCCCCCGCAAGATTTTCCGGGCCACTATCCCTGCAGGATTCCCCGGCCGGATGCGGCATAACAAGCACGTTACGGCAACGAGGCCGCTGCAAAATTACGTTGCAGCGGCCTTTCGTATAACCCCCAATGCGGGTTGCGTGCCCGGAACGGGGGCTGTCCGGATGCTGTCCGGGGCGGGACAGGGCGCATGGGACGGCACGGGAAGTTCGGCGAAGGAAGCGACAAAAAAGCGGCGGGAAGAGCCACGGGAACAGCGCAGGAGCAGCCGGGGCAGCAGAAAGAACAACGGCAGGAACAGCAGTGGGAGCAGAACGGGAACAATGCAAGACCAGCCGAAACAGCAGAAAGAACAACGCCAGAAACAGCGGCGGGGCAAGACGGGAACAGCGGCGGAAGCAACAGCAGGGAGAACGGAAGAAGGCAAATTACAGCGAAAAATCCGGAGCAGTACTTACAATCCGGAAGCAGCATTCGCAAAAAATTTTAATAATAAGGCCGCTATCAAATCGCAACCGAAATCAAAAAATCCGGTAACAAATAAAACACAAAACGAGCCGCCGAAAGCAGGATTATCAGCAACACGGAGGCGCAAAGAGAAAAACCCGGCGGATACGGACTGCAAAAAAGTCACCCGTCGTGAACAATTTGACAATAAATTTATATATTTGTGATATTGTTTTCAAAACCCTACTAATCCGAAACAAGACATGGACAAAACCAATGTACGGGAGTTGCAGGATGTCGTGATCCGCTTTTCCGGCGACTCGGGCGACGGCATGCAGCTTACGGGCACGCTTTTCTCAGACACCTCGGCACTGCTCGGGAACGGGATCTCGACCTTCCCCGACTACCCTGCCGAAATCCGCGCGCCACAGGGTACCGTGGCGGGCGTATCTGGATTCCAGGTTCACTTCGGCAGCCACCGGGAGCTCAACCCCGGCGACTACTGCGACGTGCTGGTGGCGATGAACCCCGCAGCGCTCAAGGCCAACCGCAAATGGCTCAAACCGGGTGCGACGGTCATCATCGACGGCGATTCGATCACCGAAGACCACCTCAAAAAGGCGTGCTTCGCCACGCTCGACCCCATCGCCGAGTTGCAACTCGACGAGTACAACGTCGTCATTCCCGACATCACCACGATGACGCGCGACGCGCTCCGGGAGACCGGCCTCGACAACAAGAGCGTGACCAAGTGCAAAAACATGTTCGCACTGGGTATCTGCTTCTACCTGTTCGACCGGCCGGAGGCTTACGCATTCAAATACATCGAAACCAAATTCGCAAAGAAGAACCCCGCCATAGCCGAAGCCAACAAGCTGGCCATCCGGGCGGGGTACGACTACGCAGCCAATACGCACCAGTTCGCAAACACCTACACCGTAGCGCCCGCACCGCTCGAAAAAGGCACCTACCGCTCGATCAGCGGTAACGTCGCCACGGCATGGGGTCTGTGCGCCGCGGCCGAAAAGGCCGGGCTGCCGCTCTTCTGCGGCTCGTACCCGATCACCCCGGCCACCGTAATCCTCGAAGAGCTGGCCAAGCGCAAAGACCTCGGGGTGAAGACCGTCCAGGCCGAAGACGAAATCGCGGGCATCTGCACCGCCATCGGCGCAGCCTTCGCCGGTAACTTCGCCGTGACGACCACCTCGGGCCCCGGCCTGTCGCTCAAGAGCGAGGCGCTGGGACTGGCCGTGATGACCGAACTGCCGCTGGTGGTGGTCGACGTACAGCGCGGCGGCCCCTCGACGGGACTTCCGACCAAGACCGAGCAGAGCGATCTGGCGCAGGCGCTCTACGGCCGCAACGGCGAGTGCCCCGTGATCGTCGTGGCGGCATCGTCGCCCAGCGACTGCTTCCACTACGCATTCGAGGCCGGACGCCTGGCCATGGAGCATATGACCCCCGTGATCCTGCTGACCGACGGGTTCATCGCCAACGGCTCGGAGCCGTGGCGCATCCCCGCGATGAAGGACTACCCTGCCATCACCCCGCCGATCGTGGACGAGGCCCCCGAAGGCGGTTTCATGCCCTACGTGCGCAACGAAAACCTGGCCCGCGGCTGGGCATTCCCCGGCAAGGCGGGGCTGGAACACCGTGTCGGCGGTCTTGAAAAAGACTGCGTGAAGGGCTGCATCTCGCACGACCCGTCGAACCACCAGAAAATGGTGCGCACGCGCGCCGAAAAGGTGGCCAAAGCCGTCGACGACATCCCGGCACAGGCCGTATGGGGCGCCCCGGAAGGCGACCTGCTGGTAGTCGGCTGGGGAGGTACGCGCGGACACCTGCAGAACGCCGTCGACCAGATGCGCGCCCAGGGGAAGAGCGTTTCGCTGTGCCATTTCAACTACATCAACCCGCTGCCGCACGGCGTACGCGAGCTATTCTCGAAATTCCGCAAGATCGTCGTCTGCGAGCTGAACGAAGGGCAGTTCGCCAACTACCTGCGCCAGAGTTTGCAGGAGTTCCGCTACGAACAGTACAACAAGTGCGAGGGCCTGCCCTTCACGGTTGCAGAGCTTTGCCAAAAATTCGAATCCTTATTGAAATAACGCCATGGCAGAATACAAATACACCCCCGCGGATTTCAAAAGCGACCAGGAGGTACGCTGGTGCCCCGGATGCGGCGACCACGCCATCCTCAGCGCCGTACAGCGCGCGCTGCCCGAGATCGCCGACGCGACCGACACGCCGCACAACCTTTTCACGTTCGTGTCGGGCATCGGCTGCTCGTCGCGGTTCATCTATTACATGAAGACCTACGGGTTCCATTCGGTGCACGGCCGCGCCAACGCCGTGGCCACGGGCGTCAAGGTCGCCAACCCGCGCCTCAGCGTCTGGGTCACCACGGGCGACGGCGACTCGCTGGCCATCGGCGGCAACCACTTCATACACGCCATCCGCCGCAATGTCGACCTGAACGTCATACTCTTCAACAACGAGATCTACGGCCTCACCAAGGGGCAGTACTCCCCCACCTCGAAGCTGGGCAAGATCACCAAGACCTCGCCCTACGGCACGGTCGAAAAGCCGTTCAACCCCGGCGAACTGGTGATCGGCGCCAAAGGCACGTTCTTCGCCCGCTCGGTCGACATGGAGGTGCAGCTTTCGAAGGAGTGCATGGTGGCCGCAGCGATGCACAAAGGCATGTCGGTGATCGAAGTACTGCAAAACTGCGTGATTTTCAACGACAAGACCCACGCCGCATTCGCCGCCGACAAGGCTACGCGCGCCGAACGTACGATCACGCTGCGCCACGGCGGGAAAATGCTGTTCGGAGCCAACATGGAGAAGGGACTCGTCTTCGAGGACATGAAGCTCAAGGTCGTGACCGTCGGCCAGGACGGCTACACGCTGGACGATGTGCTGACGCACGACGCCCACGAGCGCGACACGACGCTGCACTCGATGCTGGCAGCGATGAAATATCCCGAATACCCCGTTGCCCTGGGCGTGATCCGCGCCGTCGAGGACGCCACGGTTTACGACCGCGAGGTGGCCCGGCAGGTCGAGGAGGTCAAGGCACAGAGCAAGATCCGCTCGGTGGACGAGCTGCTGCATTCGGGCGCCACGTGGGAAATCGAATAACTTAACAGGCACGACACTGATCCGGGAGGCATCCCGGCATACGGGAAAGCCGGCGCTCGAAGCGCCGGCTTTTTCCTTGGGGCGGGACAAACAAACGGCACCCCGGAGGAAGGATTGCCCGGCGGCCTCCAGTATGCCCCCCGCCTGCCGGTACGAAAGCCCCCCGGACAGCGGAGATGCTTGCGAAAATGCGGAAACAGCCTTATAATCCGCATGGCGGACAAAAAAACGATACCGGACGCCCCGCCCTCCCCCCCCCTCCGAACGGCAGCAATGGTAATCCTGCGGTCGATTTTTTCCGGCCGCTATTTGGAAATAAAAAAATTTCCGTTATCTTTGCACCCACAACGGGGGATTAGCTCAGTTGGCTAGAGCGCTTGCATGGCATGCAAGAGGTCACCAGTTCGACCCTGGTATTCTCCACAACCCCGGTAAGGATGGACACAAGTCCATCCTTATTTTTTTATCGGAATCCGTCCCCCCGCATCCACAGACGCCCCCTCTATCCTCCAACAGCAACCGGGCGCAGGCAAGGCGAGGCACCACACAGGTGCAGACAAACCCGCAGGCGGGCGCTGCCTGTGACAAAAAAACGTCAATCGGCCGCAAAAAACGCAATCACCAGTAATACAGGACAATGACAGGCAACGAACGAGGCTTTTGAAAAAAATATCCGCCCTGTACCGACATTATCGGGAACATAGATTTTGACAATTCGGATATTTTACGTTTATTTGCATGAACATATTGATAAATATAAGAACATATACAAGACACAAAGGTGAACATAGCGGGTCGAACAGGGTAAAGATTCCCCTCAGGAATGACTCAGGGGAAAGCCCCCCGGGAAAGGCCTGCGCCGATGCCCGCAGCAAACCGCCCTACGCGCCATGCTATACGCCGATCCCGGCACGGCTATAATCCGGGGATAACACAAAAGCCCGAACGACATGAAATTACAACTCGACCCGAACTCTTCGAAACCGCTGCACCAGCAGGCCGAGGATCTGCTGCGACAGATGATCCAGCAGGAAGAGTACCGCAAAGGCAAACTGCTTCCCAACGAGGTGGAGCTTTCGAAAGAACTGAATATTTCGCGCAACACCCTCCGGCAGGCCATCAACCGCCTGGTGTTCGAAGGGTTGCTCGTCCGCAAGAAAGGATACGGGACGACCGTGGCGCCCCAGAACGTGATGAGCAACGCCCGCAACTGGATGAGCTTTTCGCAGGAGATGCATGCACAGGGCATGGTCGTGCAGAATTTCGAACTGCACATCAGCCGCAAGACGCCGCCGGCCGAGGCTTCCGAGTTTCTCAACGCCCCGGAAGGAGCCAGGCTGCTGTGCCTGGAGCGCCTGCGCGGACGCCCGAACCTACCGTTCGTCTATTTCATCTCCTATTTCAACCCCGCGATCCCGATGACCGGAGAAGAGGACATGGCGCTCCCGCTCTACGAAAACCTCCGGAAGAATTACGGCATCGTCGTCAAGACCTCGCGCGAGATGGTATATGCCCGCAGCGCAAACGCGGAGCTGGCCGAAAAGCTCGACATCAACGAAGGGGAGCCGATCCTCGTCCGCAAACGCTTCGTGCTCGACGTAAACGACACCCCGGTGGAATATAACATCGGCTATTACCGCGCCGACAGCTTCACCTACTCGATCGAATTCATCAACGGCTGACAAACACCACAACCCAAATGAACAAGTCACTCCACAAATTACTGCCCGTCCTGTTCGGTTTCTTCGTCATGGGCTTCTGCGACGTGGTCGGTATCTCGACCAGCTATGTCCAGCAAGATTTCGGGCTCAGCGAGACCCTCGCCGGATTCATCCCCTCGATGGTTTTCATCTGGTTCCTGCTGCTTTCGATTCCGGCGGCCCTCGCCATGAACCGCCTCGGCCGCAAGAACATGGTACAGATCAGCAACGGCATCACGGCCATCGGTATGCTGATCCCGTTCGTACACTACAACCTTGCCACGTGCATGACGGCATTCGTGCTGCTGGGCATCGGCAATACGATCCTCCAAGTGTCGCTCAACCCGCTGCTCACCAACGTGGTCAAGGGGGACGCGCTGACCAGTTCGCTGACCGCAGGCCAGGTCGTCAAGGCGGTCTCGTCGTTCTGCGGCCCCTTCATCGCCGCATTCGCCGCCGGCACGCTGGGCAACTGGCAATACCTCTTCCCGATCTTCGCGCTCATCACGCTGCTCTCGGCCGCATGGCTCATGTGCACCCCCATCCGCGAAGAGGCCGAAGCGCCGCAGGCCTCGCCCGTCGGTGCAACGTTCGCCCTGCTGAAAGACCGCACGGTGCTCCTCCTCTTCCTCGGGATCGTCTTTGTCGTCGGCGTCGACGTGGGGATGAATACCGTGGCGCCCAAGCTGCTGATCGAACGCGGCGGTTACCCCGTCGAGCAGGCCGGACTCGGGTCGAGCGTTTACTTCGTCTGCCGCACGGTCGGTGCGCTGATCGGTTCGATCCTGCTGGTGCGCATGAACGACGTGCGTTATTTCCGCATCCACATCTTCGCGGCCATCGCCGCCATGGCCGTCCTCTACTTCGTACAGGGCACCGTGGGAATGCTGGCGCTGGTCGGACTGATCGGCTTCGCCTGCTCGAGCATCTTCTCGGTGATCTACTCGACGGCGCTGAAATGCCATCCGGAAAAAGCCAACGAGATTTCGGGGCTGATGATCACGGGGGTCTGCGGCGGCGCCGTCATCCCGCCCCTGATGGGCTTCACGACCGACCTCCTGGGCAGCCAGACCGGTTCGCTGCTGGTCATTTCGGCCTGCATGCTCTACCTGGCAGGCTGCGCCCTTGCCCTGCGCAGGTTCGCCGCGAAATAGACGGACGCCACGCACCTCATGTATATACATTAAACAGAAAACCATATAACCCAAAGGCGGCCGCAACGGCCGCCGGCAAACATCAACGATGAAAAAACACCTGCACAAACTGATCCTCTTCTCCGCGACGGCCTGCCTGTCGGCATGCACGGCTCAGGAGCCGCTGACGGACTACGTCGACCCGCGCATCGGCACCGCACATTCGCGGTGGTTCTTCTTCACCCCGGCGGCCGTACCGTTCGGCATGGCCAAACTGGCTCCGACGACCGACGGCCACCTGGGGAATCCCAACGGCTGGGAAGCCGTGGGCTACGACTCACGCCACACCTCGATCGAGGGCTTCGCCAACTTCCACGAGTTCCAGGTCGGCGGCGTGGTGGTGGCTCCGACGGTCGGCGAACTTCAGACCGTACCCGGGCCGCTCGACAACCCCGACGCGGGCTACCGTTCGCGCTTCGACAAGAAGGACGAGGTGGCGCGCCCCGGCTACTACTCCGTGCTGCTGAAGGATTACGGCGTCAAGGCCGAGCTGACAGCCACCGAACGGGTCGGATTCCACCGCTATACCTTCCCGGCGACGGAGGAAGCGAACCTGATCTTCAACATCGGGACGCGCATGGGCGAAAGCGGCCCGGTGCGCGACGCGTCGGTGACCTACACCGACGACGGACGTATCGAGGGCTGGGTGGTGACCGAGCCCGCCTATGTCGACATTTACCAGAAAGGCGCCACGGTGACAATGTATTTCAGCGCCGTACTCGACGCCGAGCCTGCGGCCTGGGGCGCGTTCAGCGGCGAGCAAACCTTCGCGGGGGAGCGCAGCCGCACAGGCGTCGGAGCAGGGCTCTACCTGCGTTTCGACACCCGCGAGCGTCAGCAGGTGGGGCTGAAGATCGGCCTGTCGTACACGTCGGTGGAGAACGCGCGGCTGAACCTCGAAAAGGAGGCCGCCAGGAAAGATTTCGACCGGGTGCGCCGCGAGGCGAACGACACGTGGGAAGAGGCGCTGGGCCGGCTTCGCGTCGAGGGCGGCCTGCACGACGACCGCGTGAAGTTCTACACGGGGCTGTTCCACGCCCTGCTGGGACGCGGCCTGGCCAGCGACGTGAACGGGGCCTATCCGGCCAACGACGGCATGGTCGGGCAGATTGCGCTCGACGGCGCAGGCAGGCCGGTGCACGACTATTACAATACCGATGCGATCTGGGGCGCCTACTGGAACCTCACGCAGCTGTGGA
>ENA-ORTM01003592-ORTM01003592.1-human-gut-metagenome-genome-assembly--contig:-NODE-3592-length-10367-cov-8.433088_pt1 | contig 10367 bp, 6 predicted proteins | sample MGYA00241909_ERZ509182 | MGnify/ENA primary metagenome ERZ509182 (study PRJEB26280, sample SAMEA2338855) | human gut metagenome | biome: human gut; feature: human-associated habitat; material: faeces...
CGAGGACAGCACGATCGCCGGAGTCGGAATGGACCAGAACGAAGTAGTGAAAAGACTCAGGGGTCCTCGAGGCAGCGAAGTCCGGCTCGGAATCCAACGCTCCGGAATCGACGGGCTGACCCCGGTCACCGTCCGGCGCGACGCCATTCCAATCAAGAGCATCACGGCTTCGTACCTGATCCGCCCGGATATCGGCTATATCAAGTTCGATCAATTCTCGGTCAACGCCTACAAAGAACTGAGCGAAGCGATCGGACAGCTCAAGGGACAAGGCATGCAGAAGCTCATCCTCGACATCCGGGGCAACTCGGGCGGCCTGCTCGAACAGGCCATCGCGATCTCGAACGAGTTCCTGCCCGCCGACAAGATGATCGTCTACACGCAGGACCGCGCGGGAAACAGGGAGACCCAATACAGCGACGGGCAAGGAGAGTTCACCGACGAACAGCTGGTCGTGCTGATCGACGAATACAGCGCCTCGTCGAGCGAGCGGACGCTCAGGAAGATGTTGTGGTATTCCGACCACGCGCCGCCCGGCAACAACTGCTCGACGTAATAATCCAGCGCCCGCCGTCTCTCCGCCTCACCGACGCCCTTCGTGTTGATATACTTGTTTTCGAAATTGAACGCCACCTTGTCTTTCCCCCATTCGAGCACCTCGGCGAGCGTCGGAATGCGGTAGTCGGTCACGTTTCCGTCGCGGTAGACCAGCCGGAACCGCTGCAACTCCTCGTAGGTGTAGTCGGCCACGCGCCCCTTGCCGTCGGTCGTGCGGTCTATCGTCAGGTCGTGCATGAGCACCATCACGCTGTCCTTCGTGAAGCTGAAATCGATCTCGAAAAAGGTCGGCATCATCGACAAGGTTTTCTCGCACGACTCGATGCAGTTTTCGGGATAGCCGGGCATCATGCCGCCGCGATGGCCGCTGACGATAATGTCCCGCTCGGGGTCGTAGCGGAAATAGGCTTTGAGGTCTTCAAGACTATTGATCTGAACGGTGTGAAGCCGTTTCTCCGACGCGGGACGCTCCTCCGCGACGGAGGTAAATGAGATTGCAGTCGCAAGCGTCAGCGCGGTCACTGCGATGAAAGGTCTCTTCATAGGATTGCAGCCGACTTAACGGATTCGTTTTTCGACCTCGGCCGTAGCGGCGGCGATCTCCTCGATGACGGGATCGGTCGCGGGGATCGACGTGATCTCCGACACGGCCTGACGCAGCCCCTTGGCGGCGATCAGCTCCTGTTCGGTCTGCTTGAGTGCCGTGATGTCGTAATTGATCCCCAGCATGTCGATGACCTGTTCGCCGGGGCGGTAGTCCCGGCAGATGAGGTGGGTTTTGATCCATGTTTTCCGTCCGTCGTCGTGCTGCACGCGGCAGATGGCCGTTGCCGACTGCACTTCACCCGCGGAGAAGCGGGTCAGCAGGTCGAGCAGGGGCTTGCGGTCTTCGGGGTGGATGTGGCGGTATTTGCCGATCACGTCGACGATCTGCGCCGAGTCGGCCTCCCCGTAGTTGCGCAGCCATACGTTTTGCGCATAGCCCTCTTTGTTGTAGAGGTTGTAGTTGGCATATCCTACCTGGGCATATTCGGAGATGATGCGGAACAGGGCTTCGAACTCCGAAACCCGGTTCTGGATCTTCCGCAACTCGGTGTTGTCGATATTGATGAGCAGGTAGTGGGTGAGTTCGCCCCGGTCGTCGTACAGGCAGCGTATGCGCCCCGTCCAGTCGAAATGCCCCGGGCGCGTGCTTTCGTAGTAGCCGCCGAGTTTTCCGAATTCGTAACGGGCGGTGAAATCCGCACTTTCGCCGTGCCGGATGCGGATTTTCGTCTCCTCCGGGAAATTAGGGTTGTCGAACAGGTTGAGCCCGCGTATTTTGCCAGGATCTTTCACCCCGAACATCTCCAGGTCGCAGGTGTTGATGTCGATGAGCCGTCCCCGGTCGTTGTAGATCTCGATGCCGACGGGGGCGTTCTGGATGATGTTGCGCAGCAGTTTTTCCTGCTCGTCCAGTGCCTTGTGTGCCGTTATGGCGTCGGTGATGTCGAGGATCAGGATCACAATCTCGCTTCCGTCGTTGGGCGTATTGTACAGGAAACTGCGGCAATGGCGCCTGGTTTTTTTCGCGAACCATTCGTCGGTCTTGTAATTGCCGAGGCGGATGTGCGCGAGTTTGTCGATATGGGCATCGACGGGGTGCCCGGTCTCGCGTGCCGTCTTGCCTATATATGCGTCCGGTTCTATCCCCACGATTTGCTGCGCCGCGCGGTTGACCGAGAGAAAAAGGTAGTCGATGGCGCGTCCGTCGCTGTCGTAAAGCAGCCGGATGCGGAAATATCCGATCGGCAGGTGGTCGAGCAGCACGTCCATATGCTTGTTTTCCTTTACGACCGTGTGGTAGTTGTTTTCGAGCGTCAGGATTTCTGCTTCGCGCCGGTCGTGCACGGGGACGCGCTGCATGTAGCCGAAAAGGTGCGTACCCGTTGCGGGGTCGGTCTGCCGTCCGACGAGCTGGGCGTGGAGCCAGACTTCGCCCTCGGGAAGTTCGATCGGGAACGTCCTGTCGAATTTGCTGTCGACCTTGAGCGCCATGAATTCGTTGTGGATCGGCATCCGGTAGTCTTCGCGAACCAGGTGTGTCAGTTGCCCGATCCGGACTTTGTCGCCGTCGAGCCCCAGCAGCTTGGCAATATATTCGGAGACATGCAGTTCGCCGGCCTGGAAATCCGCTTTCCACCAACCCATGTGGGCGGCGTCCAGCATGAGCATCAGGGATTGGAAATTAGGGGTGTCGGGTGTGAACATGGTGCAATGGGATGTCTGGGGATATTTAGAGCGGGCGGATGATACGTGCAGGGTTGCCTGCTGCGACCGAATCCGCGGGGATATCTCGTGTGACGACCGACCCGGCCCCGACGACCGCCCTGTCGCCGATCGTGACGCCCGGGCATACGATCACCCCGCCGCCCAGCCAGCAGTGGTCGCCGATGACGATGGGCTTGCCTGCTTCGAGGGCCGTCCCGCGTGTCGCGGCGTCGAACGGATGGTGCGCCGTGAGCAGCTGCACTTTGGGGCCTATGAGCGTCCCGCAGCCGATGCGTATCGGTGCCAGGTCGAGGAAAACGCAGTCGAAATTGACGAAGGAACCTTCGCCCATGTGGATGTTGTAGCCGTAGTCGCAGTGGAAAGGTTCGCGGATGAACCCGCGGACGTTGGGGCACAATTCCCCGAGCGTGGTGCGGTAGTCGTCGCCGTGGCCGCAGCATTCGACGTTGAGGCGATGCATCAGGCGCGTGGCACGGTCGCGGTCGGCCGTCAGCTCCGCGTCATGCGGGTCGAACCATTCGCCCGCCAGCATCTTCTCCTTCTCGCCTCTCATCGGTACATGCCGGCATTTTTAGTCGAACGACTGCAATTCGATCAGCTTGGCGTAGATGCCGCCCTTGGCGAGCAGTTCGGTGTGGGTGCCCTGCTCGGCCACGCGGCCGTGGTCGACGACGATGATCTTGTCGGCGTTGTGAATCGTCGACAGGCGGTGGGCGATAACCACCGACGTGCGGCCGACGAGCAGCTTGTTGAGGGCATCCTGCACGAGTTTTTCGCTCTCCGTGTCGAGTGCCGAGGTGGCCTCGTCGAGGATCAGTATCTCGGGGTTTTTCAGCACGGCGCGTGCGATCGAAAGCCGCTGGCGCTGGCCTCCCGAGAGTTTGACGCCCCGGTCGCCGATGTTGGTCTGGTAGCCTTCGGGTGCTTCCTGTATGAAGCAGTCGGCATTGGCGATCCGGGCCGCCTCGACGATCTCGTCGTGCGTGGCCCCGGCCTTGCCCATGGCGATGTTGCCTTCGATGGTGTCGTTGAAAAGCACGGTGTCCTGTGCCACGACGCTCATGTGGGCGCGTAGGCTGTCCTGCGTGTAGTCGCGCACCGAGACCCCGTCGATCAGGATGTCGCCCGCCTTCACGTCGTAGAAACGCGGTATGAGTTCGCTGAGGGTCGACTTGCCTCCGCCCGAAGGGCCTACCAGGGCCACGGTCTCGCCGCGCTTGATCTCGAACGAGATGCCTTCGATCACCTCGCGGCTGCCGTCGTACGAGAAGTGGATGTCCCGGAATTCGATCTTGTCTTTCAGCCCGTCGAGTTCGATCGCCCCGGGTTTGTCCTGTATCTCGCTTTGGGCGTCTATGATCGAGAAGATGCGTTCGCCGGCGGCGATACCCTGGTTGATGTTGGAGAACTGGTCGATGAACGTGCGCACCGGACGCGTTATCTGCGAGAACATGGCGATGAAGGCGATGAAGCCTTCGGGGCTGAGTGCGTCCTTGAATACGAGCGAACCTCCGAATACCAGGATGACGCCTACGGCCGAGATGCCCAGGAATTCGCTCATCGGCGAAGCCAGCTGCTGGCGGCGGGCCATCGAAAGGGTCAGCCGCGCCAGGTCTTCGCTCAGGTCGTAGAACTTCTGCTTGACGTAGCCCGTGGCATTGTAGCTCTTGATGACCTTGATGCCCGAGAGCGATTCGTCGAGTGTCGAGACCAGTTCGCCCATGCGCTGCTGGCTTGTGCGTGCGGGATGGCGCAGGCGCTTGACGATGCTGCCGATGATCAGTGCCACGACGGGCAGGAAAAGCACCGAGAAGAGTGCCAGCTCCCACGAGATGGCGACCATCATGACCGTATAGCCGATGATGAGGAACGGTTCGCGGAAAGCCACCTGCAAGGTGTTGGTGATGCAGAACTGCACCACGCCGACGTCCGAGGTGATTTTCGAGATGATGTCGCCCTTGCGCTGGTCGCTGAAATAGCCCACGTTCATGTCCACGACTTTGGAGAACATCTCGTTGCGCATGCGCTGCAGGGTGCGCGTGCGCATGTTCTCGACCGTCCATGCGCCCATGTAGCGGAACAGGTTGCTCAGCAGGCTCACGAAGATGGTGACGATGGCCAGCAGCAGCAGGACGTTTTCGGGGTTGTATTCGTTGAACAGGTGCGAATAGGTGAAGTTGAACAGCGCCGTCAGGTATTCCTGGTTGAACGCCAGCGGGGGGAGTTTCTCCACGTATACGAACGTGTAATCCGCATCGAACATCGTCTTGAGGATCGGCATGATCAGCAGGAACGTGAGCGAATTGAACAGTGCGTAGAAGAGCGAGTAGAAGAAATAGGGGATGGCGTATTTGCGGATGGGTCGGGCGAAACCCAGAAGCCTCATGTATATTTTAAACATTACGGGCGGATTATTTGCAGTTTATGTGATAATCGTGACAAAGATAGGAATAATAATGTGAAATTCGGAATTCCCGGCTTAAAAGTGCGAAGTTCCGGGGAGTTTAGAACCGAAAAAAACGAAGGGGCAGACATGCTGTCCGCCCCTTTTCAGGGTTCGTAACCCGTATCTTCCAGTAAATGCGCCTTGTCGTTGGCGGCAGCGACCGCCAGTTGGTCGCAGCGATTGTTCTCCACGGTGTCGGCATGCCCCTTGACCCAGACGAAGCGGACGTTGTGATGCCGGTACACGCGCAGGAAGCGCATCCACAGGTCGGGGTTTTTCTTACCGGCGAACCGCTTTTTCACCCAGCTGAAGAGCCAGCCTTTCGTCACGGCATCCACGACGTATTTCGAATCGGAATACACGGTGACGTCCGACCCGTCGAACTTGAGCGCCTCGAGCGCCACGCAGACGGCCATGAGCTCCATGCGGTTGTTGGTCGTCAGGCGGAATCCCTGCGACAGCTCCTTGCGGTGCTGTCCCGAAAGGAGTACCACGCCGTAGCCTCCCGGCCCGGGGTTCCCGAGCGCCGAGCCGTCGGTATATATGGTGATTGTCGGCAAATCGTGTTGTCGTTAAACCCGGCCCTGCGGTGCGGGTATGGTTCGTCTGCGGCATGGCCGCGGTGGAAAGTACCTGTCCCGAACCCCGCAGGAATTCGGGACAAGGCATGTCCGTCCTTTTTACGAAAGGGCTTCCAGTTGCGCCTTGATGGCCGCGATCTTGGCCTCGGCGTCGGCCTGCTTGGCGCGTTCGTTGGCCACCACCTTCTCGGGGGCCGACTGCATGAAACGCTCGTTCGAGAGCTTTTTCATTACGCTCGCGAGGAACCCTTCCTGGTAGGACAGTTCGTCCGTCAGTTTGCGTCGTTCCGCTTCGGCGTCGATTTTGCCCGCCATCGGCACGAAGTACTGCGTCGTCTTGACGATGAACGCTGCGGCCGCCGGGTCTTTCTCCGTCACCGTCTCGATGCCCGTCAGGTTGGCCATTTTCTGCATCACGGGGGCATACTCGGCCGGGTAGTTCTCGTCGGCGATCACCTTGAGCGTCAGTGCCTCCTTCTGCGGCAGGTTCTTCTGGTTGCGGACGTTGCGCACCGAGGAGATCACCTCCCTGGCCAGCTCGAACCGCGCCAGCAACTGCCCGTCTATTTCGGCCGGCTGGGGCATCGGGGCGACGGTGATCGACTCGCCTTCTTTGCGCGGGGCGAGGTCTTGCCAGATCTCCTCCGTCACGAAGGGCATGAAGGGGTGCAGCACGCGCATCAGGGAGTCGAAGAACGTGCGCGTGGCTTCGAACGTCGGCGCGTCGATCGGCTGCCCGTAGGCGGGTTTCACCATCTCCAGGTACAGGCCGCTGAAGTCGTCCCAGAAGAGCTTGTAGGCTGTCTTGAACGCCTCTGAAATGCGGTAGGAGCCGAAATCGTCGGCGATCTGGCGCAAAGCGACGCCGAGCGTCTGGCGGAACCATTCGACAGCCAGGCGGTTGTTCTCGTCCTGTGCGGCATTGCCGTCCGCCGACCAGCCGTTCACCAGGCGGTAGGCGTTCCATATCTTGTTGCCGAAGTTGCGTCCCTGCTCGCAGAGCGCCTCGTCGAACATTACGTCGTTGCCTGCCGACGAGGAGATGAGCATTGCCATGCGCATGCCGTCGGCGCCGTATTTGGCGATCAGGTCGAGCGGGTCGGGCGAGTTGCCCAGCTGCTTGGACATCTTGCGGCCGATCTTGTCGCGGACGATGCCCGTGAAATAGACGTTTCCGAAAGGTTTTTCGCCGCGGTATTCGTAACCCGCCATGATCATGCGCGCCACCCAGAAGAAGATGATGTCGGGGCCCGTCACCAGGTCGTTGGTGGGGTAGTAGTAGCTGATCTCCCTGTTGCCGGGGTTGCGGATGCCGTCGAAGACCGAAATAGGCCACAGCCACGACGAGAACCACGTGTCCAGCACGTCGTCGTCCTGTCTGAGGTCGGACGGCTGCAACGAGGCGTCGCCGGTTTTCGCGCGCGCCTTTTCGAGCGCCTCCCCGGCCGTCGGGGCCACTACGAAGCCGCCTTGGGGCAGGTACCAGGCCGGAATGCGCTGGCCCCACCACAGCTGGCGCGAGATGCACCAGTCCTTGATGTTCTCCATCCAGTGGCGGTAGGTGTTCTTGTATTTTTCGGGCACGAAGCGGATCGCGTCCTCCATGACGGCCTTCTTCGCCGGTTCGGCCAATTGCCCCATCGAGAGGAACCACTGCATCGAGAGTTTCGGCTCGATGGCCACGCCCGTGCGCTCCGAATAGCCCACGTTGTTGGTATAATCCTCGGTCTTCTCCAGCAGGCCGGCTTCCGCCAGGTCGCCTTCGATCTTTCTGCGGACGTCGAAACGATCCATGCCGACGTACAGCCCCACTTTGTCGTTGATCGTGCCGTCGTCGTTGAAGATGTCGATCACCTCGAGGTTGTATTTCTCGCCCAGCATGTAATCGTTCACGTCGTGCGCCGGGGTCACTTTCAGCGCGCCCGTACCGAACTCGATATCGACGTATTCGTCGCGGATTACGGGGATTGCGCGGTTCACCAGCGGTACGATGACGCGCGCCCCGGCCGGCAGCCAGCCGTAGCGCGGGTCGTTGGGGTTGACGCACAGCGCCGTGTCGCCCAGGATCGTTTCGGGGCGCGTCGTGGCGACGATGACCGCCTTGTCCGAGCCTTCGACCATGTAGCGCAGGTAGTAGAGCTTGCCGTGCGACTCCTTGAATACCACCTCTTCGTCCGACAGCGCCGTCTGCGCCGCGGGATCCCAGTTGACCATGCGTACGCCGCGGTAGATCTTGCCTTTCTCGTAAAGGTCGCAGAATACCTTGATGACGCTCTCGGTGCGGGGTTCGTCCATCGTGAAGCAGGTGCGCTCCCAGTCGCACGAGGCGCCCAGCTTGCGCAGCTGCCTGAGGATCATGCCGCCGTATTTTTCCTTCCACTCCCATGCGTATTCGAGGAATTCCTCGCGCGTGAGCGACGACTTCTCGATGCCCTTTTCATGCAGCATCGCCACGACTTTCGCCTCCGTGGCGATCGACGCGTGATCCATGCCAGGCACCCAGCAGGCGTTTTTGCCCGACATGCGGGCACGGCGGATCAGCACGTCCTGCAACGTGTTGTTGAGCATGTGCCCCATGTGGAGCATGCCGGTCACGTTGGGCGGCGGGATGACGATCGTGTAGGGTTCGCGTCCGTCGGGTTCCGAATGGAACAGCCGGTTGTCGATCCAGTAGTCGTACCATTTCTGTTCGATCTCCTGTGGCGAATATTTATCAGCGATTTGCATAAAGGTGTGAATGTTTTGCTTCGTTATTTGGCCTGCAAAGTTATTAACATTCTGTCAAAGATAAAATAAATATCTATAAAAAATCGTTACCTTTGCACCATTATATATTTGTATCTGTAAACTATGAGTAAAAAAGATAAGATAATCGAAACCATCGAAGTCGAAGATGCGAGCCTGCTTCCCGAGCTGCTCGACGGCAAACACCACGTGATTCCGATCGTGACCGGCGGCGACGAGGTTGCCGAGGAGGTCGAAGTGCCGGAGATCATCCCGATCCTTACGCTGCGCAGTTCGGTGCTCTTTCCCGGTGCGATCACCCCGATCACCGTGGGACGCGACAAGAGCATCAGCCTCGTACGTGCCGTGAATGCCGAAGGCGGCATTCTGGGCGCCGTGTTGCAGCGCGAGAGCGACGTCGAAGACCCCGCGCCGGACGACATGTACAAGGTCGGCACCGCAGCGCGCATCATCAAAATCCTCGAAATGCCCAACGGGAACCTCACGGTGATCCTGAACGGCCTGGAGAAGATCGAAATACGCGAATACATAACGACCGAGCCCTATTTCCGGGCCCGGGTGACCGCCCTGCGCGATACGACGCCCGACCTGAAGAGCATCGAGTTCGAGGCCCTCGTGGATTCGATCCGCGACGTGGCGCTCAACATCATCAACGTTTCGCCGTCGATGCCCAAGGAGGCGGCCTTCGCCATCAAGAGCATCGACTCCAAGCGCGGCAGCTACCGCAATATCCGCGTATTGCGCCAAGGGCAGGAAGTGGGCTCGTTCGACCTCTATCCCTTTGCACTGAAAGGCGCCATGCCGCATATCCGCTTTCAGGACGGCGACACCGTTGTTGTCGGCGAAAAGGGGCCTTCCGTCATCACTTCCGGCGAAGTCCGCAATACGGCGCGCTTTGAATTCAAGCCCGGCGAACTGACCGGCGCGAAGCTCATCGAGCTTGCCGATCCGCAGCCGAGGGCCACGCACGTCAGCCTCAGCGGATCGCGCGGCGGCGCTCCCTACAACCTGTATCTGCCCATGAACGACTTCAAGGCGTTGCGCCTTGAGAACGGCGATCAGATCAGGTTCCTCGCGGATCGTCCCGGGGATACTATCATGGTCGAAGCGCAGGGGGCCATCCGTGGCGCGTCGCGTTTCCCGGTGCGCCGCAACACGCGCCTGCACGAGGTCATGAGCTACATCGCCGTGGAACCGGGCCGCGCCAACCTCGAAGGCCTGTACATCAAGCGCAAAAGCGTGGCCGTCCGCCAGAAGAAGGCCATTGAAGACGCCCTGCGCCGTCTGGAGCAGAACGCCTATACCGCTACATCAGCCAGCTCCGATGAAGCGCAGATCCGCTCCAAGGAAGCGGAAATGCTGTCCAATTTCATTTCCCGTGCCAAGGAGGTGCAGCCCGAGGGCGTCGTCGTGGTCGGCACCAAGGGCAACATCGCGGATCTCGCCCTTGAGGACGGGGACGTCATCGTCATTCCCGAGAAGACCGATGTAGTGCTCATCAGCGGTGAAGTCATGATGCCGCAAGCCATTGTCTGGAACAAAGACAAGGATATGGACGACTACATCAAGGGGGCTGGCGGATTCAGCAACCGTGCCGACGAATCGAACCTCATCGTCGTCCATCCGAGCGGCGAAGTCGTCCCCCGCGCCAAGGAAGTGCTGCCCGGCGATCAGGTGCTCGTCCTGCCTCGCGTGGAGTCCAAGAACCTGCAGGCCGTCAAGGACATCTCGCGCGAACTGATCGCCCTCTATGCCAAGCGCAAAGC
>ENA-ORTM01003595-ORTM01003595.1-human-gut-metagenome-genome-assembly--contig:-NODE-3595-length-10342-cov-2.937494_pt1 | contig 10342 bp, 12 predicted proteins | sample MGYA00241909_ERZ509182 | MGnify/ENA primary metagenome ERZ509182 (study PRJEB26280, sample SAMEA2338855) | human gut metagenome | biome: human gut; feature: human-associated habitat; material: faeces...
AGTCTCCTAAGTAATGCATACGATATAGCAGTGTAATGTTTCCTAGACTGCTTATATAAATGTTGTCTTTATATATGACAGGCATTATATTCGATATATTTGCACCTACATATCTAGTACAATAACACATTTCATAACTAAATATAAATATTCTCGACAGGCTACTAGAAAACCAGATGAGTGTATTCTCGTCTACTTGTGTTAATTCTGGTATCTTGTTAGTGTTTTTTATTGTCCTTGGTGACCTTATTCTCTTTATCTCTCCAGTTTTAGTTATGTTATCAAACAATTCTCTATTGTTCTTTGCTAATTGTTTGACTTCTTTCATGGTTGTTTTCTCTAATATCATATCATCTGTATCGTAGCAATACAATGAATTGTACTCATATAAAATTAACACTATCATACCCCCTATTCGACTTCGTATACTAAGTTTGGTATCCCTATGTTTATGTAATCTTCACTATCATCTAGTTCTACATCTTGTAGGATTTCATCTTCATTGATACCCAACGCTATCTTCTGTACTATTTCCGTTATATCTGTATATGGTAATTTGTGTGCGACTAAATGTGGTATTGTAAGATTGCCTTTTGAATCTGTCTGTAGTATATTAAATATAGCTGTAGTGTACCCTTCACTTCTTAGATAGTACACTGTATTCTCTACCTGTAAGTAACAATTTCTCACTACATGCAGTGCTGTACTCTTTAATAGCACTACCTTCGGACTCGTTGATACTACATGTTTGCAATCATTCATAGAAGCCAGTCTCCAAAGTATATTTACATCGTAGTGACCAAAATCGATACCTTGAGTTGGATTTGACTCTATCGCACTTCGATTTAATTCAAACTCTATTTCATCAAAGTCTTTACCTAATAATACCATTCTCTTTATACTTGCAGTTGATACAGACTCAACACTACCCCAACAATCAGATAAGAATAAACCGTACTCTGAACTTTCTAAAGAAATAAAGAATGAAATTTTGTTCTCCATTAGTATAGGTATTACTTGCTCGTCTTCATCTATACTTCGAGTTATATAAACTCTATAAAACTTATTGTTCTTGGTGAAATACATAAACCTCTCATGCCTAATACAGTATATCTCGTCAGTTAATTTTACGATTTTATCCATAAATATATCTCTAGCCCAGCTAGATAATGCCTCTCTGTATCTTTCTATACCCTTTGATGAGGTTGCATCTGGGAATACAGATAATAGTTTATCGTATGAAACTACATCTACCTTATATGTTTCCGTATCATATACAGAAAATCTTGTAAACTCATTTATATACCAGTCATCATACAGTATTGGTATTCTCATTTTTAGTACCCCCTTGGTTTAAGTCTAACTTGTAATTCTTGATACCTAAATACAGTCTACCATGTAATACTTCCTTCTCAGTATGCGGTGTTTCGTATTCATAAGCTATTCTTCTTATGAGAGTCCGTACCCCCTTGGTTTGTATTTTGATAAATTGCATGTTATTTTTGTTTATAATATACCCTTTTGAGTCTGTCTCTATGCTAGTTATATCAACTGCATTACCTATCCAGTTCTGAAGTCTATAACATGCATCTTCGATACAGATATAACAATAATCTGAGTAACCATGCTTGTTACTTATAAAGTAAATACCATCTTTGATGTGATAAGTGTGTTTTGTTATTGACTCTATCATCTCTTCCATATAAACATTATCTCCACAGTATAAACCTACGTGTGGTACTGATAAACTTATATCTTCATTACGCTCTAAGTCAAATAAAAAAGATGAATTAAGCAATACTTTGCGTTTTACCAGTGATACTGGTGTATTCTCAAGATATCTATTACATCTTGTGTGAAAATATCCTAATGGTAATGAGAGGATATGCATCTCATTGTCCTCACATACTACTGGAATTACCATCTGTGTATCTAGTGTTCCGTAGAATAAGTAAGTATCTTTGTCTGTACCTACTACATAACATCTCTTACCCCTTGAATAAAACTGAATATTTTCACTTGGTTCTGTATAGATACCAAACTGTATGTTATCGTTTACTCTCTTTATAGTATTTGAATATTCTTTATTTAAATAACTATATATCTCAGTACGTAGTTTATTGTGCTTGAGCATAATATCCCAACCAAATTCGGATAATAATTCTCTATATGTTACAACACTAAGATGAAAGTTACTTGTGTCGATTACAGAAAAAGCTTTATAATCTGGGTACTTTGTACTGTGTATCAATGGTACTCGCAAATCGATACCCCCTCTATATTGAAACTACTTTAGGCAGACTTTTTATGTCTTTACACTTATCAAATAGTTCTTTATTGTTTAAAACTAATGCCCTCTTTAGTTGCGTAATACCCATGTTACAGATATAGAACATCTCATTCCTGTTGTACAATTCTGGGTCAGTTAAGAAAAATGTTGAGTCTGGTTGCAGTACTGGCATAAATGCGTAATACTGCAATGATGGTACAAAACAGATATATACCTTACCATTTCTTTGTATGATTATATAGTTCTTATCCCAGTTTGGCATTAAGAATACATCTCCAATGCGAAGTGTAGGTCTGTCCATAAATAATACTCGCAAAAACTTGTAAGACATACCTCGATATAGCTTTATCCCCACTTGTTCTACATTTTGTAGTTTTATTGCCCCACTCTTGTATGCACTGATGAGTTTAGCACCACTACATTTCTCCAGTGTAAAATCATCTGAATCCCATACATAATACGTACCTAGTATGTTAATTCCTTCTGACTCTCTGTTACCCATTACTACTAACAGCATAATTACTATACCTCCGCTCTAAATGCTGAAACAGATACATCATCATGACCATTACCAGTGTAACGCATTTCTTCTGAGTTTAACAGTAACTTACGCATTGCTGTCGCATAACTCATTGTCTTTGGTAACTCTGCAAATAATACCTCATTAAGTGTATTTCCAAACAGTTTCATACTCACCTTACCATTTTTTGGATTGAATACTGGTAATGCTGGTGTATATCTTGTATAGAAAATATTGTTCTTGTATGATATGAACATAGTATTCATATCAGGTTTTAATATAATCTCGATTCCGTACTTTTTATGTCTTCCCTTGTTAGCAAATGCCTTATAGTAGTCCATTGAACCACTTCTAAAGTCCAAGTAAGTCGCATCAGCATATGCCTGACTTTCCTTTTGTTCTACCATATCTGAGAATAGTCTTGGTTCTCTCAAGTATAAAGCACATAAATCGTTAAATGTTGTTTTCTCTAATACCCAGTCATCTGTATCGTAAACTAATACATCTAGATTAACTGTTGGTGGATATACTCCTTTCATTGCGCCTTTCATAGGTAATAGCATAGGTTATTCCTCCTGTCTTAATGTTTAATTAGTACCCCCTTGTGTGCTTAAAGGTAGTTATTCTATGATGGCATCAATCTCGTATGCCGTTCGATACTCAATAGCGATTTTTTCTCTTAATACCTCAGCATCACTCAATAATAAAATACGCTTGTTCAGTGATGTTCTGTGGAACTTAAGTCTTGATTTATCTACATCTCGGATAACATGTATGTTTCCATACTCAACATGTGGTACTGGACAGTATTTTGTCGCATACTGGTTTATAATCGATACATAGGTTACTTCGTCTTTCTCCATAAAGACACATAGGTCTTTGATGTAAGTAAGTTTGATACCCCTATGCTGAATGTGCCTGTACTACCCTCACCCCATATCTCTGTTACTAAGTTTGGGCGTACTTGCACGAAGTCATAACCATCTCTATATAAATTTCTGTATTTTTCTGGATGATTGAAAACTTTACCAACATTTACTTCCTCTATTATACATGTTTCTGAGTTCCAGATAGAAACCTTGTTTTTGTACCTATATGTTACCAAGTATAGCATACTCCGTCATCCTTTTCGCACAATTTTACACCTATTATACTGCTACCTTTAAAAATAAAAGAGGTGAATACAAACCTCTTCTTATATACCTTGCATGTTATTTTAAGTCTTTTCAGCATGTATTACCATAATAAAGATTTTTTCATCTACTAAAATGCGCCTTGTAAATACTTTTAAGTACATTTTTTCACTAATCTCAACATCTAAACAGTCAGATAATCATAAATCTAATACTCTCAACTCACCATTGTATATAACTGGAAAAAAGTTAGACTCAAGTGATATATCCTCTATATCACATACACGATAGGTTTCTTTCCTATCTAGTGTTGATGTCATATATAATCAATATAGTCAAAGTCATCCAATTCGCTTATAGTTTCTTCTATACCTCTTAATGCTACTTGACGTCTGAAGCTACGTTTTGTCATCTCTCCACAATAAATTAGATTAACTAATGAACCGTTTCTCATATCTACAAGTACTACTCGCTTCTTGCCATCTATTTCCATTATACCTGGCACTGCATATATGTATCTCCGTTTTTTACTCCAGTTATTTGATATAGATTTTGTGTATACCTTATTATTGTATAAGATTGTTATTCTAGACAGCATATAATAAGATGGAGATACTGTATACATACAATATATATCTCCAGTATCAAAGACATGCTGAGTGTCTAAAATTCCTATATTACACTTTGCTTTGTTCACGTACAAAACTGTTCTGCCTTTGTATTCTTCTGGTAACTTTCTATCCGATACTTTTGAAAGGTTTCCGAACTTAATACCCCCTTTATATGCTTGATGAATATCAGAGCCTAAGTGCTTCTCTATACTTAAGTCATCTGAATCCCAAACACTGTATCTCTTATTAGAATCTATACCCATGCAAGCACCAGAATCCCCTATTACATATAGCATAATTTTTCCTCCTTATATCCCGATTCATAAATTGAAAATATGATATGAGTATTATTGTTATTTTCTATACTTTCTTGATATGCCTTGTATACTTGTTCAAAACCTTGTAATAAATACCATACTCTCATGAAATGTTTCTACATCTATTTACGATTATTATAGACTCAACTTTAAAAAATAGAGAGGTACATCAGCACCTCTCCTTCTTTTAAATATTCGGTAAGTTAATTCTCAATGGTTCTAAAACCTTGTGCAGTTCGTACCTATTGAAGCCTTTAAGTTCGATAGTGAGTTTTGCAGGGCGTCTCTTAAAGATATCTGGTACATTCGTAAATGCGGAATTAAGGTTGATACCATTATAAACATATCTAACATGGTTTACTACATCCTCCTCTAAATAATTACTAAGTACTTCACACATCTTTTTAAGTGCAGGTGGTTCTCCATACTTAATCATTTTCTCAGAGTTTGGAATGGAGTCTAACATATCCTCTGGTATTGGCTGTTCGTTAGAACGATAACAGATTGTCTCCGTTGGATTGTCATATCTAAACAAATTAGCAATGTCTACACCATCACGTTCCATATCCCATACTAGATTTTTAAACTTCGTAGGTGTGAATTTTGGATACCCTGCTATTTCATCCGCCTTATCTCCACGTAACAACTTAGTAAGTAATACAGTATTGTATGGTACATATAAGTTCTTATATGCTGTTAAGGTACTCAAGTACTCCTCGTAATTGTCTGGAGTAATCTGTACATAGTGTGTTTTCTTAATGTCATCTGATACGGCATATGTAGCCTTTCGTGATGTTAAGAATACTGAAACCTGCTCATCTACTAAAGGAAGTAAGTCTGAGTCACCTGTGACGATATCGATAGGTAAATCTGGATATGTTTTCTTTGCTAAGTCAACACTTGCTTTGATTAAATCGTCTGCCTCATAAGAGTCAGACTTCAAACAGCATACCCCCGCCTTGTTCATTAAGTTTAACGTGAGATTTACACTATTGTAAAATGAATCATTCTCAGCACTTCTTGAGCCTTTATACGAGTTTTTATCTCCGTTGTTAATACCATTACCCATTGTGAAGTATGCCTTTCTACTCTTATTAGCACCCTTACTATCAAAGCATACTACTGTTGGATAATACCCACCTTTAGACCAACGATAAATCTGATTCGTTACAAGTTTTGGGATGACTGTGCTGATTGTCTGCATAACTCCGCCTACATTCACTGTAGCAGACAGAGGTGGCATACCACCATGAGCTGCCTTATAACACAAATGAGCTACATCCACTATTAAAACTCGCTTCTGCACCATAATATTTTCCTCCTAATTTGTATTTTTATAAATATAGCGTATCTAATATTTTCTCAATAATTAAGGGAGTAACCATGAATAATTACCCCCTTGTGTTTGCTTTATTCCGCTGTTTCCTCGTCTGTACTAATGTCCTTAGAACTACTATCCTTGCTTGTTGAAGTAGTGCTATCATCTTTACTAGTATCAGTAGAACTTGAATCTGTATTTGAAGTATCTATAGTCGTACCATTTACTTCTTCGTCAAGTGCTTTATCTTCCTCTAAGGATGACTCACCTGTAAATGCTTTGTAAGCACTATATGACGGTGTTTTACCAGTTCCTGCTAATACCTTGAAGAAAACAGTTTCATACTCTCTATTGAATGATTTACCCCATGCTACGTATTTCTGGTCAATCTCAGTAGATGTTGCCCAATCATTGAAAATTACTTTATCCTTGGCTTTTACTGTTACGTTCTCATAATTGAAACCGTACATTGTACCAGTTCTACCAGTTCTACTTGATAACTTATCACATAACATCATTTCAGAGTCAAATGTAAAATCTTTATTCTCAAGGTTTTCTAACTCCATCTCATAGCAAATAAGTTGTACTGGAGACTTAGGGTCAAAACCTCTGTTCTTTTCAGAGAATGAAACGGCATAGTCAATCGCATCTTCGCCTACCCAGTAACCTTTTAATGTTACCTTAATGTCGTGATATTTTCCGTCTGTACCTTTAACATGTGTAATGATTGGTGTTCCTACACCTGCTGGGTGTTCAATACTACCATCTCCGACACGTACATCTGATGATACATCACCCTCGTAGTTGTTTTGTGCGTAATATGCTCCTAAGAAACAATACGGTACTGCCTGTTCTGGTACATACTCAACAGGTACTTCACGTTCTTTCTCAACATCTTGCCAAATAGTCTTGGACGGCTGAATCCAGTCATTTCCGTTTGCATCTTTAACTGAGTAATATCTTACCTTCTTATTACCTTTCTCATCGAGCTGTACTTCATTCTTCTCGTTGTATACATACCAAGGCTCCCATAGTGAAGTGTTCTTGTCAAATACCCCCTTGTCAGCATCATAACGTTCTTTGAAGATTTTATACCACTCATCATACTCTGGATTGTGTACCTCTTCCTTTTCAGTATACTTCTCAGTAGTTATACCAGTGAACCCAGTCATAATTTTGTCAAACTCATCACACATATCATGGTATGCATCTGAAGCAAAAAGAATGTTATCAAGGTTAATATCATCTTTGATAGTATCACCACTAAGAGGAATCATTACTTCTTTGTTGGTTGTTGGTATCTCATCCATACTCACAATGTATGTAAGCATAAGGTCGAAGCACTTGTCCTGATAGTCATAATCAGTTTTCTTGATATCTTCCAAGATACCCATTTCCTCAATTACTTCTTTTTCCTTCTGCATTTGTTTTGCAATTTTCTTGTAGTCTGGAAGTGTGATAATTACTTTCTCACCTCTATTCATGTAAGACTCTACCATTATTACGTTTCCAGACTTGTCAGTCATTACCTTACCCTTTGTTGAAATCTGTTCCTCTAGTGGGTATGAGAACTGTACCATGCTACATACTTTCTTAATAAAATCTTCTCTGACTTTGTTGTTGTTTGCATAAGACCATTCCTGTGCTAAGTATGAATCACCAGTTTCACTACCAATCAAACTATCTAATGTCTTGGCATCATAACTGTTGATTGCGTTTACTAGTGTGTCGTAAACCTTTCTACCAGAAGTCTCATAGTCTTGTTCCATAGGAACTGGTACTAGCACCTTTGACACTACTACTCCGCCTATCCCAAGTACTGCAATTACTCCGATAGTACCAATGATTACAGGTAGTTTTTTCTTCTTACCATTCTGTTTTGATTCTTTAGGTGCTTTCTGTTTCTTAGCTTTCTTTTTGCTAGTTTCTTGTCCTGGCTGTTCTGCCTGTGCAGTAACATCAACATCTGAATAAGCAAACATAGGGTCTGGTTCTGTTTTACCAGTACCCCCTTGTTCGTTTCTTGGTGTAGGTGGTACTACTACCTTGTTCGGGTCTGGTAATGCGTTTGACTTACCACTTGTAGCCTGTGCCTGTCTACCCTTTCTGTTGACTGCATTGTGTACATTAATATCTGCTGAAGCAGTATTACCGCTTTCTTGCGTTTTTTGTCTTGGTACTGGCTTCTTAACTGGTTTCTTAGGTATTTCTACCTCATCTTCACTACCAAATGAGAAGCCATCTTCAAACTCATTCGACATTTACTACTCCTTTCTAAAACAAACTGCTAAGGAGACTACCCATGTCATCTGCAGCCTCACCAGCTACTGGTACATCCTCAGCAGGTTCTGGTTCTTCTTCCTGTATAAATTCTGGTTCTTCATCAGTGTCATCTTCAAGTACTGGAATATCTACATCGAAGTCATCTTCTGGTTCTTTGGTATGAAGTTCTGGCTCATCTGATGTATCTGGTTCGAGAATTTCTTCTTGAATACTTACATCTACATCTGCTAAGTCATTTTCTTCCTCTGCTTTAGAAGATTCCTTTAATACCCCCTTGTCTTTGAGCTGTTGTACATCCTTACTCAGAATTTTTACCTTATCCGATACGTCACGAAGCTGTTCTGCGATAAACTTGATGTCAACTGCATCAGTATTACCATCTTCTTCCTCTCTAAATACTTTCTTGTGTTCAAGAAGTTTAGGTGAGGTTGTCTGACTTTCTTCGTTATGTTCATTACGAATGATTCCTGCATCTTCAGCCTGTTCCATATAATCTGCAAATGTACTTTTTGAATCACTAAACAGATTAGCTGCATCTTCGAGCATAATATCCATAGTCATAATATCTTCTCGGATACGTCTGTATTCATCATCGTAGGAAACCTGTTCCTGTGAAACGTAGTCTACCCCAGAATTTACTGTTCTTCTAAATTCATCGCTACCTTTAACATAGGAAGTAATTAATCTTGCGAGCAGAGGATTTAACTCCTTCTGCTCTTTTAAGTCTTGAATGACATCATACACCTCATCATCTGTGATGATTAAACTACACTGTACACGCACTAATTACACCTCCAATCCATCAGTATCACGTAGTATCTTAGTTTTATTATACTTGCCTGCAAGTTTTTGATACATAACTTTTGAAGCATTATCAAAACTCATACAAGCAATTTCAGCTTTGTCAACGTTTTTAATACCTGCAAAACTAAGAAAAGCAGTTCTTATGTTGACTGGAGTTGCTCTCAGTACAATGTGACTCTTCATAATGTTTGCAAATGACTGGAACAGAATTTTTGATACCATATCATTTAAAATACCTACATTGATAATCACAATGTCTGCGTGTTTTGTGAGAGAATTTAACTCTTGTAATCGTAATACCCAGTTTACTGATAAGAAGTATAAAGGATTTGTGTAACTCAGTGATGAAGATACTACCTTTACGTTTCCTAAGTAAGTATCAGATACAAAGTTTGAAATTGCTTCAGTACCCATCAGCCAGTTAATCGGTGAGTGAATACGTTTGATTTTAAACTCGGCATCAATATATGAATCTGAGCTAATATCTACAATCACAATTTTCTTCGTCTGATTGGCTATACAAGTATTCTTGATAGCTTTATACAGATAAATGTTACTCTCTGCACTACCACAAGCTACTACATGACACTTAGGCATCTGAGCGTTTGGAACTTCCACCTGTGCGTCTACCATAAGTCTTGGTAAAGCACAATTTGACATTGTAGTGAAAATACTAGACTGAATTTCCTTCATTCTATCATCTCGTTCTGCCAATTCGACTTCTAAGTCTACAGAACGTATCTTAATGCTAGAAAGTTCTTCTTTCAGTTTAATTATTTCCTCAACGTTACTGTTGTCACGCTTTCTCTTCAACATCTGAATTTCTTCCTGCAAGTCGATAATCTGCATACGTAAGTCAGCAGTCTTGCCTTCTTTGTCCTCACCACGTTTCAGCAGTTCAATCTCAGATTCGAGGTTTTTAATCTCTCTGTTTTTGTCAGCTACCTGTGCCTCTAAATCGAGTTTTGTATGTTCATAATCCCTCTCGATTGAGTCTTTGTCTGACATTAACTTCGTATAATCTTCTGTTTTAGAAGCTAACTGGTTCTTAACCCTAACCAAATCA
>ENA-ORTM01003596-ORTM01003596.1-human-gut-metagenome-genome-assembly--contig:-NODE-3596-length-10336-cov-7.296080_pt1 | contig 10336 bp, 3 predicted proteins | sample MGYA00241909_ERZ509182 | MGnify/ENA primary metagenome ERZ509182 (study PRJEB26280, sample SAMEA2338855) | human gut metagenome | biome: human gut; feature: human-associated habitat; material: faeces...
AGCGAGTCGTCGCCGGTCTGCACCAGCTTATCGGAGCTGGAACCAGGCTTGCCATCGGAACCGTTTGCGCCATTGCCGGCGGAATTGCCACCCTGGCCACCGTTGCCGGTGCCACCGCTACCGGAGCCGCCGTTGCCAGAGCCCGATCCGCCCTGGTCGGTGTTCTCAACGAGCGCGGCGAGGGCGTCCTTGAGTTCACGGGCGAGGCGATCGCCCTCAGCCTGGGACAGGTTGTCGGCGTTCTCCAGGCCCGCCTTGGCGGCATCGAGTGCATCCTGATATGCCTTCCAGCTCTCGGGCGTGAACTTAGAACCATCGGCAACGGCGTTGTCGATAAGCTGCTGCAGCTCAGTGCCCGCATATTTGAGCACCGGGCTGGAAAGGGCGCCCTCGATACCGGCCTTGAGATCGACGATCTGCTGGTAGGTCAGGCTTTCAGGAGCCTTGAGGGCCTCCTCGGCTGCCACGACCGCCTTGTCGAGCGCCGTCACGGAATCGGTCGTCCACGCCGCCGTATCGACGGTCTTCGCCTTGGCGACGAGGTCGCGCAGCGCCTCGATATCGCCATCGAGGGAAGCATCGACACCGCGGGTCAGGAAGATCTCGGAAATCTGGGGGACGGTGCCCTTGGGCCATTCGAAGACGATGTCCTTAACCGCGGAAACGCCCTTACCGAAGGACAGGTCCTTGAGGACGCTATCGAGAACCCCAAGCTCAACCGTCTTGGTCGCGGGCTCGCCCGCGCGAAGGTCCCCGCTGTAGACGACCGCTTTCACCTTGACGGCGGGCTGGGCCGCCTTGGAGATGACACGAACGCCGTCAAAGGGCGCCCCGTCGGCGCCGAACGGCTCGGACACGTGGTAGGTCAGCGTTCCCGCCTCGTCGGTAGCAGGCTGCCATGCGGTCAGCACGCTCTTGTCGAGCAGGTTATCGGGTGTTTTGCCCTGCTGCTCAACCGCAGTGGTCTCAAAGTCGCCGCCGGCGTAGACCGGCACGTACTCGCCGCCGTTGATGCGCAGCTCGCCGATCTCGAACCAGCGCTCGGCGTAGGCCTTGGTGAAGCGGATGCGAATGAAGCGCGCGGTCTCGTCGACGCCCTCGCCGGACTTGATGAACATGTTGCCCGGGAAGTCCGTGGAGTGCGTCATCCACTTGGCCTCCTTCGCGGGCACGTCCTTACCGGGAGCGGCGATCTTGCCATCGCTGTTGATGTCGAGGACCGTCTTCCACTCGGCGTCCGGAGCGTCGGCCCTATCGGCGACCTCGATCACGGCATTGCGGATGTAATCGAGACTGGTCTCGGGGACGAAGTACTCAACGCTCTTGATCGAGCGCTCCTGGCCCAGGTCGAAAACGACCTTGGTGCCCTCGGAGGGGCCACCGCTGGACTTGGTGGCGGTGGCGACGTTGCCGTCGAAGATCTTGGCGGCGTCGAGGGTCTGGGCGCCGGGCAGCTCGCTCTTAACGATGCTAGGTGCGAGGGAGTGCAGGTAGCTGCCGGTGAGCGCCTTGAAGTCGACGGATGCCGCATCCGCCGTGGCGCGGTAGCCGACATAGCGGGCGCGAACGGGGTCGGCGCCCTTGAGCGGGCTCCACTCGATGCCGTTCTGGGAGTAGACGAGCTCCGCCCCCTTTGCGACCTGGGCATCCGCGTTGGCGAGGACAACCTCGCGGCGGACGGAGCCGAGGTCGACGGCGATGATGTCGCCCTTCTTGGGCAGGGTCACCGATCCATCGGTTGTCTTGAAGGAGCCGTCACCCACACGGGCAGCGAGGTTCACACCCGCAAGGTCGAAGGAAGCGTAAAGGCTGTCCTTGCTATAAAAGAACTTCTCGAACGCGTTGAACTCGAAGAGCTGGAACCAGCTGTCAGTCGCGGCGGTAGAGACGAGCTTCACGCCCGTCGCCTCCACGCGGTCGAAGGTGATGGTCTGCTCGGAAGCGGAGGTCGGCGCGGGGAGCTCGGTCCATTTGCCGTCCGCCGCAGGTGCGGCGTCGGTAGTGTAGTAAAGCTTGGAGGCGGTGAACTTGTCGGCATCGCCCTGCTTGAGGTAGACGGTATCGATGAACTTGGGAGCACTGAACGAGAGCATCACGTAATCGTTTGCCTGGGTCTTCCGATTGCTCCAGAACTTGCTATCCGCATTGCCGTCGACAACGTTGACGATAGGGTTGTTCTGATACTGCGGCATGTTCGTGGTCGCGGTCGCAGTCGCCTCGATCTTACCGAAGCCAGCATGGAGGTCGACGACGCGCCACCACTTGGCGGTCTTGACGCCGTTGACGACCTTGATGGCCTTCGCCGTCACGGGACCGGCCAGCTGGATGGTCTGGGACTTGGCGGAGGTGATAGCACCCGCCTCGTGCCAGACGCCGTCGGCGTCCTGGTAGTAGGCCTTGCCGGACTCGATGACGTCATCGGAGCCGCCACCCTGCTTGAAGGTGATCGAGGTGATGGTCTTGGGGGCGTCGAACGTCACCTGGACGGCGGCGTCGACGGCGGTGGTGTCCCTGTCCTCACCCTCGTCCTTGAACTTGAACCACGCCTCGGTGTCCTTACCGTCCGAAGCGTGCTGAAGGGGCTTGCTTCCGTCGGCGGAGACCTGGTTGGCGATGCTCACGGCGCCGGTGAACACGGCGTTCTCGTCGAGCTGCTTGTTCACCATGATCTCGTTGATGGTCGGCCAGGCGTCTTGGCGGTTGTCGCGCACGGCGATGATCCGCACGCCCTCGACGCCCTCGATGTTGAGGCCGGCGAGGGAAACCTTGCTGGTGCTGAACTCCTGGGAGCCCTCGACGTCGGTCCACTGGCCGCCCTTGAGGTACTGGACCTTGCTGGCGTCCATGAAGTCCTTGCCGCCGCCCTGGATGAAGGTCACGGACTTAAGATCGAAGGGCTTGCTGCTCACCATGCCGAAGTAGTCACCCTCGACCAGCTTGTTCGGGCTCTGGTAGACGGCGCCGGTCTTGGGGTCGCCGTCGAAGACGGCGGCCGTGCTGCCCACGGGCGTGTCGGTGCGGCTGGTCACCAGCTTGGTGACCACGGCGTCGGGGTCGGCCGCCAGAGTCGCCTTCTCGGCGGTATAGGCGTCGAGTGCAAGGACCATCGGGGTGATGTGCGCCTTGCCGACGCGCGCATACTCGTAGTGGTTGATGTACCACAGGGCATGTCCGTTGGCGCGCTCCAAGAGCCCGGCACCCTCGGCGTACTTGGAGACGAGGGTGGACGCATCCCCCTCGATGCCGGCCTTCACGGCCTCGAGCTCCGTAAGCGCGGCGGCAGTCAGGTCGTCCCAAGTGTCGAGCCAGGGCTTCATCTGCTCCGCCATCGCCTTGGTCCCGGCGTTCTCGCGATAGGTCTTGGCGGTGCGCTGCAGGTCCAGGAAGATCTTGGACACCTTGTCGACGTCGGCTGCAGTCACCGTGTCGGAGGAGAGCTTGGCGCGGAAGTCCGCGAGCTCCTGCTTGATATCGGCAGACTCGTCGTTCTCCCATGTCGCGCCGCCGCCGTACATGCGCTTCATGTGGCCGGACAGTTCGCGCAGGGCGTTGGAGCCCTCCGTCTCCTTGCCCGAGTTGTGATCGATGTAACTGAAGGACTTCTCCCACACCTGGTCGGCATGCTCGGTAGAGCCCCACAGGTTCCAAGTGAAGTCCGCGGTCATGAAGATGCCCTGCTTGGAGGGCTCGGACTGCTGCATCGGGTTGATGACGACGCCCTTGACCTGACCCGGCTTGAGATCGGAGCCGAGGAAGTTGTTGTGTCCGCCCATGTGCAGGGCGTCCTTGTCGTTGTCAGAGCAGGGCCAATTGATCCACATGAAGGGAGCGACGCCCGAATTGTTCTTGAAGGTGGTGGCGAAGGCGTTGTCGATCTTGCCCCAGACCTGGCCGCCGGTGTTGATCACCTGGACGTTCTCGCCAAGAGTGCGGTACCAGTTCTCACCATGGCCCATGTAGTTCACCGGGCAGAAGATCAGCGTGTCCTTAAGACCGGGGTACTTGAAGGTCCCGTCGGAATTCTTCTCGTTCTGGAGCGTGCGAAGCCACGCGGTCGTATCGTCGAGGAGCCTCTTGTAAAGCTCGCCCGTATGCTTTTCCGCGCTCTCGTTGGGACCGAGCTGATACCCGGCATCGTCGGCAAGGATTGCGATCTGGCGCGTGCCCGCATCAATCACCTGGAGGAACTTGGCCTTCATGATCTCGAAGGTCTCGTCGTAGTTGTCCTTGGTGATGGGGTTGTGCATGAAGGGGTGCAACGCGTAAACGAAGCGCACCTTGGACTTGTTGCCCGCCTCTGCGAGGGGTTTGATCTTCTCGTCGATCTCCGCCTGGGTGTATTTCTCACGCCACTGGGAGTTGTGCTTGGGGTCGTCCTTGGGGGCGTAGAAATAGGCGTTCAGCTTGTAGTAGCCGCCCCACTCCATCAGCGCCACGCGGTCGCGGGTGCTCCAGGGATTGCCGTAGTAGCCCTCGATGAAACCGCGGGTGATCACGTCGGCGTGATCGCTGGCAACCAGGGCGCGCAGCGAGCTATCGGCATCTTGCTGCAAGATCTGGAAGACTGTCGACAGGCCGTAGAACGCCGAATCGGTATCCTTGCCCAAGACGATGATGCGATTGGCGGCGCCATCCTCGGCGGGAAGGAGCGCGACCAGGTTCGCATCGGTCTGCTCGAACAGCTTGGCGTCATAGGCGAGCTTCTTGGCGTCCACGAGCTGCTTGACGTAAGAGTCAACCTGCTTGCCCGAACCCTTGATGCCGACCAGCACCGCGGTGCCACTCGTCGGCACGGCATCCGCGCTCTTGACGCTCTTGGCCTTGAGCTTGACCGCCTCCTCGAGGTGCGCCTCGGTCTCGGCGTCGATGCCGTCTTCGACGACCGTCGTCACGTTATCGGCGAACTCGACCGAGCCCTCCTGATAGGCGACCTTCTGCGGTGTTGGGAATAATTGATAATCGCCCTCCTGGGCATGCGCTCCAACGGGCGTGAATAGCGTTCCCACACAGGCCGCCGCCGTTACAGCGAGCGCGGCGATCCTGCGACGCATACTTTGCTTCATCCTGCCTCCTCGATTGGATGATGTGACCCCATGCGCATGTCGGCGCATTCCGACGGCACCTTACAAATTACCCACCATAGTTGTGTGGTGGGTAATTGCATCTGTCGGAGCGACAAACGTTCAATATCGTCGGTAGACGGTCAATCGTTTCAGCAGTTGTTATTTTGATGTAATACCAGTGGTCTATGCGAGGCGGCAGAAAAAGCGGGGCGCACCGAAACCCCGGTCGCGTCCCGCCCCACGCATATACGTCGTTGTTCACATTGCGCCGCGCGCTCGCGACGGCGCCCCCCTACAGCACGGTCATGCTGAAGGAGAAGTCGCGGGTCTCGCCCGGAGCGATGACGGTGACGTTGCGCTTGTGCTCGAACACGTCATCCTCGCTGGTGAGCGTGGCATGGCCGGTCCAGGGCTCGAGCGCGATAAAAGGAGAGTTGCCCTGGCACGCGGACCAGATGCCGATGTACTTGAAATCCGCGAAGTCGATGCGCACGCCGCGGCCGCTCTTGGTTCCGCGCAGGGTGAGCGTGTTGCCGGGGACGTCCGTGAGCATGACGGCATCGCGGGAGAACAGTTCGCGGGTGACGGGGAGGACGTCCGCGTTCTCAACCGGAACGGTCGTCTCGTCGAACGTGAGCAGGCCGCCCTCGGCGATAGTGGGGGCAACGCAGGTCCACGGCTCGGAGAACTCGATCACGTACTCGTCGAACGCCTCATCCCCGGCGCCGGGCGCGGGGACGTTGAACGCAGGGTGACCGCCCACGGAGAAGGGCATGTCGGCGGCACCCGTGTTGGTGACGGAGAAGGTCTGGGTGAGCGTCGCCTCGCCCGTGATGGCGTAGGTCATGTTGAGCTTAAACTCGTACGGATACGCCTCGAGCGTCTCGGGCGAGCTGGTGAACTCGAAGGTCACCGCAGAGCCATCCTCGGCCACCTCGGCGACGCGGTGCTCGTTGATGCGGGCGAGACCGTGGCGAGGCATGCGGCATGTGCCCTGGGCGCTCTCGGCCTCATCTCCGCGCAGGGAGCCTACGATGGGGAACAAGACCGGGGCGTGCTTGCCCCAAAACGCCGGGTCCGCCTGCCACAGATACTCGCGGCCATCGAGCTTGAGGCTCGTGAGCTCGGCGCCCTTGGAGCTGATGGTGGCGGAAAGACCGCCCTTGGATATGGTCGTGTTCGACATGGCGAAACCTTTCGGACGAAGACGGAGGCGCACCGGGCGCCCATGATGAACGGCGCTTGCGACGCGATTGCACGCCCCATTATCCCCCGTTTGACCCCGCCGTGCGACAGGCACATTAACGTTCGGTTCTATATTGTTCGGTACCTTGACTATCATGCCGGGCACTCGTACCCTCGAGTGGACGAATTCGAGAGTAGGAGGAACAGACATGGAAACACCCACGCCCAGCGCGATCTGCCGGGCCATGAGCAGCATCGAGACACCCGAGGCACAGCAGGACGAGACGATCATGCGCGCCAAGCGCATTCTCAGGGGGCTCGGCTTCTGCGGCCACTACATGCATTTCCACGGCGGCGGCCGATCCGGCCAGATCCCCATCCTATGCATGCTCGACCGCTGCGGGGGGACGCTCTCCCAACAGGAGCTCGGCACGCGCTTTGAGATCAAGCCCGGTTCGCTCTCCGAGATCCTCTCCAAGATGGAGACTGCCGGCCTGATCGAGCGCACGCGCGACACCAAGGACCGTCGCCAGCTGTTCGTCCACCTCACTGACGAGGGCACGCGCCTCGCCCACCTCGAACACGAGAAGCGCGACCGCTTCCGCCGCAGCGCCTTCGCCGCTCTAACCGTCGAGGAACAGGAGCAGCTCGCCGAGATGCTCGAGAAGATCCGCGTCACCTGGGAGGAACTTGATGATTAAAACCCTCGTGTCATCCGTTCGCGATTACAAGCTGCCGTCCATTGCCACACCGATCCTGGTGCTGTGCGAGGTCGCCTGCGAGATGGCGATTCCCTTCGTCACGGCCAACCTCATCGACACCATCAAAGACGGCGCGCAGATCGCACAGATCATGCCCACGGCCGGCGTTCTCGTGGGCCTCGCGCTCGTCTCGCTGTTCTTCGGTGCGGCAGCAGGCGTCACCTGCAGCTACGCAAGCTGCGGATTTGCCAAGAACCTGCGCCACGACCTGTTCTACAAGATCCAGACGTTCTCGTTCGCCAACATCGACCGCTTCTCGAGCTCGTCGCTCGTGACGCGCCTCACCACCGACGTCACCAACGTGCAGCAGGCGTTCATGCTCATCATCCGCATCGCCGTCCGCGCCCCGCTCGTGCTCGTCTTCGCCTTTGCCATGGCCTACGCCATGGGAGGCTACATCTCCTTTGTCTACCTGGCCATGATCCCGCTGCTCGGCTGCGGTCTGGGATTCATCATCCACAGGGTCGGGCCGATCTTCACCCGCGTGTTCCGCAAGTACGACGCGCTCAACGAGTCGGTCGAGGAGAACGTGACCGGCATGCGCGTGGTCAAGAGCTACGTGCGTGAGAACTATGAGAAGGAGAAGTTCGCCCGTGCCGCCGAGGACGTCCGCGCCGACTTCACCCGCGCCGAGAAGCTGCTCGCCCTCAACAACCCGATGATGAACCTGTGCGTCAACGGCGCCTTCGTCGTCATCATCTACCTGGGTTCCAAGCTCATCATCACCAGCCAGGGCGCCCTGTTCGACGTGGGCCAGCTCTCCTCCACCTTCACCTACGGATTCCAGATCCTCATGAGCCTCATGCAGCTCTCCATGATCTTCGTGATGGTCACCATGTCCGAGGAGAGCGCGAACCGTATCGTCGAGGTGCTGAAGGCCGAGCCCACCATCACGAACCCCGCCGAGGCCGCACGCGAGGTCGCGGACGGCTCGATCGACTTCGACCATGTGAGCTTCAAGTACTCCGAGCACGCCGAGCGCCAGGCACTCGACGACATCGACCTGCACATCGCAAGCGGCGAGACCGTCGGTATCATCGGCGGGACCGGTTCCGCCAAGTCTACGCTCGTGAACCTCATCGCACGCCTGTACGACGCGACCGAGGGCACCGTGCGCGTGGGCGGGCGCAATGTGCGCTCTTACGACCTCGATGCGCTGCGCCACGAGGTGGCCATGGTACTGCAGAAGAACGTCCTGTTCAGTGGCACCATCGCGGAGAACCTGCGCTGGGGCGACGAGAACGCCACCGATGAGGAGGTCCGCGAGGCAGCCCATCTGGCCTGCGCCGACGAGTTCATCGACGGCTTCCCGAAGGGCTACGACACATGGATCGAACAGGGCGGCTCCAACGTTTCGGGCGGTCAGAAGCAGCGCCTGTGCATCGCGCGAGCCCTGCTGCGCCGTCCCAAGATCTTGATCTTGGACGACTCCACGAGCGCCGTGGACACCAAGACCGATGCCAAGATCCGCGCGGGCCTCGCCGCCTACCTGCCCGAGACCACCAAGCTCATCATCGCCCAGCGCATCGCCTCCGTGCAGGACGCCGACCGCATCATCGTGATGGAGGGCGGCCGCATTGCCGCAATGGGCACGCACGAGGAGCTGCTCGAGACCTCCGAGATCTACCGCGAGACGTTCACCTCGCAAAACAAGATGGGTGAGGAGGCCGTGGACGGCGACGGCTGCCTGCGCACCGATGACGATGCGCCCGCAACACGCGAGACCGGCGACGCCGACCGGCAAACCGCCGCAGAACTTGCCCACGCATTCGAAACCACGATGCAGGAAGGAGGTGAGGCCCATGAGTAAGCCCGCCAACAACGCACGCGCCAGGGGCTCCAAGCCCGGCACGCTCAAGCGCCTCGTCAAGATGCTCTTCTCGTTCTATCCGGTCCTGCTTCCGCTGGTGATGCTCGGCGTGGTTCTGTGCGCCCTCATCAACTCTATCGGTTCGGTCTTCCTGCAGAAGGCCCTCGAGGTCATCTCGACCTCCTGGCAGACCGGCGATTGGGCCGCAGCGCGCCCGCAGATCTTGGGCCTCGTGACCACCCTCGCCGTCATCTACATCATCGGCAACATGTCCTCGCTCTTCTGGAACCGCTACATGGGCGTCGTTACGCAGGGTTCGCTCATGAAGCTGCGTGAGAAGATGTTCAACCACATGCAGGACCTGCCGATTCGTTACTTCGACACCAACCAGCGCGGCGACATCATGTCGCACTACACCAACGACATCGACACCCTGCGCCAGATGATCTCGCAATCGCTGCCGAACCTGGTCATGACCGTCATCGTTTTGACCACGGTGTTCAGCATCATGCTGTACTTCTCGGTGTGGATGTGCCTGGTCATCGTCATCGGTGTGCTGTGCATGGTCGCGCTCACCAAGGTGCTCGGCTCAAACTCCGCCCGCTTCTTCATCGCGCAGCAGCGCGAGCTCGGCGTGGTCGAGGGTCATATCGAGGAGGTCATGGGCGGCCAGAAAGTCGTGAAGGCGTTCTGCCACGAGGCGGCCGCCGAGGCCGATTTCGACGAGCGCAACGAGCGCCTGTTCGAGGTGTCCCAGAAGGCGAACATGTTCGCCAATATCCTCATGCCCGTCCTCATGAACCTCGGCAACCTCATCTACGTGATGGTTGCCCTGGCAGGTGGCGTGTTCCTCGCGCTCGGCGTTCCGAATCTGTCCATCTCGGGCCTGCCGCTGTCCATCGCCGTGGTGGTTCCGTTCCTCAACATGACCAAGCAGTTCTGCGGCCAGATCGGCCAGATCTCCCAGCAGATCAACGCCGTGGTCATGGGCCTGGCGGGCGCTGAGCGCATCTTCGCTCTTCTCGACGAGGAGCCCGAGACCGACGAGGGATACGTCACGCTCGTGAACGCCCAGGTCAACCCGGATACCTGGGAGATCGAGGAGGCCGACCACCATACCGGTCTGTGGGCCTGGAAGCACCCGCACCGCGCGGACGGCACCGTGACCTATGTGCCCCTGCGCGGTGACGTGCAGATGGACGACGTCGACTTTGGCTATACCCCGGACCACGAGGTGCTGCACGGCGTGTCCGTGTACGCCAAGCCCGGTCAGAAGGTCGCCTTCGTGGGCGCGACGGGCGCGGGCAAGACGACGATCACCAACCTCATCAACCGCTTCTACGACATCGCCGACGGCAAGATCCGCTACGACGGCATCAACGTGAACAAGATCCGCAAGGCAGACCTGCGCCGTTCGCTCGGCGTGGTGCTCCAGGACGTCAACCTGTTCACCGGCACCGTGATGGACAACATCCGCTACGGCCGCCTGGACGCCCGGGACGAAGAGTGCATCGCCG
>ENA-ORTM01003606-ORTM01003606.1-human-gut-metagenome-genome-assembly--contig:-NODE-3606-length-10320-cov-3.327423_pt1 | contig 10320 bp, 12 predicted proteins | sample MGYA00241909_ERZ509182 | MGnify/ENA primary metagenome ERZ509182 (study PRJEB26280, sample SAMEA2338855) | human gut metagenome | biome: human gut; feature: human-associated habitat; material: faeces...
AAAATTTTTATTCGGTTAATAATACCGGGTTAAAATGCTTTTTAAAGTACAAAAACAAGACTGAAATGTGGTAATTCTATAGGGTCAATTTTTATTATAATCTAAGTAGGTCAGTTTCGGTTATAAAGGTGGGTCAGAAGACTTTTATAATAATGGGTCAATCGACTTTATATTTTCCAAGCCGTTTTGATGTAAAAAACATCGCTACACACCTAAAGAGGTGGGTGATGTGGTAAAGAACAGGTATAATTAGAGATTCAAAAACGGACAAGGCATCAGCATATAACCTCCTCATATATTAAAACACCATTTCTTTACAAAAAAAATAAAGATTTGAAATGTATTTTGATTTCGTATTGTTTATTATAATTAATTTATATATCTTTGCACGTGGAGCGAGGAAACTCTTTCCAAGACATATTAGATTAAGAAAGAAGCGTTATGCCAATCATTCAGTCGGAAACCTAAGAAATTTCTCAGATACACAAGTGATGACAGCATAGTGGTTCTCCCGATATAACGTGGACTGCTATTGACACATTTATTTGTATGTTTTTTCTAAAACTTCCAATTGAAGATGTGAGTATTACAGTTCCACGCTTCGTGTTTAATATATAAAGGCCTTTTTAGGGACTGGAAAGACACCGATATACTATATGAGAAAGTTAAAGTATTTAAGCTATTGTCTTTTAGCCATATCACTCGTGGCATGCGGTCCTTCAAAACCAAAAGCTTCTGAAACAGAAGAAAGTTCAGAACCAGAAAATGTAGAACAGATAAAAGAAATCTCGTTAACAGATACTCCGCTTGAACTGGCAGATTTTGCAGTAGAATGTTTTAGAACTAATGAACGAGAAAAATTATTGCCATACACAACGGAAAGATGCAATAAACGTTTAACCGAAGACATGGCAATCGAAGAACAGATGAAAAATGACAAGGGTATAAAAAAAATGCGCGAGCGGCTACAAGCTACAACCTACACCCGTTCTCAAGTGAAAGACATGGGGAACAGTAACAAATTAGTAAGATATACCAGTAATCCGTCGAAGTATGATATGAAGGTCCTGCTCGAACTGCAAAAAGGTAAGTGGTTGATAGATCAAGTAGGGCCTGATAGATAGTAAAAAAAAAGTCTGTTCAATTCAGATTATCAATTCTAATATTTATACAGAGTATTGTAATACAATGAGTCTTTTCAACATTAACAAAAACGAGTCGGTTCAACATAATGAACAGCCGGGTATTGTAGGCTCACTCATACAAATGAATGCCTCCAATGATGTACTGATGTGGAAATATCCAGCCAATGACATCATGCGCGGTGCTGTGATTAAAGTACACCAAAATCAACGAGCACTACTCTACTCAAGCGGACAACGCATTGACAATATCGGACCCGGACGGGAGATTGTGGTAGATTCAGCTAACATTCCCGGTCTTAAACGTCTGCTCAACAAGGCAACAGGAGGTGAGACAAGCTATCCGTTTGAAGTATGGTTTGCTAACATGAGTTGTGAGCACAATATAAATATAGGTATCACAGCAAACGATGGAATTTTATTTCCGGTTCTGAATAAAGCAACCGGTAGAGAAATGGATTTTCCGATTACCGCTTTCGGGTCATATCGCTTCAAATTGTACAATCCTGAAGTTTATTGTGATAAGCTGGTAGGTACCACAGAACTTTCTTCTACTGGGAATGTAAATGATTTCTTTGCTGATCAAATTAAAGTGTTGATGATAGAAGTTGTACAAGACCTTATTAAGCAAAACACTTTTACCATCACTCAACTGATGGGAGCCAGTCGTAATCTAAATGAAAACATCCGCAACAATGCCAACAAAGAATTGAAGCAAGTCTACGGAATTGAGCTGACTTCTTTTAACCTGCGATTTAATTCTCCCGCTTATCAGAAATATACACAAGAAGGTCTTGAAGGTGCCGGATTGGAAAATCGGATGGCAAACATGGGACAATATTACGACAAGGAAAATCAATATGACATCATGAAAAAAGCCGCTGCCAATTCTGGTGCAGGCAATTTTATGGGAATAGGTATGGGATTTGGCATGGGCACACAAATGGGGCAGATGGTAGGACAGATGGCTCAGAACATAACAGGTACAAACATAGCTGCCAATCAGTCTGGACAGATAACACCACCACCGGTACCTTCTTCCACAAAAAGATTTTTCTTTGTTATCAACGGGCAAAGCGCAGGCCCGCTGGACATTCCAGCTATACAAGCGAAAATAGCGGAACAGACGATAACCTCCCAAACGCTTGCATGGACAGAGGGCATGACCGCATGGGCGGCGGCTTCGTCCATCACCGAGTTGTCGTCCCTGTTCGCCACAGTTCCTCCTCCCATCCCGAATAGTTTATGAAACCCTACAAATAGACATGATTATGAATAGAACAACATCTACTCTCCTAATGGCTCTTGTGGTAGGTGGTCTGACCATCGCTCTTTACGCCGCTCTCCTGGGCAGCATGTATTTGCAAGGGTATTGGATTGCCGACCTAATAACGCTATTGCTGACGGAAGCGGCTCTCATCGGGGGCTACGCCGGCATGATAGGCTACGGCAAACTGACAACGCAGGCCATTGCCCGGTGGAGCATAGTCCGGCAGGCAGGTATCTGGTTTGCCTTGCTGGCCATAGCGCATACCGTATGCTGCATCGTCATTCCTTTCAGCATAGAGACCGTGTATTGGATTGTATTCGGCATAGCGGTTGCGGCGTGTACGGTGAGAATGTATTTTGTGCATACAGGCGCAATCATTCAAGAGCAAACGGAAAGCAGGCAACAGGCGCTGCACGCCAATCAGCAAGCCATAGCCCAAACCTTGCGTATGCCTACCACGCGACTGGTTCGCGCGATTCAAGATTCCACGGCGGAGCAGAGCCTGAAATCATCGGCTGCCGATGCAGTCAGAGCCATCTCCACTATGGTAGACGGATTTGCCTTGAAGAAAGTAGAGCGAAACACTCCGCTAACAGAAGAAATCGATCGATGGAAAGCCCGCTTGGCGCAAATGGCAGATGTGCTGGAGGTCGGCGGAGACACTGCCCCGACTTTACAAAAGATTGCCGGAGAAGCGCAAGCGGAAGCGGAAGTAATCGGCAACCTGTATCTTTAATAACGAACCATCTAAAAAAAGACTATATGATAGAGAATTTAAAATGTCCTAATTGCGGAGGCCCGTTAGATACCGCAAAGACCGAAGGTAATATAGCCGTATGCCCCTGGTGCGGTAACAAGCTTCTGCTGTCCGGCTTATCAACCGGAAAGCAGGACAAGAAGAAGGACGAGGAGGAAGATGATGATGAGGATTTTCAGCTTCAATACTATCGTCCCCAACTGACTGTGGAGCAATTTGAGGCCAAGTGCCAGTACCTATTCGACAACGATCCACTCCTGCCCGACGATATTTTCCGCGAGATAAACTTCAAAGAGATAAAGCGCGTATTCCTACCCACCTGGGTTTTTCGGGGAAAAGCCAAAGGCAGCATAAACTGGTATGAGCATGACAAGTTTGAAAGGCGGGCGGTAGATGAATATTTCGTATTCCGAACCGTTGCCAACCGTACTTCTTCCGGTTTTGTGCCGGACGACTTGATTAAAGCATCAAAGGCATTTGAACTGAACTTTGCAACGGATCCTGAAACGATGTGGTGCGATGAGTTTTGCGAAGAGTATCTGTCTTCCGTCGACTTTGAGCTAGACGATACTATGAGCAACCTCAACAACCAGCACCGCCTATTTCGCGAGAGCATGAACGACCTCTATATCCGATCGGCAAACATCGGCCAGAGCGCCAAAGCCATAGCCTGTAATGTCGAATATAAGTTTGATGAGGAGTTCGACGAGGTGGAAGATACGGAATATGTGCCTTTCTACATCATCGGGTTCAACTATAAAGGACAGGACTACCACTTGATGAGCGACGCGGTTAATGGCTCGTGGTTTTCCTATCATCTGCCGGAAGACAAACAGCGGAAGAAGATACTGGAAGGAGTGGAATTCCCCAACTGGGCTGTCATACTGCTGATGGTTATTTACATCGGGCCGCCTTTGCTGTGGATATTCGGTCCGCTAAAGTTCACTACACTCTTGTGGCTGGCCATCCCGGCTTTCATCATAATTCCTATCATCTGCTGGATTGCCACAGAGAAAGCCAAAGAAAAGAAAAAAGCAATTATAGAAAACGCTAAAAAAGCAAGAAAACAATAGCCATATGGAAAACATGAAATTGAAAATCTCTGAATGGTGGAATGCGCCGCAAAAAAAAGACTTTAAAAGCTTGCTGTTTGGTAAAGAGACTCTGAGGCTTATGCTTACGGTATTAATCACTTCATTTTTGGTAATGTGCGTCATGTTTATCGTCCAGATGAGTTCTGTTGAGCCGGAAACGGAGGACACCATAGCTTTTATCGGGGTCAGCGTTATCTCATTGGTGGGATTATGGAAAGCCTTGGCCAATATTCGAATGCTTGAGAGGGGGTTGGAAAAATTTGCATATGCCTGTATAGCGGCTGTATGGGGCTATCTGGCATTCCAATTAAGCATGTTCCTCTTCGTCGCTTTTGTCATCTATCTGGTTTGCTGTTTCTTCGGCATGGCCAAATTTGACCTGGTTAAAGAACTGTTTCCCGGCAGATCCCAGGATGGAGGAGAAAACGAATCTGGAGAAAGTCCTAATTACGGAACTCTCTGCCAAGGTGTCAGCGGCGACTATATACAAGGGAAAAACGGCGAAAGCTTAAGGGTGACCGATGACCTTGGAGGAGGTGATGTGCGGACAGAAAACGGCCAGCGATATCATATAGACAGCAATGGTTATGCTACAAAAATATAACAAGAATATGATACATATGACCAATTAAATCAACGACTTACACGTAAAATATATGAAAAGAAATCTTTATTGCGCAATAGGCGGGCTACTCTTGTTCTTCGCCGCTTGTTCCGAGGAGGAAAAAAGCCCCTCCTTCACCATTCTCGTCCAGGATCTGCAACGAAACAGCGCTACAGTGACAGGCACTCCGCCAAAGGCTGAAAGCGAAGCGGGAAAAACAACTGTCTATAACGACTGCGGCATCTATTGGAGCGATACCAATCCTAACCCCACTGATGTCGATAGGCGCGTCACTGCCCAACCGGACGCAAACGGCAACTTCCGCATATCGTTGACAGAATTGAAAGGAGCCACTACTTACTATGTGAAAGGATATGCTAGAGACTACTCTAAGACATTGGAAAGCGAAGCAATATCATTCACAACACCGGGAGGCAATCCACAATTTAGCATCAGGGTAGCATTCCCGGGTGAATGTCATGTAACCATCATTGATCTTGGAGGAAAAGAAATTAAAGAAACGGGATTATGCGGTGTAATTGTCAGTGATGTCCCAAGTGACTTTATACCCGACATCAACAACTCAATGCGTGAACCACAGACTCCCTTTTGGAAGAACAATGATAAAACGGCATTCACAATGACTATCCCATTTAATGGGAATGTACCTGACTCTTATGCAAAACAAACTTATTATGTTCGCGCATATATCATTACTGAAAACGGTATCGGATATAGTGACCGGTTTACTTACAAGTCATTCGATCGATAAGTCATGCAAACAAATTCTCTACTTAAAAATTCTTCTTTTTCATCCGTTGACGAAATGAGACAGATCCTTAATTCCGTCAACGGATCATATTGATGATTGTTGTAGCGTTTTACCAGACTTGTCTCTATATTTCAAAACAAAAAGGATTTCAAGGTTCAAAGCCCATGCGATTACTGTAAGGTAATATACAACTTATGCAACCAACATGAATATGAAATCCATTTTTAAACAAGATAAAAACATATAATTGATACTCTTCAGTAGCAGTCGAAGTATCAAACTTCGGAACATCTTCGATTTTAAATTAGTATGTCACCGACTAAATAATTTGTTCCTTTGGTTTTCTTTCCATCAATATTATCGTATACAAGAATCATTGTTCCGTCTTTACTTTAAAAGGATTCTTGCAAAATCGTAACAATTGTTGCTGCTATCCTTGGATCAAAAGGATGAGAAATTGATTCTTCTGGTTCAAAATAAAAAGTATATACTTCGTCAAGTCCGGATAATATATAGAGCAATCAGCAAAATGATTGCAATAATAATTAATAGCCCCTCTTGTTATTAGGGATTATATTCTTAATCCTTTTCGCTGTTTATCTTCATCACTATTGAAATTTTGTGGAATGACTGATTAATTCTGCCATTGGGTACCTGTCAAAAGCCCATTTCCCGATTGTCTCCAGACCATTCGGACCAGAATCATCCGCATTGTCAGTCCAGATCATTCCTAGTTTCAAATCCTAACTGCCACAGGACAAATCTCTTTACCAATGCCATGACCAGATTAACTTGGCCGATAGTCTTCCTCGACCACCTTAAACCGACATACATCGTATACTTGTCTTCCAATTCTATCGGATCGAAGAACCTGATATGTGAACGGGAATGACCGGCCCGGGAATAATTTTCATAAGTTGCATAATTCTTCCTGATTGCTTCCTCAGCCTTCAAGTTAAGGACGGACAAGTTATCGGAATACTCTTCGGCAACTTCAAACAAAAAATCATATGTTTCCTTGCCGGGTGTAGGCAAGCATATTACATCTATTTCATTCATAATTTTCTTATACATCATTATTAGAGTTAAAGGTTTATATTCCGGGTTAGTCAGAGACAAGAGTGATACGATAGTAGAAAGTATTGTATAGCCGGAGGACAGATGTTATAAAAAAACTACAATAAACACTATTCTTTAAGCATTTGTAGCTTTTTTGTGGATTTTTTATTTACATCTCTCTTTGTCTTTCAGCTATGTCTTACATTCCACTCCGTTCCATTCTCTCGTCTCCGACTAGCCACGATTATTCATTTATTGCTTGTCCGGCAGCTTGAAATAGGGATTGTTACGGTTTAGTTCTATCGTCAACTTATCCATATCCTCCTTCTTCCTTTTCATATACTCTTGATATTCAGAATTGCTTTCCTCTACCCATTTAAGATTATCGGCATGAAAATCAAGATAATCCATATTCTTGTGAAGTACCTTTGGCCTTTGCAGGGTTGATTTATCTCCATCCACCACAAATTCAGCTTCCGCCATCAGATCATCAACATCCGCACTCTTATCTTCATAGTTTCCCCACTTATTCTCTCTACGGTAACTGACTTTAGGACTTATAGCCTTTATCGAATCTGTATCACCATCACCTGTTGAAGTCGCGATTGGCAGTTCTTTCTTTTTATCAAATATCTTCCCTTCAGCAGTTACAATCAGACCATTATCTATCTTACGTCTGGTAGCTAAAGGAGAATATTTCATGACCTCTTTCCATTCAAGGTTATTGGTATGACAATTTCCCAAGTTTCCGTCCTTATGGATTAAAATATATTTCTTTCCGTCTTTAGGCATGGGGTTGAAACAGTCAGCAACAAGTTCATCCAACGGAACACTCTTAGGCTTGACATTCAGAAATTTGGAACCCTCCGCATTGGTATGAATCTGTAGAAAACGGTTCATGGTAGAATCATTATACTCCCGATAAGCACAAGTACCAGTCCAATTTACCCTAATGCTAAATCTCATACTATATCTCAATGTTACACCTTTGACTACTATATCAACCGGTTGTTTCTTATAAATCTTTGCCATTTTTCTTATTGCTTTTAATGGTTAATAAAATGTTTCTCTCTTCTCTCAGGTATTTCACCAAAGCATTATAGGCTTCGGTTCTTCTGCGCTTTCTTGGAACTACAGCAAGAAGTTCGTCCAATGTTACTTCAATGCTGAGACCGGAAAGGAAATATTCCTCACCGATATACTTGACCAGGGCTTCAACATCCTCCCTGAACTTTTCCGAGGTTATACTTACTTTTTGGGCGTTAACATCAGGAGCAGTATTTTCCTGACGATCCAATAAAGATTCTGAACCTTCAATGAATATTTTACTTAAATTTAGAATCATTTCAAAAATAAGGATTACAAGTGGACTCCAAATGGTATGAGTTAAAATGACATGCTGCTTTTTTCGATGACATCAGGAGTAGCATGAACCTGACGATTAAAAACTGAATCTTGTACATTTCTTAATATATTATTACGTTAAAAACAATTTCATATCCAGTTATTAGGTTTTGGACTGTCAGGAATCGCGTTTTAGCTATTTTAAGGATATTCAGATAAAGGAAAATGGGATGAAAAGATATGTAATGTTCCGGATACATTCATGGGTGTTTATCGGTAGAAAGGTTGGGGGTAATACATTTCATACGCTATTCTTAAAAAATCACCTGAATACTTGTGGAGAACATACCATGACTTGTAAAGGGAATGTAGTTATATCAGGACTTATCTGGTTACAACATATTTATTGACTGGCAGTAATGTAGTCTATATATTCTCATTACCATTCTACTCGAGCAAGCCGACATGACTAAACACAACAGCCCTGGAAAATAACAATCTATAAAGCATACAATATCTATTATAATACAGCAAATAGTGTCCTGTTAAAACCGGAACAAGTTAATGGTTAATCAAATAAACCCAGAAATAAGAGGATTAAACAGTGCCTTGAAACCATCTTTATCAAACAGTTCTTGCAAAGGTCAGTTTAGATGCTGGAAATCTGTAAGACCTCATAAGTTGAACGCTCCAAGTGCATATCATATTGTATAACAGCTACCAGACAACAGGTAATGATAGCGACACTTATCTTTCTCTATAGTACACCAGAATCTTTTTATTTTGAAGCGCAGTTTTAACCATTTAAAGAACAGTTCTACGAGTCATCTTTTTTATGGTAACATCAAGTGCGAATATGTGTTTTGTATTTGTCAGGAAAGTAAAGTCATGTTCATTCTCTTCATCATAAAAACGAATGGTTCCGAATAATTCAGGATACTATACTTCTTTGCAGAAATATACCCAGCCAGTTTCTCCTCCATATCTGAAAGAATATTCCTTAGCATTCTGTTTCCATTTATAGAACTTACACTTTAGATTTGACTTCGTCCTGACTATAAAGAAAAAAGCTGTAATAAAGTACCTTAAATGTCTCATGCGCTCTGTCGAATATATTATAACAGCCACCATTAATAGCCACAAAATAGAATTTCAAATCAGTTTCATTTCAAAGCACCATTTAAACGACTATATTTCAAGGAAGTATTTATACACTTTAACGGGATAATAGTGACAATTCTATTACCCAAAACATGGAATACATCAAAAGACTATTATACCATTATTCAGTTCATAATCCCTGATAATTCCGTGGTGCAATCAGTCTTTGGTCAAGCTTAAACTTCAATCCATTTAACCATAACCGTTCAGATTGAATCCGATATATCTATATTACACCTTCTCCGACATAGAAATACAGAATCATGTAACGGAATCACTGGAGAACCTCAATGAAGGGATTATGGAGATTATGAACTGGAATAAAGAAACGAACAAGCTACATCCGACAAAGAATGCAGAGGATATGATGCATTACAGAAGCGTTCTCTTACAACTTATGAAAAGCTGTATAAAGCAGTAGAAGAACAGAAAATATAATTATAGCCATACAAAACCGGCTTCGAAATGAATACCGGAAATACCTGTCTTAAATACCACAATTTATATCTTATTGCTACTATACTTAAAATCCGATATAGCGTAAGACAACCTTAATAAAATGAACCACTGCGTTAAGTTCCGTAAGTCTGCAAATTGGGTAATAACATTGAACGATAATTATTTGGATAAAACATACAATATCTATTACAAAACAGGATTGATATGACAGGTTATTCCAAAGGTTTATGGTAATAGAAGATGTTTTATGTATTGCTACTTCTTACTTTCACTTTCCTTCAGAGAACCCTAAAAAACAGACGTAGCTTGTCCTTGGCCGGAGGCCAAGCTACTCTCACTATGTTCGCAGTTTTTTAAGAATCTCTTCGCTACGCAAAAGTAGATTAAAGAAGTGATTGGATTAGAATATTTCAAGACTAATCTATTTTAACATTAGAATTATAACAAGCACCAACTATTATAGTCAAAGCAAACTGATATAACATCACCTAAAGGACATAGTAAATAGAGTTCATGGATAAGCTTTTCAGGAGGGACAAATATAAAAAGGGGACAAATATGAATTACCCCATAAACTACACCTAATCAAATGAATATATTTTTTAATCAGTGTATATAATTTGTCCCCCTCATACATATGTACCTTTAAATATATTAT
>ENA-ORTM01003614-ORTM01003614.1-human-gut-metagenome-genome-assembly--contig:-NODE-3614-length-10286-cov-2.286287_pt1 | contig 10286 bp, 9 predicted proteins | sample MGYA00241909_ERZ509182 | MGnify/ENA primary metagenome ERZ509182 (study PRJEB26280, sample SAMEA2338855) | human gut metagenome | biome: human gut; feature: human-associated habitat; material: faeces...
CGAAACTTGATACAGTAAAACTGAAAAACGCTGTGCTTTCCAAAGACCAGAAATCTGTAACTGTTTCATGGAATGGACTCCCGGGAAACGGCTTCTACTACATATACCGCAAAACTCCTTCCACCGGCTGGAAACAGATTGGATTGACAGACTATAGGTTCAACAGCTATGTGGATAAAAAACCAATAAAGGGACAGAAAAACATTTACACAGTCCGCGCTTATGTTGTTTTTTCAAATACCTACGGCGGCTATGATCCAAAAGGCGTATCGGTGAACGTACCTTCAAAACCCACGCCGCATAAACACAGCTATACTTCTTCCATTACCAGACAGCCAACCTGCAGTAAAGAAGGTGTCCGTACCTATAAATGCTCCTGCGGTCACAGCTACACAAAATCCATTCCTGCTACGCGAAAACATGTCTGGGAGGATCTGGGATCAGATGTAAGGTTGGACTGGAGTGGTTCTCTACAGGAAAACACTGGCCCTACCCAAAACGCGTTTAAAGTTTCTGCGGCAAATTTCTGTACCGGATGCGGATATTACTATGGCACAGGAATTAATGACAACTTTGATATCCGGTATTTTGACCATTTAGACAACCCTAACTCAGAACATTGTCTGGGCGGTTATACCTTACTCCATATATATGAAATTCATCACCTTCTTGAGTGTAGAAACTGTAATATAAGTAAATGTGGGAAATTTTCCCATTATCAATATACTTTCACATGGTACGGACATAACGATAAAATCAAGCTGGAAGACTGGCAGATCAAAGAACTGGGACTGCCCCTTGACGGCACTGTAAAAGTAACTCTTTAATAAAAACAGTTTTTAATACAGTCTGTAAGAGGACTCTCAGTCCGACAGCAAAAATAATCCTGAGTATTTTGCGGTTACTACATCACACAAGTAACAATCCACACCGAAGCTGCCATCCCGGCCAACGTAGCAACAAGCGCGCCGGTCAGTGTATATCTTGTTTTCTGTATGCCTACAGAGCCAAAATATACGCTCATGCAGTAAAAAACACTTTCTGTGGAGCTGAGCATCAGACCTGCCATCAGCCCCACAGGAGAATCTGTCCCAAATTCCTTAAAAATGTCCAGAAGCAGCCCTGTTGCTGCGCTGGACGAAAACAGTCTTACAATTCCAAGAGGAACGATCTGCGGCGGAATACCCGCCGCAGAAGTTACCTTTCCCAGTATTTCTCCCAGAAAATCAAGAAAACCAGAAGCTCTGAGAACTCCCACTGCAGTCATAAGGCCGATCAGTACAGGAATCAGACCTTTTACTGTTTTCAGCCCCTCTTTTGCCCCTTCCAGAAAGTCACTGTATATATCTCTTTTAGAAAGAAGTCCATGTCCCACCACATAAAACAAAAGAAAAGGTATCATAAACCCGGAAATATAGGAAATAAGCTTCATGAAATCTCCATTTTTCTGTTTATGATACCTTATGAAATATGTCCTCTCTTTATGTACGACAAGATTTCGTCACATGATTTTTAATGATAAACGATAAATTTTTATTGACATTCACAAATCACTTTGATATATTGAAATTAACGATAAACATTAAATCTTATATGATATTCATAATATTTCGTGCAAAGGAGGAATGTATATGGAAAACTCTGCTATCCAAAAGATCAACAAACTGGGACGTATCGGAGTAATCGTCATCCGGGTGATAAAGGTAATTTCTGTTTTTATACTTGCCGTATTTCTCATCGGACTTTTTACCTGGGGCTATATTCCCAAAGGGCACATCACACTCAATTATTTTGAAAAGGTAGTGGTTGAAACAGGCCCGGAGCTTGATTCACTGGATCTACGCAACATTAAGATGAACAACGTTATTCTGGATCATTCTGAAGAAACTGAAAACGGCCGCCGTTACTGGGGCGAACAGCAAAATTACTCTCTGGATGATCCCGCAATGGTCATGCTTTTGTACGTGATATGCTTTGCAGTCTTTTATGTCATCCTGCTCTACGGCGGAAAACTGTGCAAAGCGTTCCGTACCTGCCGCTCCCCCTTTGATTCTGAAGTAATCAGCAATATGAAAAAACTGGAAATTGCCATGATTCCATGGGCTCTGATATCTATCTTTACAGATACCTTCGCCACAGTATTACTTATGAAAGGCAGACCTTCCCTGACTGTGAACATCAATCTTCTCCTGCCCATTTTTATACTGTATACTCTGCTGTTTATTTTCCAGTATGGCGCACAGCTTCAGCAGGAATCTGACGAAACAATTTAACAGAAAGGATCTGACTTCTATGAATAAAATAATTTTTTCAGAAAAAACTTCCCTCTCACTGAAAAACAAATCCTTAACCACCTGTCAATATGCCGCTGTTTTTCTGAAAGGGATTTTGCTGTTTCTTCTTTTGGCTATGTTTTATTTAATCCTGCTCCCTGTTCTGGCAAAAGCAGGACTGGTTCCCTTCCACTATGAGTATACAGACAATTATCACCAGTTTTTTACCTGGTCAGATGCATGGTGTACAGGATTCTCCCTGCCCTCTGATCTATCAGGCCAGATTGCAGATCCTCTGAATAGCTATCTGATTTATGGTATTCTTGAAAGTATCCTGACCCTTCTTCCTGTTATGATCGTTCTTCTTTTTGTAAAACGGATCCTGGACAGAACCCTGAAGGAACACACACCATTTACTCGAAAAACGGAAAAAGATCTGCGGGTCATTTCATGGATTCTGATCATCATGGCTCTGTTTAAAAATACTTTGTATTACAGCCTGATCGAAAAGTTTCTCTTCGATTCTGTCTTTTTCCGCTTTCCGGATATCAGCGGTGAAATTTTGGTAATGGGAATCCTTGCCCTGATCCTTTCAGAAATTTTCCGGTATGGTATTGATCTTCAGGATGAAGCTGATATGACAATATAAGGAGATGGAAAAATGGCAATTATTTTAAGACTTGACCGGGTTATGGCAGACCGGAAAATTTCTCTGAACGAGCTGGCAGAACGGGTCGGCATCTCCAACGTTAATCTTTCCAATCTGAAAACCGGAAAGGTTCGTGCAATACGCTTTTCCACCCTGAATGCCATATGCAGGGAGCTTGACTGCCAGCCGGGAGATATTCTTGAATTCTCTCCGGATGACCCTTCCTGACTTTCCCTGTTCTGTCGTTTAAACTCATAATAAAACTTCCCGGAAATCACCTGCTTCCGGGAAGTTTTTTATCTGTAGTATTTTTCTGAATCTGGAAAAGAAACAGTAAATCAATCTCTTCTTTACCTTCCCATGTTTTCATGGGACAGGTCATTTCCGTATAAATATTCAGGCTTTTTCTGTACCTGGTTTCCTTCCTGCACTCTTTAACAGAACACATACTGCAAATATTGTCACTATCCCCTCTGTTACAGGGTAGGACAGCCATACGCCCTGCATTTCAAACACTGCTGAAAGAATAAAGGCAGCAGGAATGATCACAACCAGCCCCCTCAATACAGAGATCATCTGAGCCGGAAGCGCCCGTTCCGTAGAGGTAAAAAACATGGCCGAAACAATATTAAAGCCCACAAATGGCACAGCCAGGAAGTAAAGCTTCAGCCCCTCTTCCGCAATCTTCTGAAGCTGCATATCGTTTTCGCTGTTAAAGACAGATGTGATCGGCGATGCGAACAGGAACACGATTCCGTAGATTACCGCAGCTGTTCCCAGAAGGGCTATAACGGCATAACGAAATATTTTTCCTGTATTTTCCGCATCTCCGCTTCCGTAAGAGCGGCTGGCAATAGGCTGCATTCCCTGGGCGATTCCGGTAAACATGGATGTTACCACAAGAGAAATATTTGTTACCACTCCATAGGCAGCCACACCCAGATTTCCACGGATTCCCAGAATAATAAAGTTAAATACAATAATCACAATACCGGAGGCCAGCTCTGAAATAAAGGATGGTATACCCAGTGAAAAGGTGGTTCCCGTTAATCTGATATCCGGCTTTGCAGGACTGAAATGGAAGTTATTTTTTCTGCTTATCCAGTGTTTCGACAGCACGCCGACACTGATCACAGGAGCCAGTCCTGTGGCAAAAACAGCGCCGAAAATTCCCATTTTCATTGGAAAAATAAACACATAATCCAGTATGATGTTTGCAAAGCTTCCTGTCAGCATCGCTGTCATTGCAAGTCCCGGATTCCCGTCATTACGGACAAAACACAAAAGAAAATCATTTGTCATAAACGCAGGCGCAAACAAAAGAACTACCATAAGGTATGTTTTTGTCATTTCAAAAATTTCCCCGTCAGCGCCAAGAAGAGACGTGATATTTCCGGAAAAGCCAAGTCCCATAAGGACAAAGATCAAGGCAAAGATTCCAACCAGATACGCGGTATTCGTAAAGATCCTGTTGCCCTCCTGTTCCATTTTCTGCCCCCGGAAAATAGAGTATTTTGTGGCGCCTCCCATTCCCAGCATCATACCGCAGCCGTGTACAAAGCTGTACACGGGAATAGCAATATTCAGGGCAGCCAGACCGTCAGAGCCCAGTCCTCTGGCAATAAAAAAGGTATCTGCCAGAATATAACAGGACAGCCCGATCATTCCCAGAACATTCAGGCTGGTATATCGCATAAATTCTCCCAGACATGATGTTTTTTTCATATTCCCTCCTGTTGTTTTTATATTTCCCCCTGTTTCCAACACACCTGGCCGGCAAAACAAAAACGCCAGTATTTTCGCTTTCTAAGACCTACGGCGAAAAAACTGACGTCTTTATCCTCTTACCCGGTGGCAGAGGGATCGTTTCTTTTATTTAATCTGGAAGGTATGATATCACATCCCGGGAGACCGGTCAAGCATTAAATCCTCACCGATGTAACCACATTGTCCTCCTCGTCAAACTCCAACGGCGCAGGCTCATCCAGAGCCTCCACTCCCGGATACTTCCCGGCTTTCACATCATCATAGTAAGCCTTTGACAGCATAATGGTGTCAATATGAAGACTGTTGGCAATTCTCACCATGCGTACAGGTGCATCTCCAAGTCCGTTACAGGTACAGATGCACAGCTGGATCGCCTCCCTGTCCGTTGCCGTCACACAAGGAATACGGGCAGAAGCCAGTACTGTACTTGTAAGGCAGTTTGGATACATTTTTTCAATATCCATTTCCTCAAAAATCTTGTTTGTAATAGCGCTTGCAAGACCACAGCCCAGAGCGTTTCCATGGGACTCCTTGCTGAGATTCAAAAAGCAGGTTCTCTGAACCTGAATACCACCCTTTGCAAACTCTGTGGAAAAGGTTCCTGTAATATTTGGATCCACTCCGGTACCGCTGAAGTTCTTTCCGATCTTGTCCACAACCAGCACGTCCCCTTCGCCTACGATCAGTTTCGGCATATTGGAAAACGCATATTTCAGAAGCTCCGCCTCTCTCTCCAGAATATTCTCCGGCAGAATTGCCTCGATCTTACAGGTTTCATCATAAGCATTCTCAATGCAGGGAATGGCAAAAAGAACAGGCGCTTTTTCAAGGACAACTGCGGCCATCGTGGGAATATTCTGAGCTATTTTACCCATTCCGTCACTGTGGACCACCTGGGCCCCCACCTGCTTGCCAAGTCCTACGGTCATCATTTTGCAGGGACCGCTTTCGTGGGTTCCCCGGAAAGCATTGTGGGGCTTCAGCCTGCAGGAAACAATGATCCCGTCTGATTCATAGGCATTTTTGTCTATAACAACTCTGCGTCCCAGACTGGAATAGCCCAGCTCCACAACCTCCATAGAAGAACGGATAGGACATCCCATTGTTTTTTCTGTGATTCCGAAGCTTTCCAGAATCTCAACCTGCCCCTCTGCCGTAGCTCCTCCGTGACTTCCCATTGCCGGTACAATAAAAGGAGATGCGCCTTTTTGCTTTACAAAATCAACTACTGCTTTTGTGATAATATCCACATTCCGGATTCCGCGGCTTCCTGCAGTAACAGCAATACTCATTCCCGGTCTGATCTTTTCCGCAAACTGAGGCTGTGCCATTTCCCGGAAAACAACTGCTGGAATATCCTTCGGAGCAATTACCTCACGGGGAAAGGTCTGCCTTGCATGAAACATTTCCGGAACAGGAACATCCTTCAGAAGCCTTGAGACGGTTCCTCCCTTTACTACCTTCATAGCTCTTCCGCCTTTCTCTTTACGTTTTTTGTAATAATTACGTCAGAGCCGGTTCCCAGTACATCCTGAAGCACGATCTGGCCGATGGAAACAGGTGCCGTAACCTTTATCTTTCTGATCTCCGCCATCACAGAAAAAATATCCTTTTTGGGAATCGGGGCGTTAAGACGCACACTGGCCAGAGGCAGCTCTCCATCCTCAACCAGAACAGAGGAGGCAATATTTCTCACAGGATTTGTCACCTCGCGGACAGCGTATTCCTTTCCTCTTTTACAGTTATTCCCGGTAACTTTTTCCACCCGTCCCTCAGAGAAAACCTCTGCCTCCAGAGAACAGCCCATAGGGCACATAATACAGGTAAATTGTCTCAGCATATCACATTCACCTCCAAAGGAGCTTCTCCGTTTAGCTTTTCCGCCTCAACAGGAATCTGGATCATTTCAGCCGGAAGAGCTTTTTTAAATTTATAGCGTTTTACAGTTTTTCCATCCTGAGTAATTTCAATAGCTCCATCCTTCATCGGACGGCGCACACGCATGGCAAGACGGAAGGATTTTTTGCCGCTGACCTTCTGGGGAATGGTGTGAGTTACGTTTCCGTCTGTTTTTATATCAAGCTCACAGGGAGGAAGTCCGCCTTCACGGATATACCGGGCCATGGCGTCTGCCAGCTTTTCTGCCTCCATAGACACAAAATCCACCAGATCATGAACATGAAGTACATTTCCTGCTGCAAAAATCCCTTCCACATCTGTCTGGTAGTTTTCATCCACAACAGCACCCTTACTTCGATCATCCAGAGTAACGCCTGCTTCAAGAGAAAGCTCATTCTCAGGGATCAGCCCTACCGAAAGAATCAAAGTATCACAATGGTGTGTTTTTTCCGTTCCGGGAACAGGCTGAAGCTTCTCATCTACCTGGGAAACCACAACCCCCTCCAGGCGGTCTTTGCCCAGAATATCTGTTACCGTATGGCTCAGATAAAGAGGAATGTCATAATCTCTCAGACACTGCTCAATATTTCTGGGAAGTCCGCTTGCATAAGGCTGAAGCTCAAACACAGCCTGCACATGAGCCCCCTCCAGAGTCATTCTCCTTGCCATGATCATTCCGATATCGCCGGAACCCAGGATCACAACCTCCCGTCCGACCATTTTATTCTGAAGATTGATATAGGACTGGGCAACGCCTGCTGTCCACACGCCTGCAGGACGTTCTCCCGGAATGCTGATAGCTCCCCGGGTTCTTTCCCGGCAGCCCATTGCCAGCATCACGGCTTTTGCCTGTATCTCAATAATCCCCTCTCTGGATGCAGCATATACCTTTTTATCACCGGTAAGCCGGATTATGGTAGCGTCTGTAATATAGGGAATTTTCAGCTCCTCCACCTGATTGATAAAGCGCTGTGCATACTCCGGTCCGCTTAAGGTTTCCCCGAAGCGGCTGAGCCCGAAGCCGTCATGAATGCACTGCTTCAGAATCCCGCCCAGACTGCTTTCTCTTTCCAGAATCAGGATATCGGTAATTCCTTTATGATAAAGCTCTACGGCTGCCGCAAGCCCTGCCGGACCGCCGCCGATGATCACTGCGTCTGCCTGTCTCATTTTTCATCCCTCACCTTTCCCGTAAACATGTACGAATTTTTTCTGGAATAACGAATCTGATCTTCTGAAATTCCAATCTCCTTCTGTATCAGATCTGTAATTCTTGTTTCACAGTAACCTCCCTGGCACCGTCCCATAGTAGCCCGGGTACGGTTTTTGATTCCGGTTACTGTACAAACTCCCAGAGGATTATGGACAGCCTGAAGAATTTCCGCCCTTGTAACTGTTTCGCAGCGGCAGATCACTTCCCCATAATCAGGGTTCTCCTTCACAGCCTGCTCTTTTTCCTCAAGGGACATATCCAGAAAACGGAGAATACCCTTTCTTCGGGGATTGAAGCTTTCGTTTACAGCCGGATGCTCTTTTTCCACCAGCTTTGCCACAGCCCTTCTTGCAAGAGGCAGGGCGCAGGTGATTCCCGGTGATTCAATTCCCACAAGATTTACCGTACAGGGATTTTTTTCATCTGCTTCCAGCATAAAATCAAGAATTGCGCCTGTTTCCGGATCATAACGTTTCCATCGGATTCCGGAAAAATTGCGGATAAAATATTCCCGCTTCATTTCTTTAAACACCTTCCGGCCGTCCTCAAAAAGTCCGTCCATGTGCTCCTTCGTCACCTTATAATCCTCAGGCTCCTCCATCACATAGGAATCCGGACCTACCAGAACATTCCCGTCTACAGTAGGCGTTGCGTGGGTGGAAAATCCTCCTTTATCATTTGGAGCCGGATAAATGGGAATTTTCATTTCTTTTCCGGCTTTTTTGTCAAGAACATAATATTCTCCCTTAAATCCTTTAACCGGATAGTTCGGATACCCCAGCATTTCAGAAATCTGCGAAGCATACATTCCTGCGCAGTTAAACACCCACCTGACGGAAACATCCTCTGCCGGTGTATGAATAATATAGCGTTCATCCCTGCGCTCAATTTCCAAGACCCTGTGATCAAAAAGAAATTCCGCACCGTTCATGCAGGCATTTTCCGCCAGGGCAATGGTATACTGCATAGGATCAAGAATTCCGGAGGACGGCACATACATGGCAAACTCGCCGCCTGCGTTGGGATCGATCTCATTAAGGCGCTTTTTGTCGATCATTTCCATGCCCCTGACACCGTTTTCCTCGCCGATGGCCTTGTATTTCAGAATATTTTTTCGATCCTTTTCATCAAAGCCAACTACCAGCTTGCCTGTTCTTTTAAATGGAATATCCAGCTCCTCTGCCACCTGGTCAAACTCCCGGTTTCCCTCCACAGCACACTCCGCTTTCAGAGAGCCCGGCCTGTAGGTAAAACCCGCATGAAGCATTCCTGTATTTCTGCCTGAATTTCCGCAGGCAACATCCAGTTCCTTTTCCAGGACACAGATGCTTAAGCTGTACCTGGACAATTCCCTTGCCACTGCACATCCCACAACACCTGCTCCGATCACTGCCACATCAAAGCATTTCATCTTTTTCACTCCTCGCTTTTCGTTCTGTGTTTTTAACAGAAGAATCCTGCTTTTCTCCGTTATTATCAGTTATTTTGCACAGTCTCATTATATAGAATCATATATTATTAGTAAAATTGATTATTTTACTAGCTCTCTAAGTTTTTTTAATAGTGATATTTCAGACCTCAAAATAGCAGAACAGAATTTAAAGACAGCTCAATTCATCCCCTTTTTCCGTCCATGATCTTACAGAACACCACCGCCACCGCCGTACTCACTGCTGTAGCCAGTATGGCCGGGCCGACAATAGCAGCCGGATCAGCGCTTCCGTATTTTGTTCTGTATGCGATCATATTTAGCGGGATCAGCTGAAGAGAAGAAACGTTTATGATCATAAAGGTACACATGGCAGAACTTGCTGTACGTGGACTGCGTCTTCCTGTTTTTCCATACCTTCTGCACTCCTCCTTATTCAGACGGTCCAGTTCCTCCATTGCTTTTAGTCCTGCGCTGGTGCTTGCCCAGGAAATCCCAAAAAGATTTGATAAAAAATTCAGAGAAATATAATGACAGGCCGGGGAATCCGGTTCCAGACCGGGAAACAGAAATTTAAGAACAGGTCTCATCCTGCCTGCAAGCTGCGACACCAGCCCGGCATTTTCCGCAATTTTCATGATACCTGTCCACATGGCCGTAATTCCTGCCATTGTAATACAAAGACTCACCGCCTCCCCTGATGAAGAAACAACTGCTTCTGTCACAGCCTGAAGATTTCCTGCAAAAGCGCCGTACAAAACGCCAATAAGTATCATTCCGCCCCATAAATATGTCATACCTTTATCCTCCGGGACTTTCTCCACATATCTTATGACACACAAAAAACATTTTATTCCCACAGATCATATCTCGGAAATCAGACTCTCCCAAAACTGTTTCTATGGAAATAAGCCTGACCCGTCTTTTGAAAAGCACACCGGAATGATGCCACAGCAGTTCCGTTTACACAACAATTCTGTAAACACTACAGGCAGCCTGCTATGAAAAGCAGACTGCCTGTAAATAAACGAAATATTATTATTTAATAATTACTTT
>ENA-ORTM01003618-ORTM01003618.1-human-gut-metagenome-genome-assembly--contig:-NODE-3618-length-10276-cov-6.652774_pt1 | contig 10276 bp, 7 predicted proteins | sample MGYA00241909_ERZ509182 | MGnify/ENA primary metagenome ERZ509182 (study PRJEB26280, sample SAMEA2338855) | human gut metagenome | biome: human gut; feature: human-associated habitat; material: faeces...
ACAGGCTCTTGAGGGCGCGGTTGTTGGCGCCGGTGACGGCGCGGCCCCGGCGGCCATTGTCGATGAGGGCGTCCACCGCCTCCTGGAGCATCCGCTTCTCGTTGCGCACGATGATGTCGGGGGCGTTGAGCTGGATCAAACGCTTCAGGCGGTTGTTGCGGTTGATCACCCTGCGGTACAGGTCGTTCAGATCGGAGGTGGCGAAGCGGCCGCCGTCCAGCTGCACCATGGGGCGCAGCTCGGGGGGGATCACCGGCAGCACGTCGATGATCATCCACTCGGGCTTGTTGCCGGAGATACGGAAGGCGTCCACCACCTCCAGGCGCTTGACAATGCGGGCCTTCTTCTGGCCGGAGGCGTCCTTCAGCTCGGCGCGGAGCTGGTTGGACAGCTCCTCCAGATCAATGTCCTGGAGCAGCTTCTTCACGGCCTCGGCGCCCATGCCGGCCTCGAAGTCGTCCTCGTACTTCTCCCGCATGTCGCGGTACTCCTTCTCGGAGAGGATCTGGTTCTTGGCCAGGGGGGAGAAGCCGGGGTCAGTGACAATATAGCTGGCGAAGTAGAGCACCTTCTCCAGAATACGGGGGCTGATGTCCAGCAGCAGGCCCATGCGGGAGGGGATGCCCTTGAAATACCAGATGTGGCTCACCGGGGCGGCCAGCTCGATGTGGCCCATGCGCTCACGGCGTACCTTGGCCCGGGTGACCTCCACGCCGCAGCGGTCGCAGATCTTGCCCTTGTAGCGGATCTTTTTGTACTTGCCGCAGTGGCACTCCCAGTCCTTGGTGGGGCCAAAGATCCGCTCGCAGAACAGACCGTCCCGCTCCGGCTTGAGGGTGCGGTAGTTGATGGTCTCCGGCTTCTTGACCTCGCCGTAGGACCACTCGCGGATCTGCTCCGGGGAGGCGATGCCGATCTGGATGGCGTCGAATTCAGCGTAACTCATATCTTTGCTCGTCCTCCCTTAATTAGTCCATATCCTCATCGGAATAGTCATCCGAGAAGTCGTCGCTGTCGTCCAGCTCCTCTGCGTCCGCGGCGGCCAGGTCGTCGTCGTCGCTGCCCTCCTTGAGGGTGTAGCCCGCGGCAGCGAAGTCGGACTCCCCGCCGGCGTCGTAGCCGTAGTAGTCGTCGTCCTCGTCGCGGAACTTACCGGGCTGGTAGTTGTCCTCGTCGTCGTCCTTCAGCTCGATCTCCGCGCCCTGGTCGTCCAGCACCTTGATGTCCAGGCACAGGGACTGCAGCTCCTTGACCAGGACCTTGAAGGACTCGGGCACGCCGGGCTTGGGCACGTTGTGGCCCTTGACGATGGACTCGTAGGTGCGCACGCGGCCGGTGACATCGTCGGACTTGACGGTGAGGATCTCCTGCAGGGTGTAGGCCGCGCCGTAAGCCTCCAGGGCCCACACCTCCATCTCGCCGAAGCGCTGGCCGCCAAACTGGGCCTTGCCGCCCAGGGGCTGCTGGGTGACCAGGGAGTAGGGGCCGGTGGAGCGGGCGTGGATCTTGTCGTCCACCAGGTGGTGGAGCTTGAGGAAGTAGACGTAGCCCACGGTGACGGGGTTGTCGAACCGCTCGCCGGTGCGGCCGTCGTACAGCCAGCTCTTGCCGTCGGGGCGCAGGCCGGCCATCTTCAGGGTCTCGGCGATGTCCTTCTCGTCGGCGCCGTTAAAGACGGGGGTGGCCACCTTCCAGCCCAGGGTCTTGGCCGCGTAGCCCAGGTGGACCTCCAGCACCTGGCCGATGTTCATACGGGAGGGCACGCCCAGGGGGTTCAGCACGATGTCCAGGGGGGTGCCGTCGGGCAGGAAGGGCATATCCTCCTGGGGCAGGATGCGGGACACGACGCCCTTGTTGCCGTGGCGGCCGGCCATCTTGTCGCCCACGGAGATCTTGCGCTTCTGGGCGATGTAGACGCGCACCACCATGTTCACGCCGGGGGAGAGCTCGTCGCCCGCCTCGCGGGTGAACACCTTCACATCCACGATGATGCCGCTCTCGCCGTGGGGCACCTTCAGGGAGGTGTCGCGCACCTCGCGGGCCTTCTCGCCGAAGATGGCGCGGAGCAGCCGCTCCTCGGCGGTGAGGTCGGTCTCGCCCTTGGGGGTGACCTTGCCAACCAGAATGTCGCCGGCGCGCACCTCGGCGCCCACGCGAATGATGCCCCGCTCGTCCAGATCCTTCAGGGCATCCTCGCCCACGTTGGGGATGTCGCGGGTGATCTCCTCGGGGCCCAGCTTGGTGTCGCGGCTCTCGGTCTCGTACTCCTCGATGTGGATGGAGGTGAACACGTCCTCCTTCACCATGCGCTCGTTGAGCAGGATGGCGTCCTCGTAGTTGTAGCCCTCCCAGGTCATGAAGCCCATGAGGATGTTCTTGCCCAGGGCGATCTCGCCGTTGTTGGTGGAGGGGCCGTCCACAATGACCTCGCCCTTCTCCACCCGCTGGCCGGCGTCCACGATGGGGCGCTGGTTGATGCAGGTGCCGTGGTTGGAGCGCAGGTACTTGGTGAGCCGGTAGTCCTCCACGCGGCCGTCGTCGTAGCGGACGGAGACGGAGTCGGCGGCCACCTTGGTGACCACGCCGTCGTCCTCAGCCAGGATGGCCACCTCGGAGTCGATGCAGTTCTTGTGCTCCTGGCCGGTGGCCACGATGGGAGCCTGGGTGGTCAGCAGGGGCACGGCCTGACGCTGCATGTTGGCGCCCATCAGGGCGCGGTTGGCGTCGTCGTTGGGCAGGAAGGGGATCATGGCCGTCGCGATGGAGACCATCATCCGGGGGGACACATCGATGTAGTCCACCCGCTCCTTGTCCACCTCCACGATCTCGTCCCGGTGCCGGGCCGTGATACGGGCGTTGATGAGGCAGCCGTTCTCGTCCAGAGGCTCAGCAGCCTGGCCGACGATGTAGTTGTCCTCCTCGTCGGCGGTCATATAGACAATCTCGTCGGAGACGTGGAAGGTCTCCTTGTCCACCGCCCGGTAGGGCGCCTCAATAAAGCCGTACTCATTGATCCGGGCATAGGTGGCGAGATAAGAGATCAGGCCGATGTTGGGACCTTCAGGGGTCTCGATGGGGCACATGCGGCCGTAATGGCTGTAATGGACGTCGCGGACCTCCATGCTGGCACGCTCGCGGGAGAGGCCGCCGGGGCCCAGGGCGGAAAGACGCCGCTTGTGGGTCAGCTCCGCCAGGGGGTTGGTCTGATCCATGAACTGGCTCAGGGGGCTGGAGCCGAAGAACTCCTTGATGGCGGCAGTGACGGGGCGGATGTTGATGAGGCTCTGGGGGGTGACCACATCCAGGTCCTGGATGGTCATGCGCTCCCGGATTACCCGCTCCATCCGGGAAAAGCCGATGCGGAACTGGTTCTGCAGCAGCTCGCCCACGCAGCGCAGGCGGCGGTTGCCCAGGTGGTCGATGTCATCCTTCACGGAGATGCCCCGGGCCAGGCCGTTCATATAGTTGATGGAGGTGAGGATATCATCAATGATGATATGCTTGGGCACCAGATCGGCCCGGTGCAGGCGGATCTGGTCCTTCAGCTCCTCGCCGCTGTACTGGCCCAGCAGCTCCTGCAGCACGTCGAAGCGCACCCGCTCCTTGATACCGCACTCGGCCAGGGGATCGAAGTCCACATAATGGCTCAGGTCGCACATCTTATTGGACATGACCCGCAGGGGCGCTCCCTCCACGTCGATGGTGACCTCTCCCACGCCGACCGTATCCAGCAGGCGGGCATCGTCCTTGGTCAGCAGATGGCCCTCATCAAACAGGAGCTCACCGGTGGCAGGATCTGCCACGGGATAGACCAGCTTGTAGCCGGGGATGCGCTGCCACAGGGACAGCTTCTTGTTGAACTTGTACCGGCCCACGGTGGACAGGTCGTAGCGCCGGGGGTCGAAGAACAGGTTGTGGATCAGGGTCTCGCTGGCCTCCACCGTGGGGGGCTCGCCGGGACGCAGGCGCCGGTAGATCTCCAGCATGGCGTCCTCGTAGTTCTTGCAGGGGTCCTTCTCCAGGGTGGTGACGATGCGGGGATCGTCGCCGAACTGGTCCAGGATCTCCTGGTCCGTCTTCAGGCCCAGGGCCCGGATCAGGCAGGTGATGGGGAGCTTGCGGTTCTTGTCGATGCGGACCCAGAAGACCTCGTTGGCGTCGGTCTCATACTCCAGCCAGGCGCCCCGGTTGGGGATGACAGTGGAGGTGAGGATGGGCAGGTCGGTCTTGATGTCCGTCTCCTTGCCGTAGTACACACCGGGGGACCGGACGATCTGGGAAACCACGACGCGCTCGGCGCCGTTGATAACAAAGGTGCCGGAGTGGGTCATCAGCGGGAAGTCGCCCATGAAGATCTCCTGCTCCTTGATCTCCTCGGTCTCCTTGTTCCGAAGGCGGACCTTCACCTTCAGCGGCGCGGCGTAGGTGGCATCCCGGGCCTTGCACTCCTCCACGTCGTACTTGGGCGCCTCATCCATCTTGTAGTCGATGAAGGTCAGCTCCAGGTTGCCCTGATAGTCCGTGATCGCGCCCACGTCGTTGAACACCTCCCGGAGGCCGGTGTCCAAAAACTCCTGGTAAGACTTCTTCTGGATCTCCAGAAGGTTGGGCATGGGCATGACTTCCTCGTGCCTGGCGAAGTTCTTACGAAGGGTCTTTCCGTAGTACTTGTCTTTGGCCATCTTCTCATTCACCTTTCTTCTGTGCGCCCCGCCCTGTCCTGCCGGGCGCGTGGTTTTTCGGGTGGCGCGGCCAGGAATGATACGCACGGTATCGTTGTTAAAATTCCTGCATCCCGCTCTTGCATTGTTCTGGGAAATATGCTATCGTTATCTCAACGATAAAAAATGGCGGAATATCCTCTGCCATCATATAAGCGTCTTATTTTACCATGGTTTTTTTCCTCTGTCAAGGGGAATTTCGTTGCGGTTGGGGATTTCTTCCAGCCGTTTTTTGTTGCCCTGTGGCGGAAAAAACGCAGAAAAGGGCCCCATCCATCTGGATGGGGTCCTTTTTATGCTCTGGATTACTCGTAGAGCTCTTCGTCGGCGTAGTCGTCGTACTCGGAGCCGAATTTCCGGGCCAGCCGCTTCTTCATACCGCTGTATCCCACGCTGAGGTCATGCCAGCCGCCGATCAGCAGGCAGATAACCGCTGCGAATGCCAGGCTGGCGCCGATGATCTTCAAGACCATGCTTGCCGTTTTGTTCATAATACTCCTCCTGTTTCGGTTCTCTGGCAGTGACCGCCCTGATTTGTGATTTATCATACACCCTCAAACTGTGTTTGACAACTGTTTTATTCTTCAGTCCTTGCGGAATGATCTCTTTTGAGATATTTATGTTGGCTCCTTCTCACCAGTCTCTTCTTCAGGCAGCGTCCTCCGCCAGGCGGCAAACTTTTTCTGTTCCTCCGGGTCCAGAATCCATTTTTGCAGGATCATCATGCGGGAGAGCGGCGCAAGAAAGCTGCCATGCATCGCACAGTTTTTGACAATATAGTCTCGAATATACGCATCCTCTTCCAGCCGGGTCAGCCGCAGCGCGGCAAATCGCTCCTCCACAAGGTTCTGGTCCACTCCCAGAATCTCCGCCGCCTTTTTCATATCCCTCCGAAGCACCATGGAATAGTTCTCATGCGTCCGCTTATACCGGACCCACGCGAAAAAGAGCTTCGCGTCCGTCGTATCCGGAGATTCCGCGTGACATTGCGGACACAGCAGAAAATAATTCTCGGGTTTATCCTCTCCATTCAGGGACTTTTCCAAAATATGGGACCGCTGTAAAAGTGTGTCTCCATTCCAAAGTCCGCTGAGTGTCCGATGTGTCCCCTGTTGATACGGCGGCATCTGACAAGCCCAGCAAAAAATCTCATCAGGAAATTCTGTTATGGAAAGTGCGTCGTCCTCCTTCGTGCACGCGGACACCGGCTTGATTTCAAATTTTTTCGTGATGGCTTTGTCTTTCCAGTAGTCATAAATCCGGAATTTTGAAACTGCCATTTTGGTCAACTCCTCTCCAGCAGCACCACGCTCTCGACTGTTGTTTCAGTTTCCAAGGGAAGTTCTTTCACTTCCTCGCCATCAACAGGCACAGGGAAGTTGAATACAATCTTCTTTATCCAGCTTCCGTCTTTTCTCTTTTCCGGGAACATCTCAATTCGCTCAATAAAGGCTTTCATAAACTCTTTCTGTTCTGCTTCCGTTGCGGAATGGTAGACTTCATCAAATGCCAGTAAGAGCCGATAAATGTTATCGCCGGATATTTTCTCCTGCTGGATACTGCGTATCTGACTTTGCAATTCGCCAATCTGAACTTCGATTTCCTCTATGGTGTCATACTGCTCATCATAGCGGCGCTGCAAGTCCAAAATCTTTCTGTCATAGTGGGCATCATTGATGTCCAAGGTATCCATCTGACGCTCCAAGCGGCTTTTCGTTCCAAAGGCTTGCTTTAGCCGCCCTTGTAGGACAGCAATCTGCCGTTCCATATCTTCTGTATCAACTGCTGTTCCGATTTTCGCCTGAATCGCTTCTACAAACCGTGGATTGTTGACCATAGCGGAGATAACCTTCGCCACAAATTTGTTGATTTCCGTCTGCTCGATATTCAGACGGAAACTGCACTCATGCCCGGTAGGTGTTACCGTATTTTTGCAGTAGTAATAATACCGTGTTTTCTTGTCCTTGCTGTGCGCCTTGGCGATATTGCCGTACATACTCTTTCCGCAGCATGGGCATTTCAAGATACCGGACAGGATGTGTGCGTGGTCTGGATTGTTAACCTTTTCCCGCTTAAAAGAATTGATCTTGCGCTTTTCCTGTGCCAGATACCAATCCTCTTCGGAAATGATAGCTTCGTGTTGTCCTTCATAAACCGGGAACTCCGACTGCTCAACCACGTGCATCTCGTTTCTTGTACCCTGTTTCTTTTCTGTTCTTCGTCTGCCGTAAGCAATCTTTCCCATATAAACAGGATTGTACAATACATTTTTCACAAAATCTCTTGAAAATCCCGGAATGGTATTATTCTGTCTTAGTTTCTTAGTATAACCATTGCGGTTCAGATATTTTGCAACTCCTGCAACACCCTCATTAGTGTGAATGTAGCGGTCATAAATGACACGAATTACTTCCACTTCATCCTCTGCAATGACAAGGTTTCCATTTTCCAGTTTGTATCCATATGGAGCGAAACCGCCGTTCCATTTGCCCTCACGAGCCTTTTGCTCACGTCCTGCCATTGTCTGTGTGCGGATATTTTCTCGCTCAATCTCTGCCACCGCAGACAGCACAGAGATCATCAGCTTTCCTGCATCCTTGGAGCTGTCAATGCCATCCTCCACGCAGATCAGATTGACACCGAAATCCTGCATGAGTTGCAAAGAATTCAGAACGTCCGCTGCATTTCTGCCAAATCGGGACAGCTTAAAGACCAACACATAAGAAACATCATCTTTGCCGTCCTGGATGTCATTCAGCATCCGTTGAAACTCCTGCCGCCCTTGAATGTTCTTTCCGGAAAAGCCCTCGTCAGAATACTCCCCGGCAACGATCATATCCTCGTATGCCGCATACTTCCGCAGCTTGTCACGCTGGGCATCCAAGCTGTATCCGTCAACCTGCATCGAGGTGGACACTCTTGTATAAAGATAGCATTTAAGTTGTTTCTTTTTCAGAATCTCCACCTCCCTCATTCCTTCCTTTTACCATAAGTCCCTCGTTGCGGATATAATACTCCAAAAGCCACAGCACATAATCCGGTGCATGGCGGTTGTCCAATTCCCATTCAGTCATAGTCCGGTAAGGAATATGGACGAGCTTGCAAAAATCTTTCCGATTCAGTCCTGTGCTTTCACGCAACTTTATAATTCTGTTTTTACAATCCATCCGTCTTTTCTCCACAAAAGCAAAAAATACACGTTGCGTAATCATTATAGCATAGCCATAGCGAATACGCAACGTGTAAATTGCAAATTTTATGCAGCCTTATCCGTCAGAAGCTGCGCTTGATTACTTTCCTCGGAATGCTCCACTCCCTGCGGTGCGTCCTGTTCCAATTTATCCAAAACCTGATGTCCATATTTCTGGAGCATCTGGCTCATAACATCCACACAGCGGTCAAATGCCGCATTATATTTCGCTTCCTCATAATATTTCTTCAATAGGCGATTCCTCCATCAAAGTTCCATATCCTGTCCACGCTTCCGGGCAGGGTGTTTGTGTTCCTGCGTTTCCTTTCCTCTGATGAGGATAGAATTGATAAAAGCCCGAACCTTTTCGGATGCGATTTCCAGTGCATCCAGAAAGGGTTGGGCTTTCTGTTTGAGTTCCATATATTTTTCGTTTACCGCTTCATACCGCTGCTTCCAGATGGAAACCGTCTTTTCTGCGGAAGCCAGTTTTTCTTTCAGACGCTTGTTGTCAGCATTGGCGATAATGCCATTGACCGCATAGCGTTTGAGTGTGTCGCATTCATCCGGTGTCAGCGTGATATTGTTTCCGAATGTGGCTTTTTTGCCCATTACTTCAATGTCCTGCACTGTCAGCGCAATGGTCTTTGCCGCCTTGGTTTCCTTTTGCAAAGATTCCAGTTTCTTTTTCTGTTTTGCTGTGGCAGCTTTGGCATCCTCCAAATTCTGTTCTGCCTGTGCCACCTGCCCGGTCACAGCTTCCAGCCGCTGCTGTTCTGCCTGCACCTTGAACTGGGTCACAGTCAGATGTTCCTCGGTGCTTCCACGTTCTCCACGCTCCACATCGGTATAACCGGCGTTTCGCATGAAATTGAAAAAGTCATCCTGCAACACACTGTAGGATGACTTCAAAATCTTTTTCCCTTTTGCGTTGAGCATGGGATTTCCGTCCTCGCCAAGCACCGGCTTGGACTCCCATTTCTTACTGCGGCTGACCTGTGTGATGACCTCCTTAACGGTTCCCCGGAGGGCTTCATCCTTGCATCGCTTCGACCAAAGGATCTGCTTTTCCACCACCGGGATATAAACCACATGAAGGTGGTAGTGGTACACATCTTCGCCCAAAGCTTCGGACATTGCTCGGTTGCGCTCATCGGCGTGCATCACAGCAGAGAGGATATACTGCTCACCACCTACGATCTCCGCAGCAGCTTTGTAGGCATCGGCATAAAACTGTTTCGCAAATTCATAGCCGCCATGATTGTAGAAATAAGCGGAATTCACATCAAATACCAACTCACCGTATTTGACGGCATCCGGTTTCAGACCTCTGGTGGAGATCACGCCGTCTTGTTCCATCTGCTCAAACATTTTTACATAATCGTCCGTGGGTGCTTTGAAATGGACGTTCAGAGAAGTGCGTTCCGGCACGATGTCCTGATTGCTGTAGCTGTCCTTTTCACGCTCATTGTGTTCCTGTACCTTCGCCACATCAGCCGGTGTTTCCAAGTCCTGATTTCTGGCTACGGTACGGTCTATTCCATCATTTCTTGCCATTGGATTTTTCCTTTCTTTGAGATTTGCAACAGCGGAAGGCTGGAGAACGGCACTTTTTCAAAGTGTAATAACCCACTATGACACTTTCATCCATACTGGCTGCAAAGTGCCGTGGGCTCTCCGAGGGCTCTCCCGAGGGGGAATGCGGTCACTGCGGTGACCTCTGCTGACCAAGGCGAAAATGTCTGCGCCTTTTCCCATGGTCAGCCCGTCTGCATGAAGCTGTTCTGTGTCAACTTCCTCTTGCAGCCGGTGTCCACAGACACTTTTTCAAAAGCCTGTGGACATAGAAACAGCCCGAACGAGAGGATGTGTGCTGTTTCTATAACAAGCGTTTCACGCTCTTTTGCTGCGTACATACGTACCAGCAATGGGATTTACTCGACCTGCCGCCATTCCTCCGGAATGTCCTCCGGTACGTACGTACACGGCGAATCTCCGTAAAACCCATTTATATGAGGTCGTGCAATGGCTTCCACTCCCATGAATCCCCAAACCCGCCGTCCAGCAGAGTTGGTGATGTTGTTGCAATGCTCCAGATTGAATTTTCTGGCATTGGCAATCATGGCGTCGCTGAAGCTGCGGGCTTTCAGCGGTGCAAGGGAGTTTTCCTCGCACCACATCCGGTAGATTTCATAGAAATCCTTGGAGCTGATGGACGCATCCGCTTTGCGCCGGATATATCCCTCTGATTCCATGAAATCAAAGATATTGTTGTTGTCACGCTTGACCGCTTCCCGATTTTCACGGATGCGGTCACTCTCCGTAAACTTAAAGTTGTTGGCAACAAGCCGCTGCAAGCCTTCAA
>ENA-ORTM01003621-ORTM01003621.1-human-gut-metagenome-genome-assembly--contig:-NODE-3621-length-10267-cov-3.038876_pt1 | contig 10267 bp, 6 predicted proteins | sample MGYA00241909_ERZ509182 | MGnify/ENA primary metagenome ERZ509182 (study PRJEB26280, sample SAMEA2338855) | human gut metagenome | biome: human gut; feature: human-associated habitat; material: faeces...
GTGAGTCACACAAATTGCACCAGGCTTTCAATGTTAAAGCTGGAGAGAAAATCGTACAGGGTATGCCAGTGGCTTTGAATGAAGAAGGTTTGATTTACCCTTGCACTGATACAGCTACTCAAGTTTATTTGGGTGTAGCAGTAACGGATAACGTTAACCCTGCTTATCAACCTCAAAGAAATTTCCCGGTAGAGGTAACAGTAGCTATGGAAGGTTACATGATTTGTAACTGGGTATCAAACGAAAATATCGAAGCTGGCTATGTAACTCCCGATGGAGAATTGCTTAACGATAGATTCGTAAAAGCTAACCAAGCAACTTCAACCCAGTTCATTGCCCTTAATCCAGCAGAAGAGGCAAATGAGGTAATTCAAGTACTCATCAAATAAGAGAAAAGAAGTTATGGAAAATAAAATAGATATTACAAAGTTGAAGGCTCAGGATTTTATGAATGAGCTGCCGGAAATGGTAAGAAGCTTGGAAGCTGTTCGTTCCGGTTCACAGGACAAGAAGCCTGTAGAGGTAACTTTTGGAGAATTGGTTACCGGTAAATGGGGTATTTCAGAAGATGAACTTTTTGAAAAGATGGGCATCAATCCAAAAGTGGACACGATGCAGAACATCTTTACAATGCCCCAACAGAATATTCGTTGGATTGTTCCGGAAATCATCCGTGCTGCTATCACATTGGGTATGCGCCAGGCTCCGTTCTATCCAAATATCATTGCATCTGACCAACCAATCAATGGTTTACAAGCAATCATGCCGATGGTTAACATGTCGGATGCTGCCCCTGCAAAGGTTAATGAGGCAGAAACTATCCCATTGGGTGATGTTAGCTTCGGACAGAAATCAGTTAGCCTCTTCAAAATCGGAAAAGGTTTCAAACTTACTGATGAAGTTCGTAACTATGTTTCGCTCGATGTCTTGGGAATCTACCTTCGTGATTTTGGTGTTCAGTTGGGTTATGCTCTGGATACTCTGGCTATGGACGTTGCTATCAATGGTAACAACCCTGATGGCTCTGAGTCTGCCCCGGTAATCGGTGTATACGAAACAACTAATGGTATCACTTACAAAGACCTTCTGCATATTTGGGTACGTGCTGCTCGTATGGGACGTAACTTCCAAACTATGATTGGTGGTGAAGACCAGGCAATCGAAATGCTGAACTTGCCGGAATTCAAGGATCGTCACTCTGGTACTACAGAAGCTACCCTGAATGTTAAGTCTCCTGTTCCCAAGAATGCTGACTTCTACATTCACCCGGGTACACCCGACCAACAGTTGCTGTTGATTGATACATCTGCTGCCTTGATTAAGCTTACTGCTCGTCAGTTGATGCTTGAATCTGAAAGAATCGTTTCTAACCAGACTCAGGCAATCTATGCAAGCTTGACTACTGGCTTCTCTAAGATGTACCAGGATGCAACTCTGTTGCTGGCTGCTGACAAGAAGTTCTCAGAATTCGGTTTCCCCGAGTTCATGAACGTAGACCCATATTTGATGGTTAACCTAGAATAATAAGGGACGTCCGGTTTCATCTATATAAATTCCCTGAGAGGGTAGGTAACTAAAAAAGACCTATCCTCTCTTTAATCATTTTTAAATCTTAGGAAATATGGCTAAAGATAAATATACAGTAACTGTGGGACCAAGAGCTTACAGTTTTCATGACCAATCAACTGGTATTACCATTTGTAGAGGAGAAGACAAGGAACTCTCTCGTCGTCAATTCCGTGCACCAAAGATTCAGAAGGCAATTGCCTCTGGCCATCTGATTATCATTGCTGATAAATCAGAAATCGAAAAGTATTCAGAGGCCGACATCGAAAAGTTGGATAAGAGACTGAATGCTCAGTTCAAGAAAGGCATGACTCTTGAAAAACTTGCAAAGGGCTATTCCCTGGAAGAACTGAAACTGGTAGCAGGTCTTCATGAAATCGTTGCCGAGAAAGATGATACAGTAGAAACACTTATTCAGGCTTTGCTGGAAGAATTCGAATCCTCTTCTAAAGGGTAATATATGAAAATTACATAAGACAGACTAATATGAATAACAATCTGGACTTTTTGTACGTTACGTCAGGTCTGGAAGTTTCATTCAGAGTCATATCCAAAGTCCCGGCCAAATCCATTTTTGACTGGGACTTTGGCGATGATAAGGGAGAGGTTTTCAATGGTGGAAGACATGTTTCCTATTCTTATGAAACTCCCGGTTTCTATACAGTAACCTTACATGTAACCAACTCGAATGGTTTAGATATCACCGTAGATAAGACTCTGGTAGTTTGTGATTATGGGCATACGGCATTAGCCGATACAATATATAATTTAATCGACCACTATATTCCTTCAGAGATATCAGAGGGAATGACCAGGGAAGATAAATCTATCTACATCACCAAATGGCAATATTATATTGGTCCTCTAGTAAATCACCAAATTCCTGCAGATAAGTATACTGATGAATTATGGTATGAAGCACTAGAAAACCAATTAATAATGGAATTGGCAGCATGGGACTTTCTCAATGTGAAGATACTTAATCTATTAACAAGTACTTCAGAATACCTAAGTCAATTAACTTCTACCAAAGAACAAACTGGTGATGGTACTTCTAAACCCGAACTTGCCCGAGGTGATAGGATAAAACAAATCACTACTGGGCCTACTGAAGTGCAATATTATGATACCTTGGCAGATGCTACAAGTTCCCTATGGAAAACACTTTCTCAAGCAATGCAACCAGGTGGATTAATAGATGAATTAAGAAAGAACCTTTGTATGTTAGCTTCACGATTGGAAATCTACTTACCATTCTGTGATGAAGTATTCAGAACCGTAGTTCCTAAAGTAGTTAACAGAAGGCAACCTGGAGTATTAGATGGACCCAACCCAAGTGCTCCAGTAAAAGGTGGTAAGAAATCAATCTTAACTAAGTTATGACAAAAGAACCCTGGAGAATGGTAAAGAACCGCTCTTGGGATAGATACAAGAAAATTATCACTGACTTCTTAGATTGGGATGCTGGTAGACAATCCATAACTTGGGCCAAACATGTTAATCAGCTTCTCAGTCATGCCGAAGACAGTATACCTAAATATTATAACATCCCAATCGAAGCATTGTGTTACTACAATGCTTTCAGAAACTGGCCTATCAATAAGGCAACAGTCTCAGGAGAATTGGATGATGAAAACTTATCAATACTAATTTCTAAATCTTATATAGAACAAATCGGTTATCTTACACCGGAGGGTTATTGGGATTTTAATTGGGAACAAGATAGGTTTGTAATTAATGGTATAACGTATAAGCCTTCTGGAGATACTCAGACTGCTCAGGCAAAGGATGAGGCTTTAGTTTTCATGATTATCCTAAAGAGAGACCGAGATACCAAAGTTGAATTTGTAGAATAAAAATAAAGTATATGGCAAAGATGTTAGTACTGAGGTGGACACCAATTACTACAAACAGTGGAATTTGGTTTGATAGTAATCGGGTTATCCTCAATGGTACCTCTGGAGTTCATATTGAAATGAAAGGTAATGGCAATGATGTAACGGCATTTCAATCGATGACCGGAAACAAATTTGTCACCTGCTTTCAAGATTACTTCGGGGATATCTGGGATAAAATAATACCTCATCCTGGTATAGGCCAGGTAATAAAGTTCCGTGTAAATAGGCTTCCTGATTATGCTTGCATACGGGGAGATATTGAGGACGGTGGAGATGTAGACCCCGAAAATCCGGATGTACCAATGAATGCCTTCTGTGGTTCAGAGGGAGAACCATTCAGGGATATCGATTCTGAATTCTTACTGGGTCGTCAACGTGCAGTAATTAATCCTTAAATTTTATAAAATATGTATGTAAGTAAGTATTATACCTGCGAAGAAATAGACCAGCGGTTATTACAGGGTTACTATGATGACTTTGTTAAAGCTGGCTTTGGAGGAACTATAAATGAGTTCTGGGCCTTCGTACTTTCTATCAAGAATAAGGTAGATAAGAAAGAAGGATACGACTTATCGAAAAATGATTTTACCGATGAGTTGAAGGCTAAACTTGATGGCATCGAAGAACATGCAAATTACATCACTAAAGTTTCTCAGCTTGAGAATGATTTGAAATATCAAACCGAGGAAGAAGTTAAACAGATGATTAGTGATTTGGTTGATGGTGCTGATGATGCCCTTGATACTCTTAAAGAGTTGGCAGAAGCATTGGGCAATGACCCCAACTTTGCAACTACTATCACTAATAAATTAACCGACCTTCGTACTGCTTTAACCGAAGAGGTTAATCGTGCTAAGGAAGCCGAAGCTGCTCTGGGTGCTGCAGTAGCAGCAGTTCAGGATAACCTCGAATATGGGTTAGACCAAATCAATAAGAAGATTGATACCGTTAAGGCAGACTTAAAAGCTGAAATCGACCGAGTTGAGAAGAAGGTAGATAAGAATGCTGAAGACATCAAAGACCTTGAAGATAAGGTAAATCAAGATAAGGGTGAACTTGAGAAAGAACTCAAGGACCTTATTCAAAAGGAAAAAGATGAACGTATCGCTGCCGATAATGAGATTAAGGAAAGTGTAAATAACCTTAAGACTCTTCATATCAATGATAAGGCTGCACTCGAGGCAAAGATTGCTGAAGAAACTGCAAATCGTACCAATGCAGATACTGTACTGGATTCTAAGATTAATGAAGAAATCACTAATCGCCAGGCTGATACTTTAGCTCTTCAAGGTAAGATTGACCAAGAGAAGGTAGACCGTCATTCTGAGGACCAAGTTCTTCACAACGAAATCTCTAAAGAGGTAACAGACCGTACCAATGCAGACAATGCTCTTCAAGGTAAAATTGACCAAGAAGCTCAAGCACGTACTGCTGCAGACCAGATATTACAGAACAATATAGATTCAGAGGCTACTGCTCGTGCTGCTAAGGATTTAGTTCTCGAACACAAAATTGAGGATATAAAAGAGCAGGGTGTAGAAGACAAAGAACAATTGCTTAATGCTATTGCTGCCGAGGCTGATGCTAGAGAAAAGGGTGATAAAGACCTTGATGCTAAGAAGGTAGATAAACGTGAAGGTTATTCTTTGACTAAGAACGACTTTACCGATATACTCAAAGCTAAATTGGATGGCATAGAAGAAAAGGCAAACTATATTACCCATCTCTCTCAGCTTATCAATGATGCCGGTTTCCAAACTGAAGAAGAAGTAAATGCTGCTATCCAAAAGATTATTGGTTCAGCACCTGAGGTACTTGATACTCTTAAGGAAATTGCCGATGCCCTTGGAAATGACCCCAACTTTGCAACTACTATCACTAGGAAGTTGGCTGCAATCACAGAACAGGTTAACCAAGAAATCGAAGACCGTATTGCAGGAGATGAGGCAAACAGTGCTGAGGTAGCTGCTGAAGTTCAAGCCCGTAAGGATGCTGACACTGCTCTCGAAACTAAACTGAAAGAATATGTAGACAATAAGTCTGCTACTGGAGATGCTGCACTCGGGGTTGTAAGGGATAACCTTAATAAGGAAATCCAAGACCGTAAAGATGCCGATGCAGTAATTCAGGCTAACTTGGATAAGGAGATTGCCGAAAGAAAGACTGCTGATGAAGCATATACTCAAAGTTTGGCTAACGTTAACCAGCGTATCTCAGACTTGGCTTTGAGTATGCAAGAGTCTATCAATACTTTGCGTAATGAGCTTACTGAGCAGGTAAATGCCAATACTACGGCAATCGCTACTAATCAACATAATATAGAAAGAAATTCAGAGGCAATCACAAACTTAACTAAGACTGTAGGTGATAACTACAAGGAAGTTAAGGATATGATTAACGAAGAAATCGTTGACCGTACGAATGCCGACAGTGCTTTGAGTTCTCGTATCGATACTCTCAATATTGACCTTAATACTGAGAGTGTAGAAAGAAAAGCTGCAGACCAAGTTCTTCAGGTAAATTTGGATAAAGAAGTAGCAGACCGTACTGCAGCCGATAAATCTCTGAGTACTGAGTTCACAGCTAAATTAGATAATGCTAAGCAGGCTTTGGAATCCGAGGTGGCTAATCTTAACACTAAGCTTGAACAAGAAAAGGAAAATCGTATTGCCGGTGATAATGCTTTGGGAGTTCGTATTGATTCTCTAGAGGCAGGTAATACCGATGCTATGAATGAATTAAAAGCAAAGGTAAATGCTAATACTACTGCTATTAATGCAGAGAAAGACCGAGCAATTGCCAAAGAGACTTCTCTTGAGGCAAAGATTGATACCAACCTTCAGAACCATAAAGATGATATGGCGGGTATCAACCAAAATATACTTACCGAAAAGAATGACCGCTTAGCTGGTGATACTGAGTTGCAGAATAATATCGATAAGGAAGCTACAGAACGTGCTAACCAAGATACCCTTATCAATAATGCTTTGGCTCAAGAGAAGGCAGATAGAATTGCTGCTGACCAAGCCTTAGATTCTAAGAAGGTAGATAAGGTAGACGGTAAGGTACTTTCTTCAAATGACTTTACTGATTTACTCTTTGCTAAGTTGGATGGCATTGAGGAACATGCTAACTATATCACAAAGGTATCTGAATTGTTGAATGATTCGGATTTCCAAAATTCTGAACAAGTAGAGGCAGCTATCCAAAAGATTATTGGCTCTGCTCCAGAGGTACTTGATACTTTGGCCGAGATTGCTAAGGCTCTCGGTGATGATCCCAACTTTGCAGCAACTATGACTGCTAAGCTTACTGAGTTGGAGAATAAGCTTGAAGCTGAAAAGAATCTGCGTGAACAAGGAGATAATACTCTGCAACAGACTTTCACTAACTTAAGTAATACTCTTACTACTACGGTAAATGAGTTGAGAACTTTCGTAACTGAAACTCGTACGGAGCTGTTAACTTCCTTGAATGCTACCAATGCTCTGGTAACTCAGAATGCTGCTAATATTCAACGTAATCTGGAATTGATTCAGGGTATTCAGGATAACATTAATGGTAACTATACTGCCATTACCGATTTGCTGAATAATGAAATCGCTGCTCGTAAGGCTGAGGATATTCGATTAGAAGCAAAGATTGACCAGAATACTTCTGACTTAAATACAGAGAGAGAGGAAAGAAAGGCCGCAGATAAAGTTCTCCAGGATAACATTGATGCAGAAGAAGCTGCCCGTATTGCTGCCGATACAGCTTTGGGTAAACGTATCGATAAAGAAATTCAGGACAGAACCGATGCTGATACTGCCTTAGATAATAAATTCACTAACATTACCGATGACCATGAAGAAAGACTGGTAGCTGAAGAAGGTACTTCTGATGCTTTGCCTGATACCATGGTTACCGATGTTAGTGCTGTAACAAGAACCGGTACCCAACTTTCTTTCAAGGTAAAGACTTCAACCAAGGATAATGCAAATAACCAATATGGTGAAGAAGTAGAAGCTACCAAGAACTTACTCCCGGTAACTCAAACTCTTGCAGGAGTTATGTCTGCCACAGACAAGGTTAAGTTAGATGGGTTAGACCCCAATTCTCTGACGGATATCTCTGCAGCTTCAGATGCTAATAAGGTAACGGTAACGGTAACTAAGGATAACGGTTTGAATGCTGATACTACCGAAACTTTCGATTTGCCTCAGGTATCGGCTACTAAGGCTGGTACGATGACTGCTAAGGATAAGGTTGAGTTAGATAGAATCTCTACGGCTAACTTTGCTCTTGGTGCAGTAACTCCCAATGAAACTACTGTTGGCATAGCTGCTACTAAGACCGTAGTTGAAGATGGTACAGTAGAACAGAATCCTATTACATTGCCTGCCTCTACTGCAGAGAAAGCTGGTGTACAAACTGCAGCAGATAAGAAGCTGTTTGATTCTATACCAGATAATATTATTATCTTATCTGGTGATAAACCAGTTGAGGTAGGTCAACAAAGTAGTCATGTTACTTTAACTCATAATTTCTCTTCTAAAAAAGAAGAGGGTATTTATACTCATGAGCCTGAAGATTATAAGACTACTTATATCCCAGCAGCTACTACAGAGAAAGCTGGTGTAATGACCGCCCAAGATAAAGTTAATCTGGATGAGACATTACCCAATGCTATTGCTCAAGAGGTTCAGGACCGTAAAGATGCTATCGAAGCTTTGAATGGTAAATCAGAAGCCGCTCTTGCTCAAGAAGTAGCTGATAGAAAAGCTGCAGATACTGCTTTAGATACCAAGTTTACTAAAGCTGTAAACGATGAAGCAACTGCTCGTACTTCTGCTGATACTGCATTGGGTGCAAGGATTGATAAAGAGATTGCTGATAGAACTGCGGCAGACACTGCCCTTGATACTAAACTGCAGAATAACATTAACACTCTAGAAGCTAAGCATGATGCCTTTGTAGCAACTAAGGGTAAGGCTGATGGCTTTGCTCCATTGGATGGGAATGGGTTAGTACCTGCTAACCATTTGCCTTCATATGTAGATGATGTACTTGAAGTATATGCTACCTATGATGTAAGCCCCACTGGAGGTCTTACTAATGTTCAATTGTATACGGATGAAGGTCACCAAACTCCCGTAGTTGGAGAATCTGGTAAGATTTATATAAATGTTGCCGATGGTGAACCTCCATACCAATTCCGTTGGTCAGGTACTAAATTCGTAGACAGTAATACTTCGTCTCTTATCATTGGGGAAATTGCAGGTACTGCTTTCGAAGGTAGTAGAGGTAAGCATCTTGAGGATGTGGTATCTAGCATGCCTAAAAATTTAATTAGTAAGGTTTCAATAGCTAACAAAAATAAGCGTAATATTATTATCTTATGTAACTATTCTGCTACGGATGGTCAAGGGCATTACATTGATAAACCAGATGGGATGGTAATCCCTCTAACCCCAGCCACTACTCAAGAAGCTGGTCTGATGGATGCCGATAGTGTAATAAAGCTTAATCAAACCTTACCAAATGCTATTGAAGCTGAACAAGAGGCCCGTATTGCAAAAGATAATGCTCATGATAAGCTGATTAATAGTTTACCGAATGAAATAATGACGGTAATTAACTCTATTAATCCAGCTGCGGGTTATCTCATTCTAAAATATTTTAGATGGGTAAAGAATACTGAAGAAGGTTCATATGCTAAAGGTACTGATGTAGATGTTAATATCCCTGCAGCAACCAAAACTGCTGCTGGTGTAATGACTGCATCCGATAAGACTAACCTTGATAATACAGTACAAGGCCTGGCAAATGAGATTACCGATAGAACTAATGCTATCAATGCTCTTCGTACAGAACTAAAAACCTATATTGATAATCAAATCTCCGATACAGGTTCAGATGTAACTGCATTGGAAACTAAGGTAAATAACCATATTGCCAATAAATCTAATCCTCATGGAGTTACCCAATCCCAGGTTGGTTTGGGTAATGCTTCCAATACTTCGGATGCAAATAAGCCAGTATCTACTGCTCAGGCTGCTGCTATTGCCGATGCTAAGGCTGCAGGTACTGCTGCTCAAACTTCTATCAATAACCATGCAGGTAGAAAGGATAATCCTCATACAGTAACTAGAGCTCAATTGGGATTGGCAACTACTGACCAGGTAGTATTTGCTAAGACTACTGCTCCTTCCGGTTTCTGGAAAGAGTCTTCAGATATTCGACTCAAAGATAATATCCGAGATTTGAATCATACTCTAGACCAGATTTGCCAGATACCTACTAAGTCATTTACTATGCTTGGTAAGGAGGATGAGGGAACTATTGCTCAGAACCTTGAGGGCTTAGGCTTTGGTAAATATGTGGAAGAAGTTCCAGTAGAGAAATCTACGGTACCCAATCCAGAAGAATTCGAAACCTTAGAAATCAACGGAGAAGAATATGTACTCGTAAAACAAGTTAAATATCACAAGATGTCAACCTTGGCAATCGAGGGTGTTAAACTTCTTTACGATGAGATTAAAGCTTTGAAGGCTGAGATTCAAGAACTTAAAAATAAATAATCATGGGAGAGATAGCAACCTGGAGTGCTGTCAAAACTAAAGTAGGCCTTGGTAAGACAGGAAATGACTGCCCTACCAAGGCTGAATTGTTAGCACTCTCCTCGACAGGAACAGGGGAGAATTATGTGGGGTTGGAACTATCCAATGCCAGTTCCTATGGAAATAATGAATGTGTCAAACTCGAAGATATTCATAAGGTAACCTATAAGTATACTTTTACAGCTATAAATACTTCCTTTA
>ENA-ORTM01003625-ORTM01003625.1-human-gut-metagenome-genome-assembly--contig:-NODE-3625-length-10252-cov-2.342846_pt1 | contig 10252 bp, 9 predicted proteins | sample MGYA00241909_ERZ509182 | MGnify/ENA primary metagenome ERZ509182 (study PRJEB26280, sample SAMEA2338855) | human gut metagenome | biome: human gut; feature: human-associated habitat; material: faeces...
TGTGACCCCTTACTCCTCCCTGGGCGGGATGGTGTTCCTCCAGGAGGCTGCCAGGGCCAGACAGGGTGGAACACAGACACCCCAGGCAAGCTAAGATAAAAAACCTCCGCAGCGAACATCGCTGCGGAGGTTTTTTATGGGGAAGCATCCTCTTTCCGGCGGAGAGCGCGGTAAAATCCAATGGCGACGATCAGAGAGATGGTGTCTACAATGGGCTGTACCCACATACAGCCGTAGAGGGGAAGCCAAGTGTCCAGGAGAAACAGCAAAGGGATGTCCAGGACCCCTTTCCGAAGAATGGAGCAGACCAGGGATTCCCGGGCTTTGCCCATGGCCTGAAACTGGATGATCATCGGATAGCACAGGGACATCATGGGCATGGCGATGACCATTCGCCGCAGAAATCCTGCGCTGTAATGAATGGTGGCCGGGTCGTCGATGAAGAGGGAGGCCAACTGTGGGGCGAAGAGCTCAAAGGTCACAAGACAGAGCAGGGCAAAGGCCAGGGAGAGGGTACAGCCCAGTCGGAAGGCGGCCCGGCGCTTTTCCTGCTGTCCGGCGGCATAGTGGTAGGCCAGCAGGGGAAGCAGACCATTGGAGACGCCGATGGAAAAATACAGGGGAAGCTGATCCAGCTTTTTGACAATGCCAAGCCCCGCCACCGCCTCGGTGGCGTAGCGGGAGACAAACCGGGACTGGGCGGCCACCGCCACCACGGTAAGGGCATACTGCAGGGCGGAGGGGAATCCGATGGCCAGGATCTCTTTTCCATACTTGCGGATAAACGGCAGGTGGCGGGGGTGGAGGTCAACGGCGGTCTCTCCCTGACAGCGCAGCAAATGGACCAGGAAGTAAAGGGTGGAGAGAACGTTGGACAGACAGGTGGCCATGCCGGCGCCCACGGCGCCCAACCCCAGAAACTGGGGCAGAATAAACAACGGGTCCAGCACCAGGTTGGCGGCCCCACCCAAAGAAAGGCCGAAGGAGGCTTGCCCTGCCTTGCCCTCCGCCCGGACCAGGTTGGCCAAAAGGGTGCTGAGGATGGTGGCGGGGCCGCCGATCACCACCACCCATTGGGCGTAGCCCAGGGCGATGGGAAGGGTGTCCTGGGTGGCGCCGCAGAGAACGAGAATGGGCTGCCGGAAGCACCAGAAGAGAAAGCAGAAAAGGGCCCCGCTGAAAAGGCCGAACCAGAAGGAGATGGAGGCAATCCGCCGGGCTTCATCGGGGGCCTTCCGCCCCAGTGCCCGGGCCAAGGCGCTGGCGCCGCCCACGCCAAACAGGTTGGAGATGGCAGTGAGCATGGGAAAGGAGGAATAGACTACGGTGATGGCCGCTGTCTGACTGGGCTGGTTGAGCATGCCCACAAAATAGGTGTCCGCCAGGTTGTAAATCAAAGTAATCATCTGGCTGGCGATGGCGGGAAAGGTCTGCCGGAATACAGCTTGCCGAATGGGTAAGGCGTCAAACGCGTTGGTAGACTGCTGTAAAGAGGACATAAGGGTCATCTCCTTTTAAGAATGTTCTATCTTAATTCACTCAATCCACCATTTGAAAAACAATACCTACCACTGCGGCAACTGCGATGAAGAAGACAGAGGGAAGCTCTTTCAGCTTGGGAAGATTCATCGCAGCCAGCATGATTCCGAACAGCAGGATAGAGGGCCAGTGGAGAACAAGGCCCTGTTCCGTGCTGAACAATGAGACCGCGCACACAGAAAAAGCCGCTGCGCCAATCAGGCCGACGGAGGCGGGGCGCAGGGCGTAAAAGAGTCCTTTGACCTTCGGGTTTTGCCAAAGGGTATTGAGAATTTTGGAGACAAGAAGAATGATGATCACCGCGGGGGTCACAAGGCCCAGGGGCGCGATGATGCTGCCGGGGATTCCCGCGGAGACATAGCCCACATAGGTGGCCATATTCACCCCGATGGGGCCGGGGGTGGCTTCGGAGATGGCGATCATGGTGGTCAGGTCCGCCGTGGTAAACCAGCCGGTTCGTGCTGACAGGTCAAACAGGAAGGGAACCGTGGCCATCCCGCCGCCCATGGAGAACAGGCCCACCAGAAAAAACTCCCAATACAGGCGGAGCAGCAGGACGATCATAGAGGGCGCTCCTTTCGGATGCGGTGATACGCCAGACCGAACAGACCGGCGCCCACCACCAGAATGGCGGGAGAGAGGCCCACAAAAGCGGCCAGGATCAGCACAGTGAGAAAGACCAGAAAGGTGGGCAGATCCAGCACCGCCTTACGGTAGAGGCGGATGGTGCTGTTGATGATCAGGGCGCAGACGCAGGCCCGCACCCCTGTCAGCGCGTGCTGCACCCAGGGATTTTCCGCGAAAGACCAGAAGAAGGCGGAGATGATGGTGACAATGATCATGGGGGGCACCAGCACGCCAAGGGTTGCCAGGAGAGATCCCGACAGACCGTGGACCCGGTACCCGCAGAAAGTGGCGGTGTTCACGGCGATGACGCCAGGGGTGCACTGGGCGACGGCGTTGAGGTCCAGCAGCTCCTCATCGGTCAGCCAGCCCTTTTTGGATACCAGCTCCCGCTGAAAAAACGGGAGCATGGCGTAGCCGCCGCCGAAACAGCTGGCGCTGATCCGGGCAAAGGTCAGAAAAAGATCCCAATTCTCGCGCATGCGGTCTCCTTCCCGCCCATCAGGCGCAGAGCGCCAGGATGACCTGGGCGTAGATTTTTGCGGCGGTGAGCAGGTCCCCCACATGCACCCGTTCGTCGGGGCCGTGGAGATTGGAGACGAAGCCGGGCATACTGGCCCCAAAGGCCACCCCGCCGGGGATATCGTGGACATAGGTGCCTCCGCCGATGGCCAGGCACTGGCTCTTCCGGCCGCTGTACTGCTCATAGCATTTGGCCAGGACCTGGAGGAAGGGAGAGTCGGCGGGAACATGGTGGGGCGGGTCCAGAGGACCCTGGACAGTGAACCCGGCCTGGATCAAGGCAGCTTGCGCCGGGCGGCAGATGGTCTCCTCGGTTCCGCACAGCGGGGTGCGGCTGTCAAACCGCCCCTGGCAACCGGTGTCGTGCAGGGTCAGCATGGTGAAGGCCAGAGTCAGGGGACCGGAGAGGTCATCGGCCTGGGCGATGCCCAGGGCCTGCCCGTGGTGGTCTCCGTGGGGGAACAGGGCGTGAAGGGCCCGAAGAGCCCGGGTGGAGGGGCAGTCCGCCAGGGGCAGGGCGGCCAGCAGAGCCACCAGGGCGGTCTGGGCGTTGTGCCCCTCTTCCGGCGTGGAGCCGTGGGCGTTTTGCCCGCTGCAGAGGATGTGGACCCCTGGGCCCTTCTCCTGACAGGAGAAAGAGATGGCCTCCTCCAGCGCCAGGTCCCGGATGGCGGCTTCCACGGTGTCCAGAGACAGACCCAAAACCGTGGCCTGGGCTTTGGGAGGGACCATATTCAGCCGGGTGCCGCCGGTGAAGTCAGAGACCCGGGGCAGAGCCTGCTCCTGGGGCCAGGCAGCCTGAAAGGTGGGCTGATAGTGCCCTTTTTCAATGTTGATGATGGGGAAATCGGCGTCGGGAGAGATGGTATAGGGGGCATAGGGGTGCCGGCTGTAATACCATTTCACATCCCGGAACCCGGTTTCCTCGTCCGTGCCGGCGATGAGACGGACATTCCGGCGCAGGGGGATGCCCAGGTCTTTGACCGCTTTCATCGCCAGCAGGGCCGCTGCGACAGGCCCCTTGTCGTCGTCGGTGCCGCGGCCATAGAGAAGACCGTCCACCAGCTTGGGCACAAAGGCCTCGGTGACGGTCCATCCCTCTCCAGGGTCTACCACGTCCAGGTGTCCTAAGATGTGCAGGGCGGTTTCCTGGTCGTTCAGGTCCACTGTGCCCACATAGCCCTCCAGATTCTGCCCTGACAGGCCCCAGGACCGGGCCAGGGCCAGCAGCTCCTCCAGGGCGGCGGCCGGCCCTTCGCCGAAGGGCTTGCCAGGCAGGGCGGGGCCTAAGGTGCTGTCAATTCGAACCAGCCGGGAGACAGCCTCCACCAGCATCGGTTCCTTGTCTGCGAAGTAGTGTTGAATGGCTTGCTCGTGCATGTCAGGTGGCCTCCTCCTCTTGGGTTCCGTTGACTTCGTCCAGGTACTTGTAAATGGTATAGCGGGACACGCCAAGATGGGCGGCCACATAGGGCACGGCCCGGCGGTAGGAGAACGCGTCCATGTTTTTGAGGTACTCAATCACCCGGAGACGGTCTGCCTTATTCATTTCCCGGGCGGGCTTGCCCACCCGGAGAAGCGCACTGTCAAACAGCTCGCTGATCCCGTTGTCCCGGGGCTTATAGACGGCGCTGTGAAAGTCCACCTCGGTGTGCATCAGGTCCAGCAGGACCCGGTTGGCGTAGGCCAGAGGGGTAAAATCGTAGTTGATGCCAAAGCCCAGGTGGTAATCTTCCCCTTTGATGGAGAAGGTGGAGCTTTTGGTCTGCTGTCCACTGGGCGTCACGGCCAACAGATTGACCACGTCGTTGTCCAGGTAGAGGTCCTGCTCCACCCCGGTGACGTCCCGGGTGGAACCCACCGAGCGGCCGGAGACGTGGCCGTTGTAGATGGCCAGCACCGGGTGAAGGGGGTCGGCCAAGTCGTGAATGACGGTTTCGCAGTTGGAGCCAAACATCTCGGCGATGCCTTTCGCCATCTGGTCCAGCATTGTGAAGGCTTCTTGACGAGTCATGGGGGATATCACCTCTTGGAAAAGTGGAAAAATAAACGCAAAATGCCCCTCCGGTATGGAAGGGCATTTTGGAAGGAAACGATTACAGGAAGTTCAACACCAGGGTCAGTACAATAAAGACAATGGCGACCCATTTGGTCCAGCGAGCTAACTTGGCATCAGCGGATTTTGCCTTGTTTTTGGACAGGAAAGAATCGCTGGCACCGGAGATCATGCCCAGGCCAGAGTGCTTGCCAGACTGACCCAGCACAAACAGAATGAGGACGGCGCCTGACAGCACCTGAATGATCGAGAGGATTGTTACAGCCATAGTATATATTCCTTTCCCTTGCCTTATCCCATGAATGTAAAAAAATTTCTGGAAAACGGCATCTCTTTCCCATTGAAAGAAGAGTATTAAAATTGATTACAAAGCATGATACCATACTATTCTGTCATTTGCAAGGCTTTTTTCCAGGAAAAATGGGGGGTTACCAAAGGGTGAAGAGCATTTTGGCCACCTCCGCCCGGGTGATGTTGCCCTGGGGCTTCACCGGCTTTTTGGTCTGGTCCTCGGTGGGCAGCCCGGTGTAGTAGTCCACGGGGTAGCCGATGATGTAGCCATAGTGGTCCTCGGTGTTCAGGCTGGGCTTGTCGTCATCGGGGTCCGGATCGGGGCGGTGGCTTCCGGAGCTTCGATGATTGGTAAAGACGATCTCGTCTGCTGGTTTCCCATTCTTCTTAATGCTCCAATTACTAACGGTAAGTCCCTTCTCTCCATTATCAGTCACCGTTACAGAAAGCGTGTAAACACTGGTGTCATACTTGACACGGTTTAGGTCTCCCTCATCTTCTGTAATTTCGTACTGATAGGTTCCCGCTTCCGTGAAAATGATGGGGGCAAAAGAGGCCGATGCTGTGCTGTCAGAGGATTTGGTGATTGTAATTTGATCTGGGTTGGGGACAGGCGTTCCTTCCTTATCCTCCCCTGTTGCCTTAATCTGGAAAGATACCTCATCACCGGTACTCCAGCCGCTTCCGGTGAACTGCTTGGTGATCTTAGGCACAAGGCTCACCGCGGAAGGGTTCTTCAATGTATTGGTGATGGTTACCGTCGATTCTTCCCCTTCTTGAATCGTGACAGAACCCGACTTTTCCCTTGTCGTTTCATCCCCTGTTTGGGTTTCGTAGGCAACCTCAAAATTCTCCGACGCATTCTCTTTCACAGTGATCGTCACACCCGCCGGAACTTGCAGCGTGGTGGTCTCCCCACCATGGATCGAAAGCGTGGCTGTTCCATCCTTAAATTCTACCTCTTCGCCCCTCGTTTCATTCTCCTTCATCCGGTACACCGTCCCGCCGTTCAAATTCTTTGGTTCTGCGGTCAGGGTAATGTCAAAGGAAAGTCGGGAGGCGATGTCCTCGTCGAGACCAGCCACGTTCTTGGTGATGGAGAGCTTCCCCGCCGCCTGGCGCTGGTTCCCCACCACCACCATGGTGGTGCCGGAGAAAAGGGTGTTCAGGCTTTGCTCTTTCAAATCCTTTTTGGGCGAGTTCGTTCCATTCTCATTAGTATGGTCTAAGCACTGCCGAATGGACAGCCGCCCCCACCCCTCGTCATAAGAGAGCACATTGGGATACTTTTCACTGATGGGCGCATATTCCAGGACAGCATCATTTGTGGAATAGGACAGATGGGTTGCCTGATCCCAATTAGCATTCTCTTCCCATACAAGTGTTCCTGGTTTTTCTTTTTCCCCTTCTTGATACGTCCCCGTCTCCAGCGCCGCCTTGATATCGTGGAGGGTGGCATCAATGTCATCGTCCTCGGCAAACTGCACCATGCTCTTGACCAGTTTGCCCACGCCCAGGTTGACAGAGACCATGTCGTCTTTTTTCCCCGCATCGGCATAAACGCCGGTGTCATCCACGATTACGGGAACCGCCGTGGGGTTCTTCTCAAATCCGGCCGGGGCCTCTGTCTCAATTAAGTAATACTCTCCTTTGGGAATTCCCGAAAAAGTAGTGGCGCCCTCAATATTTTCGCTTACCCCCTCCGTAATGGTTCCTGTTTTTTGAGACGTTTGCACAGGATTAGTCTGCTTCGTGATAATGTACGTGCCATCCGTAATGGTTACGTCTGTCTGATTATACAGCGCGAACGTCGCCCCATCCAGAGGCTTCCCCTCCTCGTCCGTCTTCTGCACCAGCAGGCGGTTTTGGATGTTGGGCACATACAGTTTCATGGCGAACTGGCGCTCAAAGTTTTCGGGGTTCAGCATTGTAATATTGTCTGCTTTCAGACTTTCCAGGTCTTCTTTACTACTTATTTCCTCCTCTGTATAAAAGAATGCACCAGTATATTCCGCCTTTTCTTTCTCTCCATCTTTCGCCACTAAGTAATATTTTTCAATATCTCCAGGCAGGTTGTCAATGGCGCAGGTGAATGTGGTGCCTAATTCAAACGGATACCAGTTCTCCTGGGCCGCTTTGAGAACCCCCTCCTTTCCCGGCTCCTGAACCATCCACCCTTTCTCCGGGCTGCCGGACACGGCGGACAGGTCATCCAGGGTGAGATTGTCCCACTCTTTGTTTTTGTCCTCCCCCGTTCGTTTCATGATTACCGCGAACATGGTGCCAACAGGCTTTCCATCCTGAAAGACCGTGACTGTTTTGTCTTCGTTCCCCGCAATGGGGACTGTTCTGGTGGCATTGTCGTCTTCTTTTCCATTTGTCTCGGCAGTCACCAATACCTTGGACATAGCGTAGGCCCCCACGTCCCAGGTGCTGTCAGACAGGAGGAGGGGATACTGACCGTCATTCTGCGACAAATGGAAATGAACCTCTCCAACGCCCCGGTAGCCCTCCGGTACTTCTGTCTCCACAAGCACCCAGTAGTCGCTTTCCTCCTTCAGGTCACTGGGCAAGATCGGCATATTATTCTGTCCCCGCAAGATAAATTCACCGCTTGCATCCGTTGTTCCTGTGGCGTAGGGCTGCTTCTCATACCCATCCTTAATCTGCCAATCAGTACCATTTTTTGCCGGATAAAGTTCGAACTTCGCGCCTGCCACACCCTCCAGGACGTCTTCCTCCACATAATCCTGATTCACCTTTTTGATCTCACTCTCCAGGATGGTCATCAGGTTGAACTTGAGGCTCATGTTGGAATCAGAATTTCCTCGCTCCAGATAAAAGAAGTGCAGGGTGTGGAAAGTGTTATCCGCAAAGGTGTTGCTTTCTCCATATTCCCATGTCTGATCTGCCTCTTCAAAAGTCTCTTTTAATGTAGTCTTCTTATACCCACCATTCGCATTCTTTTCCCCCTCGTTAATAATAATTTCCCCTGTGCAAAAGTCAATTTTAACCGACGCCGTGTTATGAATGCCGCCCAAGTCGGCCACCAGCACACCGTCAATGAAAATCCACACGTCATCGTCCCCGGAGAACGTATAGGTTACATCTTCTCCGCTTAACGGTGACTTACCGTCTTTCGGCTGTACAAATCGGGTCACCATTCTGAGGCCGAAGTAATGGTTAATAACTTCATTTTTTGAATTAATGTTCTTTTGTTTTAACTCGTCCCCTTCTATCTCAAACGCATCCTCTACGCTATTAAAAGGGAAAAATTGAAAACCCTTGCTACCTCCACCTGGATCTATGCCCCCTTTTTGGTAAAGTACAAAGTTTTCCGTCTCTTCATTAAAACTGGCAAAATTCTCCTGGCAATTGTAATAATAATACCCCTTTTCATCCCGCTGCAGGAGGCCTCCCACATTCATGAATGCTTCTTTGTATTCGCTATTTTCTCCATTAAATAAATAACCCAGAGATTCTTCGCGACCTGTCTTTTTTTGATTCAACTTGGGGTATCCATCGCTCCCCAACTGTTTATTTACAATGCCAGTATTAGGGGCTGAACTTTTTGTCCATTGATTGATCTCGTGATTAACTTCGGTATTATCCACCCGAAACTTTAGCGCATGGTTCTGGTTAATTCCCTTGCTTTCTACTTCCTTTCCACTTCCTTTATTGACATCTACGGCGTCCCGCTCGGTCAACCAATAATCAAACAGATCCACCGTCACCCCTTCCGGGTAAGGATCTTCCACATTCACTTCATGGGCTGAAAAATCCGCAGATGGTTCCTCTCCTGCCGCGTGCGCCCCTGTCGTCATCAGGGAAAGCGCCATACAGACGGTAAGTAATATGGCGCCCCAGCGTCTTTTCCTTGTACTCATCGTGTAAACTCCCTTCTCTTGCTTTTTCATCCCGCCGTATGGTTACAACAAAATTCTTATTCCGTTGTCATTCGACAGCCAAGGAAAAGAAATGAGAGCATAACCCAGAGGAAGACTTTCTCCATTCTTCGCAAAAATAGGTGCAAAAAAGTCCTGAAGAAAGATCGACTGTTTTCTTCAGGTGGTTTTCTTGTGCGTTTTATCAAATATCTGGCTTGCATTTCCCCTTTGATCTGTGATATATTGTAAGTAACTCAATCAGTATATCATCTTGCGGCTTATTTGTTACAACGGAATAAGAATTCCGTTGTGCGCCGCATTTTTTCGTTTGGCTTATTTACAACGGAATAAGAATTTCGTTGTTACAGAATCAGCCCCAGCCGTTCCACCTGCCGTTTATGCTCGGCGCCGCTCTCCATAATATAGATGCGCGTGGTCTCTATGCTGGCGTGGCCCAGCAGGTCGGCCAGCTTCGCCAGGTCCTTGTCCAGGGCGTAAAAGGCCCGGGCAAACAGGTGACGAAAGTTGTGGGGGAAGACCTTCCGGGCCTCCACCCCGGCCCGGGAGCAGAGGGCCTGCATCTCTCGCCACAGGTTGGAGCGGTCCACCGGGCGTCCGGTGCGGGTCACAAACACCGGACCGGCGGTGATGCCCCGGGCCCGGCAGTATCCCTGGAGTGCCCGGCAGAGTTTTTGGGGCAGCAGAACCGCCCGTCGCTTGCCCTTACAGTGCACCAGCGCCCGGCCGGCAGCCAGAGCCTCCACCGTGACAAACACCAGCTCGGAGACCCGTGGCCCCCAGGGTCTGCATCACGTGATACAGCCGCTGGCTGCCCCGCCGTCGGGCGGCGGCCAGCAGGGCCAGGTACTCCCCCTTGTCCAGTTCCCGGGCCTTCTCCCGAAAAATTTCCCGCTGCTGGCGCAGGGCCTTCACCCGGCACCCGTGCCAGCCCTGAAAGGCAAAAAAGCCGTTGAGGGCCGCAATCATGCTGTTCACCGTGCTGGGGGCATACTCCTCCTTCCATGCCAGCACCTGTTCCTTGTCCACCCGCCCCCCTTGGGGCAGCCGGGCGGCAAAGGCCAGCAAATCCCGGCGGTATTTGGCCAGGGTCCCCGGGCTCCGTTCCTCCCGGCGCAGATGGGCCAGGAACCGCTGAATCTCTGCTTGCGTCATCCAATGGTACATAGACAGCACCCTCCTTTTTCCTGTCTCTATTGTACCAACATATCTCATATTATTTTCTTTTTGGCATAGAAAAACCCACGGCGGACAGAAACCGCCGTGGGTTTTGCTTTTCTTCGCTGGGGTCAAAGGGCGCGGGAATATTCGCTGC
>ENA-ORTM01003634-ORTM01003634.1-human-gut-metagenome-genome-assembly--contig:-NODE-3634-length-10229-cov-2.904167_pt1 | contig 10229 bp, 10 predicted proteins | sample MGYA00241909_ERZ509182 | MGnify/ENA primary metagenome ERZ509182 (study PRJEB26280, sample SAMEA2338855) | human gut metagenome | biome: human gut; feature: human-associated habitat; material: faeces...
CCCGCCTCTCCAGCTTGGGAAGCTAGCATTCTACCGATGAACTATATCTGCATAGTTGTATTATATACATTCATTTTCTAAAATGCAAGCCCTAAAATAAGGTTTTTAGAGTTTATTTTTCATCTCCAAATTTGAAATGGATCAAAGACCTTGTCTGCCTGAAAAGATGTGGCATGAGCATCCAGGAAATGAAGGACTATCTCGCGCTTTGCCTGCAGGGTGAGTCCACCATTCCAAAAAGGAAAGAAATGCTCTCCCTAAAGCAGGAAGCTCTGCGTACGTCCATTCAGGAATTAGAGGACAGCATCGCCTATATCGACTGGAAGCAGAATTTCTACGATGAAGTGCTTTCCGGTAAACGGCCTTATGTCAGCAACTTAATCCGTATAGAAGAATAACATTCAAAAACCGTGTATCCGTCATGTATAGAAGCACTCCATTCCACCATGTCATCTCTTGCGCTCTTTGCCATTTCCATAAAATCATTGGCAGGATAAACTTTAATTTCCATTCGTTTCACTTCTTTCTTTCATCTTCTGCATTCCAAGAACCAAAGCCACACCGATGATACAGGCAATCGGTTGAAAATTGAAAAAGTCCATCGCTGCTTTCGGAACCTCCAGGGTCGTCGGTCCCTGCACGATTGCATAAAAAAAGCCGATCATCATTCCTAAAATTGCATAAACAGACTGCGGACGAAATTTTTCCAGACACACCTTAATCCCTTTGACCACAGTAGCCGCACCTGCAAGAACTCCGAATCCAAAGAACATCAGACAGGGCACATAGGAAAAATCCAATCCCAGAAATCCTCGCACTGCTGTGATAATCGGAATATATGCTCCAAAAATCAGAAGCAGGGTGGAACCGGAAATTCCAGGAAGAAACATAGCGGAAATGGCAATCATTCCGATAAAGAACAATTTCACGCCCAACCCCACAGAAAACTGACTTAAATCCATAGCGGAAGTTCCCACCTGCCCGTTCAGCCATGCAATACCTGCCACAACTGCAATTCCCGCAATGCAGAATAAAATTTCTTTTCCAAATTCACGAAAACTCTCCTTTTCTTCCATGACAATCAATGGAATAGAGCCTGCAATAAAACCGATAAATAAAGAACTGACGTTGTAGATCTGACTGTCGAATAAGGCTGATAAAACAAGAACTGCCAATACCATACCGATTCCCCAGTTTCACCAGATAACGCAGGGCTTCTTTCTTATCCTTCATCTTTCCAAACACAAAATCGAATATTCTCTGAAGCTGCTCCGGATCCACCGTCAATTCTGCTGTTATTTCTTTTGTTTCTGCGGTAAGTTCTTCCTTTCCGGACTCCATAAGCCTTTTCTTCGTCTGTACATAATTTTGTATAAATAAAGATATTTCTATTTTTCTAAGAGTAATCGGCATATTTCCGGTTTCTACTTTTGAAAGGTAAAATAACTGTTTCAGCAGAAGATCCATTTCTCCAGTCCTTCGGTATGCAGTTTCCAAAAATCTATCCTGCTTCTCCTGGGCGGAAACTATTCCGTCCATTAATCCCTTAATAGTCCCTCTAATCGCTGTAAGAGGTGTCCGGAGATCATGGGAAATTCCTGCAATCATATCCGTTCTCGCCTTTTCATATTTATGATTTCTCTCCTGCTCCCGCAAAATATGTTTTTGCATTTTGTTAAATGTATCACATACATTTTCAAATTCTATATCACCTGAATAATTGAGGTCCTCTGTCAAATCATTTTCTTCGATTCTCTTCGCTCCGGCAGCCAATTCATCCAGCGGCTCCATGATATGTCTGACAAGATTGCCGGTAAAAATCTGGCTGATACTAATCAAGACAGCCATACATAGCACCCCATCTGCCAGAAAAAGTAGAAGAAATTCGTTCTTGTGTATGGTAAATTTTTCTGCCAGATTATGCAGTTCATCTTCACTTACAATTTTTTCTACTGAAGCTTTTAATTCTTCTTCCACATATTCTGCATATATTTTCATTACTCCCACATTTATCACAAGAAAAATAGCAAGCGTTACCAAAACCATCCAGGTATTTGAAAGAAAAATTCGTCTTCTAACCGTTCTTTTTCCCATATTTATGGCCTCCTACAACCAGCAATGGGGAAGGCTATCTTTCCAATTACCTTCCCAGAATACATCTCCATCACATCTAATAACTATATTCATTATGAATACAGTTTTTTCTACAGTTGCTGCAATAGTGTGCTTTTGTGTCTATATCCTGTTTACACTGCATTCCAGTCCCAATGTTGCCCCACATCTTTCGCAGAATTTATCTCCCCTATTTTCATTCTTCCACATTTTCCCAGGTTCCTTTTAGCAAGGCCCGGAGATAAAGTACCGCTACTGCAGCCAAAGGAAAGAAGAAGGATACCAGCACCCACACTGTGCCATTCTCGCTTATTTAATTCGCTTTGCGATATGCCCGCGTCATACAAAGCATCCTAGAAAAAAACTCCGAAAACCTTATAATCACTGCAGAATACAGTGTTTATAAGGCTTTCAGAGCTTTTAAAAAATCTTATTTAATTGAAGTACACACTTCGCTTATTTGCCCATCTGAGCAGCTACCTCAGCTGCGAAGTCCTCGTTCTTCTTCTCCATGCCCTCACCGGTCTCATAGCGAACAAAGGATTTGATGGTGATCTTTGCATTGTTGGCCTTGGCTACTTCCTCAACGTACTTGCCAACTGCCTGCTTGCCATCCTCTGCCTTTACATATACCTGATCCATCAGGCATACTTCTTTCAGCTCTTTGTTCAGACGGCCCATCACTGCGCCCTGGATTACCTTCTCCGGCTTTCCTGCCATCTTGGGATCGTTAGCGATCTGAGCAGTGAGAATCTCGATCTCATGGTTCTTATACTCTTCTGAAACCTCAGCTGCGGTAACGTATACCGGCTTCAAAGCTGCAATCTGCATAGCTACGTTCTTAGCCATCTCTTTTACTGCATCGTTTACAACGTCAGTCTCAACGTCTACCAGAACGCCGATCTTTCCGCCCATGTGAGTATAGGAAGCAACAAAACCAGCCTCCTCGGAAACCTGAACGAATCTTCTGATGTTCATGTTCTCGCCGATCACCGCGATCTGTCCGGCCAGAGCTTCATTTACCGTCTTGGTAGTATCGAACTTCCAGGGCTCTGCCAGGAAAGCGTCAATGTCAGCTGCGGAAGTCTCCATAGCCTGTTCAGCAACCTGTGCCACATAGTTCTGGAATTTCTCGTTCTTTGCCACAAAGTCCGTCTCAGCATTTACTTCTACTGCTACTGCCTTCTTGCCGTCCTCAGTAACCAAAACCTTTACAAGGCCCTCAGCAGCGATTCTGCTGGCCTTTTTCTGAGCGGTAGCCAGGCCTTTCTCTCTCAGCCATTCTACTGCTTTCTCCATATCACCTTCTGTGGCAGTCAGAGCTTTCTTGCAGTCCATCATTCCTGCTCCGGTTGCCTCTCTTAATTCTTTTATCATTCCTGCTGTAATAGCCATTTTATTGTCCTCCATGGTCACTTCAGTCTTTGTGTTAATTACTCAGCAATAGCCTCTACAGGAGCTTCCTCTTCCATGAATTCTCCCTCTGCTGCCTCTTCCTCTGCGCCCTGATTAGCCTCGATCACAGCGTCTGCCATCTTGGACACGATCAGTTTTACAGCGCGGATTGCATCGTCATTACCCGGGATTACATAATCCAGCTCTTCCGGATCACAGTTGGTATCTGCGATACCGATCAGCGGAATGCCCAGTGTATGTGCTTCCTGAACACAGATTCTCTCTTTTTTCGGATCAACTACAAAGATGGCATCCGGGATCTTCTTCATCTCTTTGATACCGCCCAGGTTCTTCTGAAGTTTATCCATCTCTTTCTTAAGAGCAATCACTTCTTTCTTAGGCAGAACATCAAAGGTTCCATCTTCCTGCATAGCCTCAATCTCTTTCAGACGTCTTACACGGCTCTGGATAGTCTTGAAGTTGGTCAGCATACCTCCCAGCCATCTCTCATTTACATAGAACATACCGCATCTTTCAGCTTCGGCCTGAACAGCATCCTGTGCCTGCTTCTTAGTACCAACGAACAGGATGGTTCCGCCCTGAGCAGCGATGTCAGAAACGGCTTTGTAAGCCTCATCTACCTTGCCTACAGACTTCTGAAGGTCAATGATATAGATACCGTTTCTCTCAGTGTAAATGTAGGGAGCCATTTTGGGGTTCCATCTTCTGGTCTGATGTCCGAAATGAACACCTGCTTCAAGTAACTGTTTCATTGAAATAACGCTCATGTCTTTTCTCCTTTTGTTTTGGTTTTTCTTCCGCACACATCAAACTTCCTCGACAACCTTACGGCACCAATGTCAGAATCCGTGTACGTGAATGATTTTGCAACTTTTGTATTATAACATAGGGGCCTGCGCTCTGCAAGCCCCTATTTCCAGAATTATTCCTGTTTTTCTTACGATTCTTATACTATCCGGGCACTCTCCGGCCCAAAGGCTACTCTCTTCTCAGCGCATCAATGGGATCCAGATTGGCTGCCTGCACAGAGGGCAGGAAACCGAAGATCAGTCCGATCACCATGGAAAACACCACCGCTACCACCGCTGCCGGGACATCAATAGCTACCGCCACTCCCGAAATCCGGTGTATCACCTCTGCGGCCCCAACTCCGGCTCCCACTCCCAGAAGACCGCCCAGACTGGTAAGCACTGCCGCTTCTGTAAGAAACTGCCCCAGGATCGTTCCTTTCCTGGCTCCGATGGCCTTCTTCAAACCGATCTCACTGGTACGTTCTGTCACAGACACCAGCATAATATTCATAACACCGATTCCTCCTACCAGAAGGGAAATGCCTGCGATCCAGATCAGCTGCATATTGGTGGCATTACTCAGCTGCTGCAGCTGCTGAGCCTGCCCAAGCAAATCCTCCGCCTTGTATTTCACGGCGCTGTCCTCATCTGTGGTGAGGGTGGCGTTTAAAATTTTGGAGGTTTTCTGACCTGCCTGAGTCATTTCATCTGTGCTGGCCGCCTTGACCACCACATTTTCCGGCTCGTCATAGTTAAACACAATCGGCCAGGCCGCTTTAGGCAAAAAGATCATGCCGGAATCATCATCATTGGCATACGTATAATAATCCTCAATAGAATTAATATTCGGTTCAAAATTAGATGCTTCCCTGACTACGCCCACTACTGTAAAAGGTTCCTTAGAAACCTCAACGGTTTTTCCCAGAGGATTCTCCTTGCCGAACAAATTCTTGGCTGCAATTTCATCCACAATCATGACCTTGCTGAAATTGTCATAGTCCTCCTGCATAAAACTGCGGCCGGATTTTATCATATAATTGCAGGTAGAGAAATAACTGTCGTCAATGCCCAAAACCTTGACATTGGAAAGAGCCGTATTCTGATAGTAAATCATACTGTCCCATACCACCCGGCTGGTATACGTGGTAACAGACAGAACCTCGTCCAGATCCAAAATCTCCTCCTTCGTCTCCTCAGACACCACGGGCACCCCCCAGGGGATGGAGGAAGAATCATAGATCTGCAGTTCATTTCCTCCCTGGGTTAATTTTATTTCCACCGTATTGTCCCCGGAACCTACCAGCTGATTTTTAATCTCCTCATTGGTTCCCTTGATGGTGGATACGATGGCTATAATGGCCGCAATACCAATGATAATACCCAGCATTGTGAGAAAAGAGCGCATTTTGTGGGACCAGATACCCTGAAATGCAAGTCTTATATTTTCAAACACTGTCCCGCCTCCTTAATAACCATAGTTGGAATAGAAGCTGTCCGCATCCTCGGTCTTAGCCCCTTCTTCCACTCCTTTTCCATAGGGGAAGGCAATCTTATCTTCCAAAGTTACGCCCTGCAAAATCTCCATAGCGTTGCCGTAGACTGTGATCCCGGTCTCCACATACTGTTTCTTCAAAAGTCCGTCCTCTCCCTGCAAATATACATACTGCTTTCCGCTGGCATCCTCCCGAATCAGAGCTTTTTCCAAAAAGATCTCGCCGGACGATATATTCTTCACAATCTGGTACTCCACCTCTCCCTCTGAAAGCCCTTCACTGTTTTCAATGTAAGCCAGGAAAGGATAGTAGGATGCATTGGAATTCTCCCCATATCCGTAATAATTATCAGAATTGTTGGGATATGGTGAAATCTCTGTGATAGTGGCAGAAAAGCTCATGCCGGTTTCATAGGAGGTTCCATTTACCACATCACCCACATGGACCGTATCCAGGCTCAGCTCATTGACATTTCCCTGGAGGTACAAACCGGCTGCCCCGGAAATCACAATAAAGTCCTCATCGGAAACTGCGGAATCCAGAGAACCTGCGGAAGTCACCACTCCGTCCATTCTGCTCTTTACGATTTTATTATCCAGCTTTCTGTCATACTGTCTCAGTTTCAGTTCACTCTCCCGAATCAGAAGTTTCTGCTCCTTGATGGTATCCTCCTGCTCTCGGATGGCCTGTTTTAGTTCCTCCGCCGTGTAGCCTGAGTCCCCTCCCAGATCGCCGAAATCTCCAAAACCGCCGTCTCCCGGAAAATCTGTCTCCGGCTCTGAAGAGCTTTCTGTCTCCTGAAGCACATCGTCATAGTTCAGCCTGCCCACATACTCGCTCAAACGTTCTATATAAGAAGTCAGATCCTCCTGGTACGTCTCAAAAGCACTTTTGGACAAACCATAATAGGCGTCCACAGCCGCCCGGATGGCCGGTTCCATAGAAGTAAACGTCTCCTCATCCAAGTCAGACACCGGCCGTTTCTCCGGGTCGATCTGGAGAACATGATAAATCAGCTGGTACACGCAGGCTCTGTCATAAGCCTGTCCCAGCACCACCGTGGTAGCTTCTCCCACCAGTTGGGCAACCTGAGGCTTCACCGTGTAAAGCTGCACCTTCCGCCTCTCTCCCAGCACATCCACCAGCTCCTGCTCCTCCATCCAGGAAAGCTGTTCCCGGAAGATCCGCAGCGCTTCACTGATATCCGAAGGGATCAGCTGATCCAGTTCCTGGGCAGAAAGCTGATTCACACGCGTAAGAAACTGGTTCACACTGCTTAAAACCGCCTCGGTGTCCACATCCGTTTCACCATCCTGAGGCTGGTCACTGTCAATGAGCACATCGTCAGAGCTGGTTCCGTCCTCCACATCCGTGCTGCCAGGATCCGTCTCTCCGCCTCCCTCTGTCTCCGAATCCAAAATCAAATCTCCATTCTCCATATCTGAAGTTCCCTCATCAACCACCGGCTCTGTCTCCGTCTGAGAAGGATCGGGATCCATTATCTGATCCTGGGAACTGTCCCCGGATACGCCCGGATCTGACACAATCGGCTCTGAAATCTCCGATTCTGGCGCTGCCGCCGGATCCTCAAAAATGTCAGCACCGGATGCAGCCATAGCCTCTGTTGAGGCTGACGAAGTCTCCGCCAAAACTCCTTCTGCGCTCTGCGGCGCGGTCAGAAGCTGATCTTCTGGCACTGAATCCGAGATCTCTCCTCCATCTTCAAACAGTCCGTCACTATCCAGGGACGCGGTCATGGTAGAATCCATAAAGGACAAAGATGCCGTAGCTGTAGTATTTTTCAGCTTTTGCAGCTCCTTTTCCATAGAAGTAAGTCCCAGCTCCAACGTCTGCAAAGTGAGATCTTCCATCTCCCTCTGCAGCTCCACCAAAGCCATATCATACTCCAGCAGAGGATCCCCGATCTTTACCTCATCTCCCGTCTCCACATACACCTTCACCAGCTCATAATCGGAATCCAGCTGAATATTCTGGGAACTCATGGAGATAATGCTTCCGTAGGAACTGCTCATATCGCCATAGTAGGACATATTAATATTGGATACCGGCACCACTTTCACCGGCTTTTTCTGAGACTGCATGGAATAGTGGATCCCATAACCAATCCCGGCCACCACCACTCCGGTCACCAGCACTGCGATTACCACTGTCTTAACTTTCATTGGTATCCCCCTTACGTTCTGAGATCTCCCCGTCAAAAATATCCACCACCCGCTTCGCATAGGATGCAATCTCCGGGGCATGGGTGATCATTACGATCGTAACTCCCTCCTTGTTCAGCAGGTCAAACAGCTCCATCAACTGGGTGCTGGACTTGGAATCCAAAGCGCCTGTGGGCTCATCTGCCAGAAGAATCTTAGGATGATTCACAATCGCCCTGGCAATAGCCACCCTCTGTTTCTGGCCTCCGGAAAGCTGGGTGGGCTTAAAGTACATACGATCCTCCAGCCCCACTCTTCTCAGTGCTTCCGCAGCCCGCTTCACTCTCTCCCGCTTCTTTACCCCCGCATATACCAGAGGCAGACACACGTTTTCCAGCGCAGACTGCCTTGGCAGAAGCTGAAAGTTCTGGAACACAAAACCGAGATTATGGAGACGGATATGAGCCATGTCCTTGTCATTCCGGTTCAGCATATTCTGTCCCGCCAGCTCATAAGATCCGGATGTAGGCCGGTCCAGGCAGCCTACAATATTCATCAGAGTTGATTTTCCGGCACCATTAGATCCAATATATGCTACCGACTCACCTTTTTCTACGGTAAAATTTATATCTTTTACTGCTTCTTTCATATGATATTTAGGGGCAACAATGTGTTTCAACATTCCAGATAGACCTTGCTCTTTATCTGCAATTTTATAATTTTTACACAAAGAATTAACTTCAATTAAACTCATGTTTCATATCTCCTGTCTCAATATTTTGAATCTCAATGATAATATCAACATCCATTACCGTTTGCAATAGCTTGGGTATACACATTGCGAGTAAACGCAGACACATTCTCCCATGTATATACGTTTCTGGCTTTCTCTATTGAAGCACCAGCCAACTTTTTGCGTAATTCTGGATGTTGCCAAAGCCGGAGTATGGCCGATGCTAACATATCTACGTCACCCGGGGATACTAATAATCCAGTTTTTTCATCTTCCACAATTTCTTTCAACCCGCCCGAATTACTTGCAATTACCGGCGTACCATCTAACATAGATTCGATTGCTGTAATTCCAAATGGCTCAGCCAAACTCGGTACTACATGCATAGCTGAATTTATCAAGTTCTGATGTACATCTAGATTTGAAATCATCCCTGTAAAGTGAACCCGATGACTGATCCCTAACTCCTGTGCAATCTTGACGAAATTCCTTCTACCTGTACCATCACCCATAATAACTAGATCCGGTAACGTTTCATCTTTTTCCAATGCTGTTGCATATGCATTAATAAGGATATCTACACCCTTTTTATATTCTAATCTTCCCGAAAAAGTAATATAGTTATTATGATTACCGCTTATATTTTGCATTTCATCGGGCATAGAAACGCCATTGGCAATCACCTGAATTACCTCTGGATGCATAAACTGAAAACGTTCCAATACCACATCTCTCAACCATTCACTAACCACGATTACGTTTGTAGCATTACGAAGCATATAATTTCGCATTCCTTCGCCAAAATGGTTAGGAAAATCGTTAATAGCATGAACAGTTGCCACCACCGGAATATTAATTTTTTTAAGAATGAGTTCCAACGCATTCAACAAAAAATAGTCATGGACGTGAATCAAATCAAAATTGCTATCCCTAAGCAAATCATTCAATTCACGCACACATGTGGCTACGAAAAGATTATTACTAACCCACGCACACATCGGTGGCATAGGATTTGGAAAATCATTTAGCAAATGTTTTCCAATCGTACGGTTCATCAAAAAATATCTAACACCATTTTTCCAAATAATGTGTATCTTTTCCTGATCATCAAAATCAGCAGCGCTTAAAACGGTTACACTGTCACCATATTGTTTTACGAGCTGGCTGGACAAGTCCTCCACATGCTTTGTAAGTCCATTCGGTTCTACCCAAAAAGGATTACCCTCAATCATCAAAATTTCCATATTCAATCCCTCACTATTTTTTATTATCAACTATAAATGAGCAAATATTGAAATTTACAAAAAGTCACCCCACCATCCTAAGAACATCTTCCAGTGATGCACCATTTTTAATAAAAACATGAAGATTGCTGAGTCGTTCTATCCTGACCTGATTCTGAAAATACTGATATCCATCTTCAAAAGTGCAGTATTTTCCAGAATGCATACAGCACATGTAATGAACCAGTGGCATGATCAGCCAGTATCGCTGAATTCCCTGCTTAGAACGAGAGCTGGTA
>ENA-ORTM01003635-ORTM01003635.1-human-gut-metagenome-genome-assembly--contig:-NODE-3635-length-10226-cov-2.695802_pt1 | contig 10226 bp, 10 predicted proteins | sample MGYA00241909_ERZ509182 | MGnify/ENA primary metagenome ERZ509182 (study PRJEB26280, sample SAMEA2338855) | human gut metagenome | biome: human gut; feature: human-associated habitat; material: faeces...
CCGCCTGGGCGATGGCCAGCCGCTGCTTCATTCCCAGAGAATACTTGCCCACCGGTTTTCTTGATCCGGGATCTAACCCCACCAGCCGTAGCACCTCAAGTAAATGATCCCGGTCAGGAGCATTCTGAATACTGTAAAGATACTCCAAATTCCGGTATCCGCTCCACTTGCGCAAAAATGCCGGTTCCTCAATAATAACCCCTGCATTTTGTATCATCGTGATATCCTTGCCGATCTTCTTCCCATTCACTAAGATCTCTCCAGTATCATATTTTAAAAACCCGCAGATACATTTCAGCAGTACCGTCTTGCCGGAGCCATTGTGTCCCACAATACCGTAAATCCTGCCACTCTCACAGCCCATGCTCACCTGTTCCACAACGTTCACATTATGAAACATTTTTGATACATTTTTTATCTCAAGTACCGTTCCTGCCATCTTACTCCACCTTACTCCTTTTCATCCCTTTGATACTTCCCTATACATCGAACACTTCCATCCTGCTGCCATCCCTGGTCTCCAAATACAAATCTCTGTTCCATCCGGTTACACATCCTCATTCACCCAGTGCAGATCTACATGCGCTGCCCGTCGCACGCACAACAAAGAACCCAAGACAATCCCGATAAGCAAAAAAGTCAGCATATACTTTACATCCGGCAGAAAATAATATCCGCCAAAGGTTGTATTGCTTTTTGTAAGCTGAGCCCAGACAGTGGGAACTGCTTTTGCCCAATCCATTCGATTTTGCGGATATGCGTTCAATACCAGAAAAAGCATTAATATCAGCAAAATATCCGCCGCCACTGCCAGCCTCCGATTGCCGTACAGAGAAAGAGTCAGCATCAAAACCCCCAGAAACACTGCAATCAGCGTCAGCAGCAAGATCATCAGGAGCATCATCTGCACCGGTGTGTAGCTTCCCATGATCTCATAGGGAATTTCATAGCTTAACCGATAGCTGGCCCTCATATCCGTCATTGCGTATGTTTTCAAAAGCTTTCCCCAGTCATTCGTCACCTCCATGTGAGGCAGCAGCGGCAGGATACTGCCGGCTGCCACCGCCGTTACCGCTGCCAGGGATCGAAAAAAGATTCCCACCAGATTTCCCACCATCCACTTCTTCCGCCCTGTACGGATCACCTGATACATATTGGAATACTGCATAAAAGGAATGTCTGTGTTGATATAAATAATGCCAAACCAAAATAAGCTGATGAATACATTGGAATTGAACAAAAAAGGAAAGATACACCAGGTTACCGGATATTCCAGATCCACAGAAACCCTCACGATCTCAGACACAAAATAATACAGAACCATAAGCATGATAAGGACAAACGCTGCAAATTTCATATTTGTTATTTTGGAAACTGATGTGCGAAAAAAATAACGTATCTCTTTCATAAGTCACCTCCAGCAGCCCCATACAGGGAACCTCTGTCAGCCATATTTCCTGTATGCAGCTGCTATAACCGTTTCTTGATCTTCCAGATGATCCCAAGTGTGAGAAAACACACCGGCACAATGCTGATCACAAAAGCCAGCAGCACACACTGCCAGTCCTCCGGGAAAATTTTTGTATATAAATGAAAAGAATAGACGGATAAATACTTGCTGTTCCTCAAAAAATGGATCCAGCATTGCAAAAAACACACCGGCAGAGCTACCGCCATCACCTTATTGGAAATGAATAAGGAAATAAACGCCGTGAGCACTGACAAAGTTCCTGCCAAAAATCCCAAAACTATAGCGTAGATCAGAATAAATAGAAACACATGTCCATCCTCAATCAGCCACCCAAAAGCGCCTTCCTGAAAAACATCTCCTGTAGGCACCTTTCCATCGAACCAGGGACGCCTTCCGCTTGCCAGCAATGCAAACAGCCCTGTGCCCAAAGCCATGGTCAGAACGGAAGATAAATAAATAAGGATCGTTTTGCTTACCACATACTGCACAACGCTTCCCCGCACGATCTGATACCGAAAAAAATAATGCTCCAGATCCTCGCAAAATACCAGACCAAAGGGCAGAATACAAAAAACGTACAGTACCATGAAACCGGAAAGAGAGATGGAGATCCAGTAGGCGGCAATGACGCTGTCCCTTAACGGTTTCCCCTCCTGGCCGTAAAACAGGCCCAGAGTCACTCCTAAAATACTGATATAAAACCAGGGATTTTGAACCAGCCGTTTTATATCCCCGCGCATGTAATGAATATTCATGAAAAATAACTTTCCTCTCCTGTGATCGCATTCACCAATACGGTAAAATAAGCTTCCTCATTTTCAGAGATCAAAAAGCGCCATACCGGCTCTGCCTCCAATTCCTGTTCCTCATTTTGCTTCACTCTCTCAAAAAATTTTGCTTCCACCACCTGATACTGATTTTTCCCAAGAATGCTGTTCAGCTTTTTTTCTACCGTCTCAGCAGCCTTTTCAAACTCCAGCAAAGGATGTTCCTTCCCTGTCTCCTGGAGATCATAATATTTGGATGTCAGAATGAGCTCCAACCCTCTGGAGGAATAAACTGCAATAACGGCGGCATTCTCCACCCGATCCAGGCAGCTTGGGGAATCAAGCCCCATAAGCTCTGTCAAGATAGGAACATCCTTCTTATACTGCCATGCATAGAGAATATACGCCTCATCCTCCTGCGTCCATTCTCCCTTCTCATCTCCAGGATCGATTCTACTCTCTGCCATAAGCTGCTGCTCTAAGTTGGACAGTACATCTCTGTCAAAAGACATCCACTGAAAGCGGTAATCCTCCGCCGAAAATCCGGTCTCCGCCAAAAGTTTCTCTGCTTTCTGGATATATTCTTCCGGCGATCCCATCTCCAATTCATTCTGATCATACGTTCCTTCGTAACTGCTGATCAGCCCCATCTGCCCATAAAAATCAGAAGTTGGGGCTGAATAAGAAAAAAATCCGCCAGCACCCAGACTTGCTCCGTCCTTCAGCAAATAATAGGTAGTAGCTGGCCCATATTCGGAGGCTTCGGATTCATGCTTCTCCCGGATCTCTCTTCCCTCTAAAAACATCTTCTCCTGGCGCTCTTTATCTCCCCACAGAAGCTCCGCCTTGTACTCAGGATATGCGCTTTCGTTTACGCTTTCCGGACAGATCACCTGGCAGTCGAATGTTACATTTTCCTTCATAGCCTGATAATGCTCTGGAAATTCAGCCAGACCATTTACAGAAAGCCCCAAAACTGCCAGACTACAGACAGAAAGCAAACCTGCGGTTTTGATAAGATACCCTCTCTTTTTTGTTCTCTCCTTCATCTCATCCCTTCTCCTTCTCAAAATGAGCCGTCCTAAAACATCCATGTGTATAACACCTTTTCTGTCTTCTGACGGCTCATCTTTCCTAGATCAAACTGCTGATTTTGCTGCGCACAGAATATTTACGGATTATACCATCCTTCTACATGAAGATCCAGCGCATTGCTGCTGTAGCCATGCAGTCTGTAAAGTAATCCAGGTGCTGCCCATCTTCTATATGCTGCGTGTTTTTTGGGATCACTCTGCCTAATTTCCGTCTCATATGAAACAACATTCTTATCTGCCTCCTGCATTGAATAACAATTCAAGCTACCGTAGGCATAATCAAAAACTACTCCAGTTACATAAAATAACTGTTCTTCGTCTCCTTTGCTTGCCTTTCTGGAGTACGTATCACCGGGTACTGTAATTGAGAAAGAAATCTTCTCCGCATAAGCCGGAACAGCCATCAAGCCAATCGCCACCAGAAATACTGCAATAAATTTAATTTTCATCTTCTTCATAACTACTTTCTCCTTCCTTTTTTCTTTTTCAAACAGCTTTTCAATTCTTTTCCAATGGACTCCCTCCCCCCTATCATTGCTTTTTCTATTTCTTTCTAATTTCTCATTCCATTTAATCATATTTATTATTAATATTATATATAATAATATTATCTTCGTCAATATCATTTGTTATAATTATATATTTCTCTCATATTTCTATTTACTTTTTTATTCTTTTCACACAATACTTTCTGATGTATTATCCTCCTTCTCCAATTACCCCTTCAAAACATCTGAATCAGACAGAAAAAGAGACTGTCCCAAATCCTATTCAGAACAGCCTCTCTCCTTTTCTTCTACACAACTATTACCCTACAAGAATCCACTCCCCGACGTACTCCTGTTTCGTATAATTATATAATCGCTTATACAATTTCCCGTTTATTTCTTTATATACCCATCCTATCACATCTGCCCGCATCACATCTGAAGCAAGCTCTGTCGATACCTGTACTGCCCCCATGACCTCGTCAGCCGCTGCCGTCTCCCCATACAGACAACACGCACACGCGCCGATCAATATCGCTTTCCTTAATTTTCTCATCTTCATTCCTCCTTGTAAATCTTGATTCCCCGGGGATAGTATTTTAAATCTTTGGCCCCTTCCTCGATCCGAATGGGGCCGCGTTCCTTATGCAGGAAATACACGTCATAATACCCATCCTGAAAAACCGCATACGTATCCTCGGCCGTAAACTCCTTGGTTCCCGGCGGAGGCGAAAACATCGGTTCAAAGACAACTGACGCAGTCAAAAAGACCATAAGACCTGCACCCAGAAGCGCCGCCGCCTTTTTAATCCTCCCTGTACCACGGTTATGTACAATAAAGTTAAAACGCCTCTCCAGAGTACGAATACTCTTTTTCGTAAAAGAAAGGACGCCCGGGACTTTCTCCTCATTGGCAAATACAGAGATCTTCGCAAGACAGTTCATATACGCTTTTTTCTCTCTTTTGGACAGGCTTCTGGTGAGAACCATATCATTTTTGATCTCAATCATCTCAAAAACAGAACTTTGCAGGCGCCTGAGAAAAAAATTCCACCAGTACAGACAGACCAGCCCCTCCATCAGATAATTTCTCCGAAGATCGTGGTGTCTGATATGAAGCGCCTCATGCCCCAGCACATAGCGAAGCTCCTCCTTGGTGAACGGATAATCCGGCAAAAGGATTACTGGACGCTTCATCCCTATAAGCATGGGGGAAATCCGCAGATCCACTTTTAAAACACAGGCAGTCTTAAGCTCCGGAAACTCCTGCAGCAGCTCCTCTTCCAAAAAGACCCTTTGGTCTTCACGCAGCCTGATAAGCTCCCGAATCTTCTTTCTGGTACGGCGAAAGACAATTCCTTTTTGAAGCAGCACTGCTGCGCTTCCCAGAAACCACACTGCAAGCAGGATCTGGTAAAGAGCCAGAACGCTTTCGCCGATTCGGATCTCCATATTAAAAAATGCATAAATATCTGTATAAACCTTCCTAAACAAAATTGTAATCGTAAAAGGAAATTCCAGCGGCAATACCAGCCTTACAATAACTGCTCCCAAAAAGATCATCGCCGTCTGAGGACCGAAAAAACGGACAAAACGGTTGCTTTTTAAAAACCAGCCCGACAGCAACATCATAATCGACGTCAGAAACAGGGTGGACAAAACGGATGACAGACTCAGCCTCATTTTTCCCCCTCTTTCAGTTCATCCCCGGAATGTTCCAACAGCTGTTCCAGGCTCTGGATATCCTGTCTGTTCCACGCCTTTTTTCCTCTTCCTTTAATAAGCATCTCCACCAGTCCCAGCGCTCCCAAAGCCTGATTGCCGGAGAGAAGCTGCCCTAAGTCTGCCAGCTCCCGCTGCACATACTCTTCCTTTGTCACCATAGCCTGGTACGTCCTGGCATATACGGTGGTGACTAATTTCTGTCCGTCCGGCTGAAGATATTTTTTCTTCTGCAGTCCTTTTACCCTTGTGATGGCAGCCGCGCTGGTAATCGCAATTCCATTTTCCTGCATCCGTTCCGCCATCTCCTGTATGGTCAGAGATTCCGGGCTGTCCCAGACTGTTTTCATGATCTCCAGTTCGCTTTCCGTTAAATCTTTCATTTTCTGTCTTGGCATAATCGCTCCTCCATTTCTTTCTTTTGTCCTCAAAAACGAATTTCTATTATAAAAAACTACTTCTACCTGCAAAACCATTTTTCTTATTGCTGCTTCCACATTCCTGCGTATCTCCCGTTCAATTTCAACAATTCCCCATGTTTTCCCTGCTCCACGATTTTTCCCTTGTCCATAACAAAAATAATATCAAAATTTTCTATCAGCTTCAACCTGTGAGTAATCACAATCACAGTACAATCTTTTCCATACTTCCACAAAGCTTTCTCCACCAATTTTCCATTCTCTTCATCCATTGCAGAAATTGGTTCATCCAACAGCAAAAACGGTGCTTTCCGGTATAGACATCGCGCCAAAGCAATCTTCTGTAATTGTCCTCCTGAAAATTCTTCCCCTGCCGTTTCCAAAATCATTTCATACCCGTTTGCCGCTTTTTGAAAAAAATTTTCCTCGTCTAACACTTTCATGACTTCTCCAACACGAACCTTATCCGGTTCCCCTTCCATACCCACATTTTCTGCTACATTCGTGTGAAAAAAAGAAAGTTCCTGAGGATAATAGGAAATATAATTCCGCCATTGATTCTTTACCATATCTCTTATCGGTATTTCTCCTAAAAACAGCTCTCCTTCCTGAGGTTCATATAAATTCAGAATCAATTTCAAAACAGAAGATTTTCCGCAGCCGCTTGGGCCTACGAAAGCCGCTTTTTTCCCAAAGGGAATTTCTATAGAAATATCATCTAAAACCGTTTTTTTCTCATAGCAAAAAGACACGCCTTCCAGCCTTAACGTTTGTTTCATCTGCGTTTCATCGGCCTTTCTCTCCCCTGTCTTTTCCTGCTTCAGATCCAAAATCTCAAAAACCCGCTCCATATAGCCCTGATGAGTACGCAAAACCGTTCTAAAATCCCCAAATGCTGTTATCATTTGACTAATTTGATCCGCCAAAGGCAGCGCCAACATAACCTCGCTAAAAACGATCCACTTTTTTCTTGCCAACACATTTCCCAGTAATAAGAGGCTCACCACTGTGAAACAATCTACCGCCATAACCAGAAGCGCTTTCCGCGCCCCTCGATATTTTCCAATCCGCCGTTTTTTTTCTGCCAATTTTTTTAGCTTTTCCTCTTGTTTTTTCTGAAAATGCTCCTGGAGAGAAAAAGTCCGTACTTCTGTCTTTCCCGCTGCGCATTCCTGCATAAACTCAAGCAGCCTGCTTTTTTGCACTAAAACCTCTGCGTTCTTCTCTTTTTCTTTCTTGGAAGCAATCTGTACCGCAAACGCATTAAATGCCGAACAGATCAGTGTTGCCAAAGCCAGAAGCCCATTGGTTTCCAATAAAAATACAAGGGAAAATATTCCTGATAGGACAGGTGCAAAAATCCTGCCGTCCATATAGTACCCTACCAACTCCACGCACCTGGGCAGATCACTATTTATGCGATTCAAAACCTCTGTTGAAGAAAATTTATGAACAGCCGCTTCTTCTCCATGCAAATAGGTATTTACCATATCTCTGCGAAGTTTTGTTTGGATTTTTTGCTCGATATAGCGGAAGCCAAACACCGCAAAACCAGATAGTGCAGTAAAGCATATAATTCCCAGCAAATATAAGAAAGTCTGTATTAATTTTTCTCGATCCGCTATTGCTGCTGAGTTCTTCACCACTTCTCGGAGCAAAATTCCCACTGAAGAAAAAAGCAGAAAAAGTGCAATTCCATTCACCAAACTGCATATCGCATACAGCGGCATATAAGGTTTTAAGTACCCTATCAGTCTTTTATATAACCGATGCATTGTATTTTCCTTCCTATCACTATACTCCAAAATGCGCTAATTTCCCCTGCAGCTCCCGGTATGTCCCCTTCTCCAAAAGACAGCCGGAATCAAATAGGTAAATCTCATCCATAAAGGGCAATAGTTCCTTTTGGTGCAGGCTAAAAACCATTGTGATATCTGGATACTCCTCTTTCAACTTTTTCATGATATTTTTCGCCAGCTCTGAATCCAAAGCAGAAAACACTTCATCATGGAGCAAAAGCGCCGATTCGCTGTTTAAAGATCTGGCCAGGGCTACCCGCTGCCGCTGGCCGCCGCTTAGTCCTTCTCCATTCTCCGTCACCGCCGTATCATACCCCTGTTCCATTTCTGATACAAATTCCTCCAGGCAAGCGTTCTCACACGCCTTTTCAAAACGTTCCTCTTCATAAGCTCCTGAATATAAAATATTTTGCATCAGAGAATCCGTGAATAAAAAAGGGAACTGGTCTGTATAACGTCCTTTCTCCCCTTGAATCCTTCCGTTTTGCGGTAAAATCAATCCTGCCATCAGCTTCATAAGTGTGGATTTTCCACTTCCGCTGGCTCCTACAAAAGCTATTTTCTTTCCCCTTTCAAGTTGCAAAGAAATATCCTTCACCGCCCACGCTTCACGCTCTGGATATCTGTAATATATATGTTCCAACACCATTTCCCCTGTTTGAAAGCCATTTTCCTTTTCCCACTCCACTTGGGGCTCTTTTTCTTCAAAATACGCCGTCAACTGTTGGGCAGCTGGCTTCACCTTTATAACTTCTTCCCATAAATCCGCATAATGCAGTTGATCCGGCAAAATATTCTGGCACAAATAAAAAAGAGTCATAAATTCGCTAACTTTGATCTTCCCTGTCGAAGTTAGATAAATTCCTGCAAAGCAAAGACATAAAATAGGAAAAATACCACTGATAATCCCCATTGTCCTAAACGGCATGGTCTGCAGGCTCATGCGAAGATTCGCCTTCACATAGCTTTGTTCCTGTTCTTTCCAAAAATCCTTCGTCCAATCAAAGCATCCAGATACCTTAATCAGCAAACGATTCTCCAGCACATCTTTCAATTTCGCATTCAGGTCAGCTTCTGATTTTTTCACTCGGTAACTGGCCTTTTCCATCGTCTTACCGATCAAAAACTGGATCGCCAAAGATAAAAGCAATGCCCCTATATAGACAAAACTAATCTGCCAATTTGTCCGTATAATAAATGTCAATGCAAACAGTAACCGGATCGTTTGAAATAAAATATCCGGCATTGTTATTGATAAAAATCTGGTGAGATCATCTGCACAGCAGCTCATCAGAGTATACAATCCTGAAGATTTTTTTAGCTTCGGATGATCAAAAGATAAATGCAGCTCCTGATACAGCAGCTTTTTTTGTATATTGGAATAGGTATCAATTTCTATTTTATTTCGCAGTATTTGATAAAAATAATCCAACAGCTCCTGTGAAAAAAAAGCTGCGAGAACCAGAAGCAGCAGTTTAACGATTCCATTTCCGCTTAACCGGGATAAACCTTCTGTAAACCGTCCCAGAAGTGCAGAGCTTAGAATAATCGCTCCAGTCATAAAAACAGACAGCAATGCGGTTATCCCATAATAAAATCGGCTTTTTTTTAAATAGTCACCTATTTTTTTCATTTTTTCCCTTACTTCCACTAGCTTTAACTGACGTTAATAAAATTTTTTCATATTGTTTTTGTAGCCGCCCAAAACTTTTGTCAAAAATTTTCAAAATAATTGTCAAAAACTTTCGGGAAATATTTCTGTTTTTTCAACAGAAAAAGGGGCGTGATTTTAGTCACTGCCCCTGTCCTGTCTTCCGGTTTCCATGTTCCTCAACTATCAGGTGTTTTCCTGTCTTTGGCATCTTGTTCGGTATCACCTCTATCAATTCATCCACAGAACATCCTAACACTTCACATATCCGGTCAATATGTTCCACTCTTAAACTAACCACAATCTCATGATACCATTCATTAATTGTATTGGGTCGTATTCCAGTCAGTTCTGATAGTTCTCTTTGAGACATACGCCTTTCACCTAGAAGCTTTGATAAATAAATCCTAACCATAATAATGCCCCTGATAGATACTATCATAATCCGTTGCATTATTATTTATTTTGATATTTTATATCGAATTTCGTTATGTAAAATTTTTAATAATTAGCTCCTTATACCGAGGCTTTACTTCTTTCTGTACAAGATTGTGTAACCTATCCACTTCAATAATTGTATACTCCTTGTACAATTCCCTGATATAGTCACAATCATTGTATGATAAAACAAACTTGCCTTTAATACCATCTAATGCCGCTTTTAATCTTTTATGGTCTTCCGGCATGAACCTGTCCGGATAATATTTTTCAGTTTCATAATATGGCGGGTCAAGGTAAAATAACGCCTCTTTTTTGTCATAATTTTTGAGAATTTTTTCAAAGTCAAGGTTCTCAATCACCACCTTATTCAGTCG
>ENA-ORTM01003637-ORTM01003637.1-human-gut-metagenome-genome-assembly--contig:-NODE-3637-length-10213-cov-2.153869_pt1 | contig 10213 bp, 8 predicted proteins | sample MGYA00241909_ERZ509182 | MGnify/ENA primary metagenome ERZ509182 (study PRJEB26280, sample SAMEA2338855) | human gut metagenome | biome: human gut; feature: human-associated habitat; material: faeces...
GTACATAAACTTTTTCAAACAGACCGTTTGAAATGATTTTAATATTCTTTTTTATTGAAGGCCGATAGAAAATAGAACATTAAAAAACTGTATGTGAGAACTTTTCGTGAATGGCGAAAAATTGTAAGAAAAACTTGTAATAAAGGATCAAAAAGATGTTGAGATATGTATAATAAAAGGGCGTGATACAACGTTATAAAATAGAATTATGCCGGGCTAATCCGGTCGGAAAATGATAATGCGATGAAAATAAATGTGTTAAGAGCTATTGTCTTATTGCTTGTGGTTTCTTCCTGCTCAACCAGTAAGACAGCTTATTTTGAAAATTTGGATATCGAAGAGATGAGCGGAAAGATGGAGGTGGGCAATTATGAATTGCGAATAGCTCCCGACGATATGCTATCGATAACGGTTTCGTCGGTGGTCCCCGATGCGGCCGCTCCTTATAATTTACCGGCTGTTTCCTATTCTGAGCCGGGGAAGCAAGAGCTGACGATTGTCCCTAATTTGCAAGTCTATACGGTAGATAAAAACGGTTATATCTATTTCCCGATAGTAGGACGTATTCGTGTCGAAGGAATGACCCGCAATGAACTGTCGAAGTTTATAGAGGATAAAATCCGTCCTGAGTTGAAAGATCCTTTCGTATTGGTACAATTCATGAATTTTAAAGTCGTTGTACTGGGCGAAGTGAAAAACCCGGGGCAAATATCGGTACAAACAGAACGTATGTCGATACTCGATGCCATAGGTGCGGCAGGCGATTTGACTATCTATGGCGAACGGAAAAATGTATTGTTGATGCGGGAAGAAAATGGCAAACGGATTTTCCATCGTTTCGATTTGACCGATCAATCTCTATTTGGATCGCCCTATTTTTATTTGAGACAGAACGATGTCGTTTACGTTATGCCGAATAAAGCACAGCGAAATAATTCGAATTACAATCAATTGGCACAATATCGCATATCTGTGGTGGGTACTGTTGTGAGTGCCATCTCGGTGTTGGCATCGTTGGCGATAGCGTTGTTCATTAAGTAATGAAAAGATTTTGTTTATGGAAGAAAAATATACCTCGGAAAGAAAAAATGATAATATCGATATAGTCGCTTTATGGCGTGCCGCATGTAGAAAATGGTATCTCTTCGCAGGGTCGGTCGTCGTTTGTGTAGCGTTGGTAGTTTGTTATTTGAAGATTGCCAAGCCTGTATATGAAGTTTCTGCCGATATTCTTGTCAATGAAGATGAGAAAAAAGGCGGTGGAGGCTTGTCTTCGCTGATGGGAGGAATCTCTGGTGGTGGATTCTCGTTAGACGGTATGATAGGTGGTGGCTCGGTGAATGACGAGATATTGGTTATTTCGTCGCATTCTTTAATTCGCGAAATGGTTCAAAGACTCGATTTGAATATATCATATACGAGCAAAAAAAACTTTTTCAAAAAGAAAGAGTATTATCGTAATTCACCCTTTACCGTAGATATTCCCGAATCGATGGCGGATACATTGTCAAGTGGATTTGTCGTTAAAGTTCAAACGGGCGGCTCTGATGATAAAATCAAGGTCTTGTTGAAGAAAGGGTTCTTTACGACTTTGGCCGAAATGGAAGCGGCATCGTTCCCGATAAAAGTAGATTATGGAGAGGGGATTGTTATCGATAAGACCCAATTTTATGAGCCGGGCAAGAAGTTGAAATTCGTCGCTCATGTCAACGGGTATGACGGCGAAGCTGAAATATTGGAGAAAAGGCTGGATATCGATTTGTCGAATAAAAAAGCCAATGGCATTTCATTAAAAATAAGGGAATCGAATAAGCAAAGAGGAAAAGATATGCTCAGTACGTTGATAGAATGTTATAACGAGGATGCTGTGCTGAATAAAAACTTGAAGGCGCAAAACATGCTTTCGTTTATCGACGAGCGTTTGATAACGGTAGAAGAAGAACTCCATGACGCCGAGAATATTGTAGAACGGTATAAGAGGGAAAACGATTTGTCCGATATAGATGCCGAAGCCAAAATCATTCTTGAAGCAAACAGTCAATATCGCAAGTTACTGTTGGAAGCCGAAACACAATATTCGATTATTTCGATGGTAGATAGTTTCCTGAATAAGCCGGAAAACAAATATTCTTTGGTTCCTGTTACGACCGGTTTGCCCGATCGGGGAGCGGCCGAGGCGATTAATGAATATAATAAATTGCTATTGGAGAGAATGCGTTTGCTTCGTACAGCAAAGGACTCGAACTTGGCTTTACGTACACTTACCGCTCAAATAGATGTCATGCGTGAGAATATATTGAATACGGTGTCGAAAGCGAAAGAAAGTTCGGATATAGCCCGTACCGATTTGAAAAAACAAGAGCAAGAGTTTCGGGCTAGGTTGCGGGGCTTCCCTGAGCAAGAGAGAGAGTATATGGATATAAAAAGGAACCAGCTTATTAAGAATGAGCTATATACTTTCTTGATGAAGAGAAGAGAAGAAAGTGCTATGACATTGGCGGCGACTTCGCCTAAATGTAGGATTGTCAATCCGGCTTATAGTAAAAATAAACCGGTTGAACCGCAATCTTTGACTCTTTTATTGATCGCTTGTGGAATCGGATTGGTACTGCCCGTTGTCTACTTGTATGGAAAGACTGTTTTCTCTGTTAAGTTCAATAACAAAAATGATTTGCGCAGATTGACAGATTTGCCTATTGCTGGTGAAATTTGTCATAGCTCTGCTTCGGGCTATGTCGTTTTGAGAGAAAACAGTGTTTCTCCTGCCGCTGAAATGTTCCGTTTATTACGGTCTAATTTACAATTTATGTTGCCGGGTGGAGGAAAGGGTATTCTGTTGGTAACCTCGTCAGAACAGGGAGAAGGAAAATCGTTCGTCAGTCTTAATCTGGCTTACTCGATAGCTTTAATGAGGAAGCGTACGGTTTTGATCGATTTGGATTTGCGGAATCCGAAAATTGCTGATTATTTGGGGATTTCGGTGACTACTGGGTTGACGAATTATTTGGTTTCGAATAAAGAAGGTGGAGAGAACGATTTGATTCATCATGTGGCACAAGAAGGCTTTCTTGATGTCATAACGGCCGGCCCCGTTCCACCGAATCCTTCCGAGCTTTTATTGTCCGAAAAATTGGATAGTTTAATGGCTCGTCTTCGAGAAAAATATGATTATGTAATTGTCGATACAGCTCCTGTGGAGAGAGTTGCTGATACGTTCTCGTTGACTCGTTTTGTCGATGCCACGTTATATGTTTGCAGGGCTGATTATACGCATAAGAATAGTGTATTCAACGTCGAGGATTTTGTAGCAGAGGGTTCTTTGAAAAATGTAATGTTCGTCTTGAACGATACGGAAATAAAAAAGACTTATGGGTATTCGGTGAAACATACAAGGGGATAAGCGATGATTTCCTTGAATAAAATATTCTATGGGCTGTTTATTCTGATGCTTGTGGCGGGGATTTATACCTATCAATTGATGTGGTTTAAAAGTTCCGACGAGTTGATTACATTGCTTTTAGCTCTTTTATGTGTACTGGATATATTAAGTAATAAGAACCATCGGCGTTATAAAGGTCTTTTTGGGGTCGTAGGTATAATGACGTTTTACCTGTTGTATTCGTTGGTTGGCGTTCATTATAATACCCCTAAGGCGATATTCTATGATTTTTTTATTCAAATCAAGCCCTTCATCGCTTTTTATGTAGCTTATGCCATGGGGGTAAGGTTTACGGGAGCTCAAAAACTTTTTTTGAAAAAACTATGCGTTGTTCTCAGTGTGGCGATGCTGGGAATAATCCTTGTAGGCATGGGAGAGGCTTTCTTCTTTCATGTAGCGTATTATGGTATTATCAGCACGGTACTATTTTTGATATATTATTATTGCTCTTGCCAGGATATGAGCCGTAAGGACAAGATTATCATGCTGTTTATCTTGTCTGTGGGGTTTTTTAGTACACGCTCCAAATTTTATGGGTTTTATGTGGCCACTCTGTATCTCTTTTTGTGGTACAAACCGGGACAATTGTCGAAAGTAAAGTTAAAGCAGTGGGCGATGATGGCTTTGGTTTTCTGTGGTGTCTTATATGTGGCGTGGGGTAAAATCAATTATTATTTTATTTCTTCGGGTTTGTTTTCCGGGGTGGAAAATATGGACGAATCTTTTGCTCGGGCTACATTATATATCAAGGCTCCTTTGATTTTGGAGGATCATTTTTTTCTGGGTTCTGGATTGGCATCGTATGCCACCTATGCTTCGGGAATAATAGATTATTCGCTCTTGTATAAAGAATATAACTTAGATGGGGTTTGGGGATTGTTGGAAGGCGATTGCCCGTTTGTGTCCGATACCTATTTCCCGGAGTTGGTACAATTTGGAATGGTAGGGATTGTATTGTTCTTTTATTTTTGGGTATGGGTATATAAAAAGCTGAAAATTATTACAGGTTCTCCTTGTGCGGTGCACCTTCATAAAATAGGTTTGATGATCATTTTGTTTATTTTCATTGAGTCGGTTGCCGGTAGTGCTTTCGTGCAAGGCTCAGGGATTATTGTAATGATACTGTTGGGCTTTGTCGTAAGAGATATTTCTGTGATAAGAGAGAAAGAAACAAGGGTGTTAAAAGAAGCGATGGTGAAGAAATGAATAGAAGTACGAAATTTATAAACGATATTTTTATTTATGCCATAGGAAACCTTGGCTCCAAGTTGATTACGTTTCTTTTGGTTCCTCTATATACATATTATATATCCCCCGATGATTTTGGATATTATGATATTGTCCTGACTCTTACGTTTTTGGCAATGGGGTTTATAACGTTTCAATTGCGAGACGGTACTTTTCGTTTTTTGCTCGATAATGAAGACGAATATACTCGTAAAGGAGTCGTTTCGTTCTCCTATAAATTGATGGCCCAATCCTCTTTGTTGGTATTGTTGGTGGGGATTGTTTTTTCTTTCTTTTACGATATACGGGATTGGGGTTGGATTGTCGCATTTGTAATCACGCTTTCGTTGTATGAGGTCGAAGTCCAAATCGTAAGAGGCTTGGGACAAAATAAATCTTTTGTCTTGGCCGGTATATTGACCGCCTTTCAGATAGGATTGTACAGTTTGATTTTTGTTGCTTGGTTACGAATGGGAATTGCGGGCATATTTTGTTCCAATATATTGTCCCGTTTGGTGACAATGGTTATTATAGAATTTCGGGCACGAGTATTTAAACGCTATTTTATCGTTAGTTTTAGAGATAAGTCTCTGAATAGAGCTCTGTTGAAATATTCTTTGCCTTTGTTGCCGAATGCTGTTTGCTGGTGGCTTTTGGGAAGTTCCAGTCGATTGTTTATAGAACATTTCTTAGGTTTGGAGGCCAATGGTATATTTGCGGTAGCCATGAAATTCTCTACTATATTAGAGACATTTTCGGTGATCGTATATCAAGCATGGCAAGAGACTGCTATTAAACAGTACGGGGCGGCAGACCGGTCGAAGTTCTTTTCCAGAATATTCAATACATATATTCTCATATTGTCCGTTTTAGCGCTGATTTTTGTTTTCGTGCTGAAAATCAATTATTCATGGCTGGTGGATTCTCGTTATTTAGAGAGTTTGCAATATTTATATCCGATGTTCATCTCGGTAATTTGTTTTGCTTTGGCATCTTTTTACGATTTGGGCTATCAATGTTCGAAGCAGACCGTGAGAAATCTGCCGGGAGTGATTATTACAACGGGGTTGAATTTAATCATGAATTATGTTTTCATTCGTTTTATGGGTATTTGGGGAATTGTCCTTTCTTCCATTCTTTCTTATCTGTTTATGCTTGGTTTCCGGATAATCGATACGTGGAAATTTTTCCCGGTGAAGGTATCGATGGAAATCATTTATCCGATTTTGTTCTTGATAGGAGGGGCGATAGTATTTTATAGGGTCGATTCGATTATATTGCAAATCATTTATATTGCAGTGGTTGTGATTCTTAGCTATTGTATTCAACCCAAATCGATTCGGCAGGAATTACAAATGAAGATAAAAGCCCTGTTTAATTGAATAAAATTTTGGCATAAATAAACGAGTTCGTTGGTAATCTTATTTATACGAAGACTTACAGCATGTTGCGAAAATAGGTTACACTTGGCAAGGACAAATTTATTTGTTTCTGCTTTCGTTTGTGCTATCTTTGCGGTAATAAATAGACTTTACGTATGAAAATCATAGTTATCAATCCCATTCTTTTTACTCATGAAAAAGGAGTTATACCACATGTAACTACTATAAAAGAGACGATGATCTATGATCTGTGTTTGGCCTATCATCGAGCCGGGCATGCTGTCACATTGATAGCGGCAGCCGATTATGCACCTGAGAGAGAGGAGACGTATGATTTTGAAGTCGTCTTTTTGAAGTCGATTGGACGAAAAATATTTCAACCGAGTGTACTTCCCTTTTTACCGGGAGTATGGAGGTACTTACAGCAAAGAAAAGGTGATGTCGATATGGTTTTAGCAAGTGAGACTTTTTCTATACCGTCATTGTTTGCTTCGCTCATTGTCCCTCGTAAAACTGTAATTTGGCAGGAGTTAGGAGCTCACAATCGCAAGATGAAAACTTGGCCTTCTCGCATTTGGTATAATATAATAGCTCGTTGTTTTATGCGTAAGGCTTGGATCATACCTCGGTCGTATGTCTCGCAGAGGTTCATTCGGCGATATATGCCTCGCGTCGGTGACCCCATAGGGCATGGGGTAGTAGTGACATTGGAGAAAGAGATGTCGAATAAAAAGTGCCAGTTCTTGACTGTCGGACGTTTATTTTGGGAAAAGAATGTCATATCTGTTATTCGTAAGTTCGATGCTTTTCTTTCAAAATATCCTCAATACAGAGATTACGTATTGTATATAGCCGGCGATGGCGTGTTGAGAGAAGAGTATGACCGACGAATAAAAGAAATGGGGCGAGAGCGGCAAATCGTTCTATTGGGGAAACTGCCTCATAAAGAATTGTTTCGGTATTATCGGGATTCGAAGGCTTCTTTGTTCGATTCTCTGCGAGAGTTGAATATGCTGGCGATTATGGAATCTGTGGCGATGACAACGCCGGTGGTTACGAACCGTGTGCCGTTTGATAGTGAGATAGTCGAGAAGAGAAAGTTGGGAATCGCTAAAAATGACTGGGACGAGGACGATATAGCTCGAATGATAGAGCGAAATGACGAGTATGTGGAAAATTGCAGGGAATATGCTTCTTTAATTACTGTCGATGTGGTCGCTCGACGAATTATAGATTCGTTTAAGAAGGCTTCGAAATATAATAGCTGATGGGAAAGATTCGGGATATAACGTTCGATATAGCAAAAGGAATAGGGATTGTATTGGTCGTTATCGGGCATTATATTCCCGATAACGCTCCTTCGTGGTATATCGGATTTGTAAGTTTTGTCTATCATTTCCACATGCCTCTTTTTTTCATGATCGCTGGTTTTTTTTATGAACGTTCTATAAAAAAGGTAGGTTATTGGCGGTTTGTACGCTCGAAGTTCGAGCGATTGATGTTTCCCTATTTTATTCTCTCTTGGACAATTATAGGGATTAAAATACTGGTCGACGGGTTTATGCAAGTCGATCACCCGGTTTCGATACCTGCTTTATATCGGGTGTTCTATTTGCCGGAAGCCGGGTATTTTTTATGGTTTGTTTTTAATATTTTGTATCGCCCCGGTTTTCAAGGCAGGGAATCGCTTGGTACTATTGTCTCTTCTTTCGCTGGGGCTCGCTTTTTGGGATACGGCTCCCGAATATTTTTGTATTGAACAGTTTTGTTTGAATTCGATTTTCTTTGTATCAGGAATGTGGGTGGCCCGAAAATCATGGATAGAGCAAGCGGTATACCGGTATTCTGTTCTTTGGATTGTAATTACGATCGGCTTCTCGATCATATATGAATTTATTTCCGATAAATTTTGGAGAGATGCTTTGACCATTTTCCTCGGTATTGCCGGTAGTTTTATGACTCTGGGCATATCCAAGTCGTTATCTCGTTTAACTGTTTCATTTGTAGAATGGTTGAAGTATGTAGGAACTATGTCCATGACTATATATCTGTTTCATACTTTATTTATGGGCGTGGGAAAGTCAATTTTAACACATATATTGTCGGGCGGAAATATAATAGAATTTGTGTTCGTTACGTTATTTATAGTAGGAACGGGAATAGTCTGTCCCATTTTATTGTATAAATGGGTATGGATAAAAAATGAATTTACGTCCCGAATATTTAAATAACCTGAACACGACCCATGAAGCGAATGCCACGTATCCTTTTGGTAAATAAATTTTACTATCCGAGAGGGGGAGATTGTATTTGTATGATCAATCTCGAAGCCTTGTTACGTCGTCTCGGATATGAAGTGGCCGTGTACTCTATGGTTTATTCTCAGAATTTGCCCAGTGAAATGTCGGGCTATTTTGCATCGGAAATTTCATTTTCCGATGGACTTAAAAATAAGACAAGAGCGGCTTGCCGTATCTTTGGATTAGGAGACATAAAAAAATCGTTTAAGAAGATATTGAATGATTTTCGTCCTGACATAGTCCATTTTCAAAATATTCATTCTTATCTTTCTCCGGTCATCGTGAAATTGGCGAAAGAATATGGCTGTCGTACTGTTTGGACGCTGCACGATTATAAATTGTTATGTCCGTCGTATAACTGCCTTTGTCAAGGGAAAATTTGTGAGGCCTGCTTTACCGATCGTTTTCAAGTATTTCGGCGAAAGTGCATGAAAGGGAGCCTGATAGCCAGTGCATTGGCCTATGGAGAAGCCTTATGGTGGGATCGGAAAAAACTGCAACGCTGGGTCGATACATTTGTTTGCCCTAGTTCTTTTATGGCACAGAAGATGAGAGCCTGCGGTTATGATTTCACGAAATTATCTGTAATTTGTAATTTTATAGAACAGGATAAATTGGATTTTTTTCATTCGACAGGGATAAATGAAGGAGAAAAGTCGCGTTACTATTGCTATGTAGGTCGTTTGTCCGAGGAAAAAGGTGTACGCATGTTGCTCGAAGTGGCAGAGTCTCTGCCGTTCCCTCTTTATATTGCGGGAGATGGGCCGTTGCTGAATGAGTTACGGACAAAATATAGTTCGGGAAATGTCATTTTTTTAGGTTACCTTTCGTCTATGGAGATAGTACGATTGGTGAAACATGCGCAGACGATGGTGGTTCCTTCCATTTGCTATGAAAATAATCCGTTAAGTGTGATAGAGTCTTTGTGTATGGGAACGCCGGTTATCGGAGCCGAAGTCGGTGGGATACCGGAACTGATACGTGAGGGCGATGGTATGTTGTTCCGCATGGGAGATAAGGAAGAATTAGCCTCGGCTATTGTTTCTATGATGTCTAAGGACAACGTGGATACACAAGGTATTGCACGACGAGCCCAAAAACGATTCTCGGAGGAACGATATTGGGCGGAATTGAAGAGTGTGTATGACTTGTGAAAACAAGATGTTCGATATATAAAATTTTTGATAGACCGGTGAAAAAGGTTTATCTTTGCATAATATTTGTAAGAAATGAAAGTTTTTGCGCCTACCGATATAAGCATTATTACCACTTATCGCTGTCCCATGCAGTGTAAGATGTGTAATATCTGGAAAAATCCGACAGACCCGCGGCTGGAAATTCAACCGGAAGAATTGGAGATTTTGCCGCATGTGAAATTTATCAACATAACAGGGGGAGAACCTTTTATTCGTGAAGATTTAGATAAGATTGTGGAGGTCGCTTTTCGAAAAGCCCCCAGAGTTGTTATTTCCACGTCGGGGTGGTTCGAGGAGCGAGTATTGGAGTTGGCGAGAAAATTCCCTAAAATAGGAATACGTATCAGTATCGAGGGCTTATCTCAAAAGAATGATGAATTACGGGGAAGAGCCGGAGGTTTTGATAAAGGGTTGAGGACTCTCTTGTCACTTAGGGAAATGGGCGTGAAGGATATTGGGTTCGGTATAACGGTGTCGAATAATAATTCCGAAGATATGCTTTCCCTATATCGTCTTTCCAAAGCCTTGAATATGGAGTTCGCTACCGCTGCGTTTCATAATTCGTATTATTTTCACAAAGATGACAATGTGATTACCAATCGCGATACCGTTTGTGGTAACTTTGCCGAGCTGATCAATATGCAAATGAGGGAAAAACACCCCAAATCA
>ENA-ORTM01003640-ORTM01003640.1-human-gut-metagenome-genome-assembly--contig:-NODE-3640-length-10208-cov-2.601497_pt1 | contig 10208 bp, 13 predicted proteins | sample MGYA00241909_ERZ509182 | MGnify/ENA primary metagenome ERZ509182 (study PRJEB26280, sample SAMEA2338855) | human gut metagenome | biome: human gut; feature: human-associated habitat; material: faeces...
TGCAAGATGCCTTATGAATTTTAATGTTGTTGTACTTCCAAGAGAAGCGGAAAGTGCTATGAAAAAACGCTAAGAAGCTATTGACTTTTAGTGAGAAATATGTTATAATATATATGTACATGAAAGGGGAGTGACTTATGTTTAGTAGTGACATTGAGTTATTCGAGAGAACAAATGGTATTACACGAATCGGTGTAAAATACCTAGATAGCTTTAATTTGAAGGAGTTATTGGCAATGCTGAATAGCGTTGATTTAGACTCATTAAAATACAGACCAGTAGATTTAAGAAATGCCAACAAATGCAAACAGGTACTGGTAAAACAGCTTGAGGAACAGTGGAGAAACAAACCAGAAGTAGTTGATTTTCTGGTACACCCAGATAGTTCCTATATAGTAGAGAACATAACGATTGACAACTCAGTACTAAGAGACAATGGTGCAAGTTGTAAATTATCTGACGGAGATTATCGTCTGTTGTACTTTAGTAACAGTTCTACACTAGACAACTTCATTAGAGTAACAAAAGGGGGTATGGAGGCTGTCACAGAAACTGCGATACTGCCGATGTCAGGTGTCGTTGCGAGAAGTACTGATTGTATTTGTATGTGGGGAAACAATATTAAAGGTCTTGCTTTTTTAATTAAGGTATCTAGTCCTTTAGTAAGAATTATCCCACAAATTGAGGATTCTTTGAAAACTGGTAACTTGATGATTGCAGAATATGCAGGCAAGTTTAACTTAGTTTTCTTGAATAGATTATAATAGGAAAGGTAGTTTATCTATGGAAAAGAATATTAAAGTAGATATCGGAGATTTTCTTGGCTTTGTAGACATGAATGGTATGGAGGCTCTTACTTCAGACAAACTTGAGGATTTAGAGAACTTCATCAGAGCAATTCAGAAGAAACAGAACGAGGGTGAGTCATTAGTAAGTGATGCTATTTATGACAGGTTGATGGATATTCTTCGAGAAAAGTGTCAAGACAGTGAACTTGCAACTCAAATTTGGGAAGACAGTGGAGATGATGACTTTGACAATACAGATGATGTATTCATCAACAATCCGATGTATTCAATCCAGACAGTGAAGTCATTTGACTGCAAGGAACTAATGGATTTTGTAAGACGACTTCCAGATGATGAGGAGTTTGATGCTCATGTATCATTTAAGGAGAATGGTTTTGGTATCAGACTTGTATATGTAAATGGAAGGCTCGCTAAGGCAAGAACAAGAGCACGTTCATCAGCAGGTAGAGATATTACTGCACAGTTAGAGGTAGTATTGGGTGACTTAGTTGATTTACCAGACCTTGAGGGTATGGAACTATGTGAGATACGTGGAGAACTTGTAATGCCTATGTCAAACATGGACAGTGCAAGGGGGTACAACCCAGAGATTAAATCTCCATTCACTGCGGTATCATCTATGTCTAAAGATTCTGCAACACCAGAAATGTGGGGGTTATTGAGATTTGTAGCCTACGATTTCAAGGCTGATGACTTTGAGTTCTATACAAAGGAAGAGATGTACAGTTACATTGAGGATTTAGGCTTTGAAACGCCTAGTTCTTGGTTAATCGAAGGTTTAACAAAGGATACAATCTTAGATGATATTAAGAGTATTGTGGAAGACTGCGAAGGAGAGGCTGAGGACTATGAATACTACACTGATGGTCTTGTCTTTGAAATAAACCAAAGAGATTTATTCAACTCATTAGGAGACAATGGTAGCAACTACAAATACGGTAATATTGCATTAAAGGTTGGATACTGGAAGCAAGATATGTACAGTGGTTTCGTACAGACGATTGTATGGATGCGGGGTACGTCAAAGTTATCTCCAGTAGCTATCATTGCAGATGAACCAGACATGATTGAGTTTGAAGACTTTGGTGAGCATATGTACGTAGGCGATATCAAGGAAATCAGTAACTATAAAGACCTTGGTGTATTAACAGCAGGTGGTAATAAGGTAAGACGAGTTCCTTTATATGAACCTAGCAACATTTTAGCACTGGATGCTACAAGAGGTAATTTGTTGTGCTTCAGATATGGTGGTGAAGCTGGAGTTGTTCCTTGTTTTCCAGATGGTACTACTTTAATTGATGGTAGAGTAAAGTTAGAATTGAGTGATGAAGACTTAGATTTGGGGGTATACTAGTATGAAGTTTAAAGGAAGTAAGCCTATTGCACCGTCATGGTTAGGTTATTTTGTTAGTGGAGTTGCAGTTTTTATGATTGCTTGTTTAGGAGTAGGAATTTACTTCTTCAACAAGAATCAGATTACATACGGAGGTATATGTATTGGCTTAGCAGTTCTACAGTTTGCATTTATGGTATTCTGTAATTACTACTTTGGTTGGGTAGCAGGTGGCGAGTTCAAGGTATTTGACAAAACAGTCATTTACACATACACCGAGGTTGTTGATTTGTTAGGGCATAACAAATTCAAGTACACAATCAAGGGGGTATCAAGTATTAAACGTAAGGGTAAAAACTTAATAGTCAAAGGTGATATCGTATACAAAAGACCATTAGGTAAAGCCAAGGATGTGAAAAAGTGTATTGTTTATGACATTGATGATAAGGCACAGAAATATTTAGAAGATAGAATTGCTGAACTTTCACTACTTCAAAATTCTTAAGTCAGCATATAAAAATACAAAAAGCAAAAAGATATGGTGTGCATTTACTACAGAAGAAACTACAAATAGTAGTAGATGCACATTATTTTAGAGATAAAAATACTTGCATTAAGACCTTAATTAACATATAGAAACAGATGGTATTTTAACTAAGTTGTTAGTGTAAGTTTTAAATGGAGTTTTAACAAATAAAATTCAAGTACACAATTGGGGGTATAAGATGCTTTTACTGGAACAAACGACAAACATACGAAAAATAGTAATGCCGAACGATAAAGTTGATGTAATAGACACTGAAGATTTAGTACGTGAGACTGTAAGGCAGGAAAAACTGGTTGAGGCGAATGAATTGGGCTTAGAGTTTGGGAACACAGAACTTATTAAAAACAGTTCATTAGAGTTAGTTAGCTTTCATATAATTAACTTAAGTAGTTACATTTTTAGTAATAAAGAGTTATTTTGTATATGGAAACCAGACTGTGTTGAACTGGCACTAAATGATGATTACTACTTAAAGTTAAACTTACTTGGAAGTGATACTTATCTTGAAGATGAGATAGTATCGCGGTTTACAGATTATATAGGTTTTCCATACAGATTTAGTAAGGGTAGCAAGAACTATTCAATAGACCTATATAACAATGGTTTCTTTGTGAGAAGTGTAGACATCAGAAGTCTCGCTAAGTACGATGGGGGTATCGGCAAACGCCTAAAGAAAAAAGTATTGTTACAGAGGAGGCAGTGATGATATTATACGACATATATGATATCGGTTACTATTTAGATAGTAAGACATTAGAACCTACGACTAACTTAGAATTAGAAGAGATAGTACATATCTCTAAAGATTTCTCAGGTATATTTTATTGTCGGGGGCATGTAATAGTCTTTTCGAGAAACAGGATAGAACTACTAACACAGGATAAGTACACTGAGTTGACTATAACCAATGGAAGGGTATATAATAATGGGTTACAGATAAATCAGCACTTAAAGTTACCTATAGTCAAGTCAGGCTTGCTATTTAAATTACCACACGGTGATGACGAATACGGTGTTAAAATAGTAGCAAAGAACATAAATAATAGATTAGAGAGAAACATAAAATTAACCAGCTTAAACTGGATAAAAGGTAACACAAAGTATAAAGAGTATAAGAGAAAGGTGCTGTTAGGGGGTTAAGCTATGCTTTATGTAGATGAGTTTGGAAGGGAGTCACCAGAGCGTGATAACTATAAGAATACATCATTTTATTTAGATGAATGTTGTCCTAAGATACAAGTATATGCAAGAGAGTCAGGTAATTATATTTTTGGAGATGGTACGGAAAAAGACTTAGAGGTTCTGGACTTAGGCACAATGACTGTTCTTGAGATGTCAGATGAAACTGTTTGTGCAGCAGCTAGAACTAAATATAAGTTTATAAACAATTTTGTGAATGAGAACGGTGTTACTCTTTTAAAAAATGTAGGTGTAAGACCGTTATATATGAAGTGGAATAATTATACAATACTACACACAAGAGATGAATTTTATCTAGGTTTAGATAACAATTACTATATAAGGTTATATTTGGATAGTATTAAAAACGGAACAGTATTAAAGGTAGATGGTAAAAAGACATCTTATAGTGTCAAGAGAACATGTGTAGCAATAGGGTTTCCAAGAAAACTAACCAGTATATCTCCACTTTATATACCTGTTGTACACCATGTTAAGGGTTATGGCTCAGGTATGACTTATACTTTGTATGATATTATATCTTTTGATAGGTATAAAATATATACTGAGAATGTAGAAGAATTTTTAAAGTTACGTTCAAAGAGTCTTTTAAGACGTAAGTTGATTAAAAATTAGGAGGTTCAAGATAATGATAGTTGTAGTAGGATGTACAAGAGGTGGAAAAGATTGTGTTTCAAAGCATATAGTTGAAAAAACAGGTTATAGTTTTGTAGTAACCTATGCAGAAAGACCGATGAGAGACTATGAAGAAAATGGTAGGGAACATTGGTTTGTATCTAAATCAAAGATGGATAAATTGTATAGTAGCAAAGAGGCAATCCTAAAAACACACATTGTAGACCCAGTATTAAAGAGAAAAGACCCTAATTATAATGGGTACAGATATTGTACACTGGCTGAGGATTTACAGAAACAGGAGCAGGTAATCATTCTTGATATGAAGGGGTTATCTGACCTTAGAGATGCAGGAATTAAAGCGACAGTGTTGTACATTGATTGTCCTAAAGAAATTAGACGTGCAAGAGCAGTCATTAATGGTGATGACTTAAAGGCTTTTGAAAAACGTTGTAGAGATGAGGAGAAACAGTTCTCAAATATAAAGGATAAAGATATTGATTTTATCATCAAAAACACTGGAACGTTAGAGGAGTTATATGACAAGGTAGATGAGATATTAGATTTCATAATATAGTATGTAAGGGGGTAACACCTTTTATATAAATAAAAATTTCATATGGAGGTAGAATTATGGTATTCTATGCTTGCAGTAAAGGTATGTTGGTTTTGGACACAGGTAAATTGGAGAAAGAGGACACAGTATTTACTGATGTGACTGCAAGTACAAAAGATAAGGTTAAAATCTGGGATACAGATGATTTTACTTACGAGGAACATGAGTTATCTGATATTGCTAAATTAGCTAAGGCTAATAAGGGGGTATTCGGACCTCTAGTAGATGAAACAGAGAAAGGCTTTGACATCTCAATATGTAATCAATTTGCATTGAGTCACTCTGGACCTAGTAAGGTGTATGACTACTACAGATTAGATAATTTTTGGATACTATATGAAAATAATAAAGATACAAATGAAACTGTAAAGTACATTTCAATTTACATTGATACATCAAATAGATTATTCATAAATAACGAGTTTATAATGGGTAACTGTTACTATGTATCAAATCCATACATAGAGTTTGGTGAGTTGTTAGTATTTATACGAAAGGACATAGGTTTCGACTATATACCGCTAAAGGAATACATGAGGGGGTATGAAGGAGACGGGGTTATAATCAGTGATTCCTACATATTGCGTAGCATTGATTCTAGTCTATATAGAGTCAGAGCGGAACAGGAGCCAGATTTAGCAGTTTCCTTACTTGAGAAAAACTTAATAGCAAAGTAAACTTAAATTTGAGGGGTATTTCATTAGAAATACCCTTTATTTAAACTAACACAGTGAAAAGCGTTCATGGTATTAAACTTTCAAACCAAGTAAGTGAAAATCGTTTATGGTATTTCATGCAGTCAGTATAAATCGTTTAGGGTACGTTTAGAATAGAAATAAGATGAAATTGTTTATGGTATACTGAAAAGTGATAAAAGATAAGTAGAAATCGTTTGTGGTATGAATAAAAACGTTCATGGTACACTTAGTAATGAATACAGTTAGATAAAAATCGTTTATGGTACAAACAAAATCGTTTAGGGTATTCACAAAGTATAGAGGAGGCAGACTATGTTAGTAGTAGACACAATGGTATCAGGCATGGTAAAAAGTACAGGTAAGGTAAATATAATAGACACAGAGGACTTAGTATGTGAGGAAGCAGTTATCGGTAATGTATACGAGAAGTTAAAGAGTAATGGTACACCTCTGTTAAATGTAACGAAGTTGACTAGAAGGACATATAGTGTAACCAAGATACAAAACATCACAATAACAAGTGGGGGTATGCAAGTCGTAAAGAAAAGCTTTAAGGAGGCTTACATATTTTATGACGATAATTCTTACATAGAGTTTAAAGTCTCAGACGATGGAGTATTATATCTTAATGATAGGGAAGTAAGTTCAAACTGTATGGGTTTAGGTTTACCTTATTTAGATAAAGGTAATATGTTTATGTCCTATTGCATTAGGGATTATGGTTTTGTAAGAATGTCAGTCGCTTTTGATAAGTGTTTTGCTTATAAGAATGGTATAACTAAGAGAAGGCAGATATTGTTAGGACGAAGCTAGTAGTATTATAGATAATTACAAAAATAACATTTTATTTGATATGTAAATTTATCTAATAAGACTAGGAGGTTATCATGGAAGAAATTTATGAGAAAGAGTTTGATTCTGTATTTGAAGGTGACGAAGCAACCAGTATGGTGCTTAAATTAACATCAAGTTCCTTTAAAAGATATACAGAGCGCATCAATATTACTGATATCGGTCTTACACATGCGTTAAAGGTGGGTAGACATGATACATCTACAGGTTTAACAACAACCATTAAAGATTTGGGGGTAGTCACACCAATCCATGTAATGACAACAGAGGAATCAACAATGAATTCGGAAGATGATGAAGAATCAGGAGAAACTGGTTACAAATATATGCTTCTTGACGGTGTAAGACGTTTAATAGGTGCATTGAGAAATGGACATAAAGAGGTAGATGCAGTTATTTGGGATTTTGAGGATAAAGAAAAGGGTTCAGACTATGCTCTTGTTATTTCACTCATATTAAATCGTGTCCAGAAACATTCATGGAAAGAGATTTGGGATTTATATCGTATCTTAGAACTTCAACATTCATTAACACCTGGAGTTTTAGAATATCTTCTCCAGTTAGAAGGTGGAGATGCTATGAAGCTAAAAGATGTAATGCTTTGTGATTACGAAGAGGTAAAGGCAGCCTTAATGAATAACGAGAAGAACCTAGAAGCATGTTACAAGATGCTACAAAAACTGCGTAAAGAGGAAGACCAACTGTATAAGGAAGATACAATGGGTATTAAAGATGTAGCTGATGATGCGGATGAGATAGCAGGAAACAACATTGAAGGTGATGGTGGACAGTTGACAGAGGATGACGTTAGAGAGTTACTTGACATGTCATCAGACCTTGATAATCTAGATGATGTTGGTGAGGAAGACTTCGATAGCATGAACACACCAGATGATAGTTTTGTAGACCAGCAGAAAGTAGGAGAGAGACATGCTTTACCTAAAGAGTTGAGAGATGCGGTATTGCAGAAAGATGATTTCCACTGTCAGTGTTGCAATATGCACTTAATCGGTGCAAGAGCAGGTCTTTCGGCGGTACATCATATTTTACCTGTTCATGTTGGGGGTAAGGATAAGATGGAAAACCTCACAACACTTTGTGTTGGTTGTCATATAACCTTACATAACATGGAGAGAAATGGTGGAAGTATTATGATGTCAAAAGAGGATTTTGAGGCATTACCTGAGGCAGAACAATTATCTCTTAAGAAAGCACTTAAACTTGCTAGAGTAGCTATTGAAGCTGATAAGCGTAAGGGTATGAATAAAGAGGCGGTATTAAAAGCAACTCAAGATTCAATTCGACATCCAATGCCAGGAACTGGTCTTAAAGAAACACAACAGAGTTATAAGGAGTATAAGAAGAATAACAGTTCTTCTGAAAGTTAATAAGGTATAGATAGTGAGTTTCTGAAGTAGTGTTCGATTTAACAAAGTGCATTGTACTATTTCAGAAACTTATTTTATGCAGTAAAAAATTAGAAAGGTGGAATAGAATATGTTATATTTAGTAGAAGAAACTAGTGGTTCAACAGATATCGGAGTATACGATACAGATGACGAAGTATTGGAATTTGTTGATTGCAATACTGTGTTTGCTTTGTATGAGAAACAGCCAGAACTTTTTCCTCAGTTAAAAGGTACTGAAATCAGCGATGGAGAAGAAATTTTTGATCATATTGATGCGGATATGCTATATAAAGATTTGATTAAACGAGATAAGAATGGTACTATTACAACTAAAACAAATAAGTTTAAAGTCAGATGGTCTGATAGCAAGATAGCAATTGCTTATTGTGGTCGCAAAAATGTTATTGAGTTGACTGCTGACAACACAATAGTTGTAAATGGTAAGGTTACAGATATTGTACCAGAGTATTATGGCTTGAGTGTAGACATATTTGGCTTATCACCTTGGGGTATATTGGTTTTATGGACAGAGAATGCAGTTACTATCAATGTATTGCAGGATGGTACTTTAACATTTGATGATGTAAATATAATTGAAAGGTCTGTAAATTACTCAGTACCACTTAAATAGTATTAAGGTGTGCGTCTGAGATAATCTTAGGCGCACTTACAATTAAGGGGGTAGAGATTAAATGTTATACATAATAGGGTTTCAAGACAAAGAAACTAGTTATGTATGGGATACGGATGATTTTACAATAGAGAAGATAAGTAATTATGACATAGCAAAAGCTCAAGTAGGGGGTATCCATATTGAGAACTTACCTACATTAAGCCTAAGAGCATTGCTTGACATAAAGAAAGGAATGAAATTATACTTTTCATTCGGAACTTCCTTGTTCAACCTAAGAGCGTTAGATAAGCTAAAGACAGGTAATGACGTATATCAGGTTTCAATTGACTATACTGATTTATTAACTAAAAATAAGAGTTATTCTACTGAAGACTTAGTGTGGATAATAAAATCAAGTAAGGATAGTTATTTTGTACATGTTTGGTACAAAGGTTGGTACTATCGGTTTCCAGAGAACTTAGAATATAAGAACGGATTTGTTGAGAGTCTAGACCCAATATACATTGGAACATACCAAGGAAAACTTAGAATAGGAATACTAGAGATTAATAGAGGTTTAATGTGCTTAGTATGTAACAAAGGCTCAGCCAGTAGTGTTAGAAAGGGTAAAGTAACAAATTTGTATTCAGCGGAGATGGATAAAAATACATTTAAACGCAAGGTAATATTGGGGGTATGCTAGGTAATGTTTTACATAGGAAGAACAGATACAGACAAGAGAAGAGCAAGAATATTTAATGAAGATACATTAGATTTAGTATGGAAAGATTACAATTCTATCACTAATGCTATAGTTGCAGGTGCTGAAGTAGAAGGTGTTAATTCTACTTTCGTATGTGATACATACTTAGAAGGAAAAAGTGTGTTTTACTTTGATAGATGTTCGTCTGGTCTTGTAGATGCAAAAACAAACGCATGTTCTGTAATATCAAGACATAATAAGTTGTATTGTAAAGTTTTGCATAATGATAGTAAGAATGTAGCTTTTTATATAGATAAGAAGGAGTCTAGAGAAGTAACAATATTTATACAGTATAAAAACTACTACTATAAGATAGCACAGAGTAGAACTACTGTAATTATAAACAACGAGACGTTTGATTTGAGAGCTCCATTATACATTGCACAAGTAACTGACTTTGGTATTGATGAAAAAGGGAGATTTGTATTTAGTTTACAAGATAGAACGTTTGACAAAAAGAAGTGTACAGAATTTATCATATCTACAGATGGTTGTATCTCATGTAGAAAAATGAACTTGAGAAAGACGGATTTATCAGTCAAACAAGATTACAAGACATTCAAAAGAAGATTACTATTAGGAGGCTAAGATTATGTTTTATATAACAAGTGTAGATTACAAAAACAATAAAGTTAGGGTATTTGATTCAGATACCTTAGACTTAGATTGGGAGACATTTGAGTTCGTATCAAACTACATTAGAAACGGTGGGGTAGTAGAAAACATTGATATGAATAAAGCAAGAAAGAATGT
>ENA-ORTM01003643-ORTM01003643.1-human-gut-metagenome-genome-assembly--contig:-NODE-3643-length-10194-cov-8.264424_pt1 | contig 10194 bp, 6 predicted proteins | sample MGYA00241909_ERZ509182 | MGnify/ENA primary metagenome ERZ509182 (study PRJEB26280, sample SAMEA2338855) | human gut metagenome | biome: human gut; feature: human-associated habitat; material: faeces...
GGCCTCGGGTGCGGCGTCCGCCTCCTCCGGCGCGGCGGACGCGGGCATTGCGCAGCAGATCGTCGTTGCACGCAATAAGGACGCCGCTCTTGTGGACCCGACGCAGACCTCCAACGCCACGGACCTGATGACTGTGGCCTGGAACTTTGAAGGCCTTGTGTTTCCGGCCAATGACGGCACCGCCATCGAGGGCGCTTTGGCCGAGAGCTGGGACGTTTCCGAGGACGGCCTGACGTACACCTTCCATCTGCGCGACGGGCTGAAATTCTACAATGGCGACGCTGTTACGGCAGAGGATATCCTGTATTCTCTCAACCGTGCCATCGACCCGGAAAAATCCATCTTCGCGGGCTTTCTGACGGCCATCGCGGGCATTGAATGCCCCGACGACACGACGGTCGTTGTGACGCTGAACGCCCCGACGCCGGACTTCCTGTCCAATTTCACAATGCCCTGCTGCGCCATCGTCCAGAAGGACAGCGGCGAGAGCGGCGACTATAAGGACCTCGTCACCTGCGGCCCGTATTATATTGCCGACTGGGTGAAAGACCAGTACATGCTGTTCAAAAAGAATCCCAATTACTACGACCCGTCCAAGGCTGTTACCGAGGAGATCAAGGTGACCGTCGTGGCGGATGATTCCACCCGCCTGATGGAGTTCCAGAACGGCGACATCGACCTGATGATGAGCACGCCGCGCAACAATCTGCCCCAGCTCAGCGCGGACAGCAACTATAAGGTAGAAGCCTTTGACACCGTAACGGTGAATTACATCGGCTTTAATATGGAGGCTGAGGCGGTCTCCAGCAAGGAAGTGCGCCAGGCGCTGGCGTATGCCACCAATGTGGATGATCTGATCGTAGGCGCGAACCAAGGGTACGCCCAGCGCGTCACCACCTTTACCGACAATCTGGACGTGCTGCGCAACACCGGGCTGGAGGGCTACACCCACGATGTGGAAAAGGCGAAATCCCTGCTGGCGGATGCGGGCTATGCCGACGGCCTGACGCTCACGCTGAGCATCACCTCCGGCAATACCACGGAGGCACAGATCGCCGCCATTCTAAAGGAGCAGTGGGCGCAGGCGGGCGTGACGCTGGAGGTCACCCAATACGACGCGGCCACGCTTACCGCCATGAAGAAAAACGGCGAGTATCAGGTGGGACTGACCAATCTGGGTCGCACGGGCCCGGACAGCGCCTTGGCATTGTCTTTCATTGTGTACAACCCAATCACCAACGGTATGTATACCGGCTGGCAGAATGATGAGTGCGAGAGCCTTTATCTGGCCTCCTGCTCCGAGCTGGACGTTGAAAAACGTGCGGAGATGTGGGCGCGCATGCAGGAGATCGAGCTGGACGAAGCGCCTCTCATCCCCACCTATGTGAACCAGGACGTCTATGCCATGCACAGCAATGTGTCCGGCGTGCAGTATAACCTGTTCCTGGGCATCCTGCCTTATACCATGCAGAAAACGGTCTGAGCGCGAAAAATCGTGTACGGCGCAGGATAAAGGATAAAAAGCAGCCCCGCCCCCGGCGGCCGAACGGCCTTTGGGGACGGGGCTTTTGCCGTCCGGATGCAGGGACGGGGAGGACGCTGATGGGCGGCGCGTTTTTCAAAGCCCTGTGACGGGGACGGGCGCGCGCAGGACCATGGACTCCGGTGTGACGGCGCAGTCGTAGGCCAGTACGCGTACTCCTGCGTCCCGTGCGGCGCGCAGGGCGTCTGCGAAAGCAGGGTGCGTGCGCCGGTTGGGCGCGAAGGCGGCTGCGGGAGAAAATTGAACGACGAACAGCACGCAGCACGCAAAGCCCTGCGCCGCGGCGCGTGAAAGGCCCTCCAGATGCTTTATGCCGCGCAGCGTGGGCGCGTCGGGGAACAGCGCCGTGCCGTCCTCCTCCAGCGTGACGCCCTTCACCTCTGCAAGGCACCGGCGCCCGCCGTGTTCCAAATAAAAGTCAAAACGGGAATCGCCCCAGGTGTATTCGGGGCGCAGTACGCTGGGAATCCAGCCTAACCCGCCGGAGGCCAGAAATTCCCGTGCCGCCGCATTGGGCGCCTGGCTGTCGATGTTCAGCAGAAGCGCGCCCTTCTGCACGGCGATAAGGTCGAATTTTGTCTTGCGCTTTGCGTCCGCGCCGAACCGCTGCAGCCATACCGGAGCGCCGGGCAGCAGCAGCTCGGCACAGCGTCCGGTATTTTTCACATGGCAGGTTTGCACGCCGTCCGCGGTTTCCACCTGTGCAAGGAAGCGGTTGGGCCGGGAAACGAAGCGTCCCGGGATCATATTGGAGTACTGCATCGCAGATTGTCCTTTCCGGTCCGGCCGTCCGTCAAAGATGACCGTATGTATATTTTTATGAAACATTCCGGATGGTATATTACACCCTGACGCCGCGCAGCGGCCCCAACAAAACCGCATGTGCTGCGGTTTTGCATGGTTCAATGTTCTCAAAGCCCTGTGCGCCAGCACAGGGGCGTGTGCCGTGCACACGCGCAGCCGCACAAGCGGCGGCTTTGGGGTTATTATACCCTGACGCCGCGAAAACAAAAGCCCCGTCCCCGGGCGGGGAACGGGGCGGCTCGGTTCAGCGTACAGTTGTCACGCGCAGGGAGATGTCTTCTTTTTCTTTGGGCTCGGGCTCGTCTTTGATGGAGCCAAAGGGCATCTGCGCCACCAGCCGATAGCTTTCAGGTAAGCCGAACAGCGCGCGGACGTCTTTGTCGATGACGGGGTTGTAATGCTGTAGCGACGCCCCCACGCCCAGCTCCCGAAGGCCGCTCCAAACACTGAGCTGAAGCATGCCGCTGGACTGGAGCGCCCAGCCGGGGAAGTTGGCGGCATACAGCGGAAACTGTGCCTGAAGCGCCTGCACTACGGCTTCGTCGTAAAAATAGAGCACCGTGCCCGCGCCTGCCCGAAAGCTGTCGATCTTTTCACGGGCGACCTTGCCGCCGAAGGCGTCATAAACCGTATTCCACAGCATGTCCTGCTTTTCACCCAACACCACGACGACCCGCGAGCTCTTCATGTTGAATGCGTCGGGAACAAGCTCTGCCAGCTTTTCCACCAGCGCGGTCACCTGGGCCTCGCTCACGGGCAGCTCTTTCCCAATGCTGTAGTAGCTCCTGCGTTTTTCCAGAGATTCGATGATCTTCATTTCAATGGCCTCTTTTGTAAAATTATTTGTATTTGCTCTGTTTGCCGCAGAACAATGCGTTAGCTTTGCCTAACTTTATTATATACTAATATAGTGTGAATTGCAAGCGGTTTGCATAAAATCCGGGAATTTTACCGGCGGATGAGGCCAAAAATGCCGCCCGCATGGGCTGCGGGCGGCTGCGAAAAATCAAGGGGGCGGGGAACGGTGTGTCATTTGGCGTTGTTGTATGCGCTGGGCATCCAGGGGTACAGTTCCCCGGCGCGGTCCGTATATGCTTTCAGGTCCCGCATCTGCGCGGCGACGTGCGGCATATCCATGCGTTTCACGATCTCGCCGATCAGCTCCGCTCCTTCGCCGGCCAGAGCTTTGCGCGTGGCCTCGTCGGGAATGGCGGTGGTGGGCATGTGGTCCATGGGGTCTGCGAAGCAGTACCCCGCGGAGCCGCTCTGATAGGCCAGTGCGAACAGATCGTTGAAAGGCGCGCAAGTCTGTGTATGCGGCGCGCTGTATTCAGTGGTGAGGGGCACGTCCTCCAGACGCCCCAGAAGCTGATAGGCACCCACAGTAATGGCGTGGAAAGCGTCCATGGACTTGAACAGGTCTTTGGCGGACTTGAACATCTGCATGCTCAGGTCGATGTACAGGATGGGTACGCCCGTCTCATCGAAGAAATCGCGCACCATGGGGCTGCACGTCATGTGTGCGGGCCCGTGAAAGCTGATGTAGACCTGCCGCTTGAAGCCCTGGCGAAGAAGGCTGTGGGCAATGGCGCTCAGGTAGTCGATGCCCTGGCGAACGCTCACCTGAACGGTACCGCGGCCGGAGGCCGTGGCACCGGCGTAGAAATAAGGCAGGCCCGTCAGCACCAGGCCGTCGCAGGCCTCGGCCATTTTCAGGGCGAAAGCCTCGCTGATGACGGTCTCGCTGTCCAGCGGCAATCCGCCGTGCATCTCCACCGTGCCCACCGGCACGATGATGATATCGTTGCTTTTTAAGTATTCATCTACCTCGCTGTTGAGCAGCTTGGGCAGAAAACGGGTGCGAAGTTCCATGGCAAGGTTACACTCCTTTTGCGTTGATAAAGCGCGGCGGCCGGCATTACTGTGCAGATTTTGCGGCTTTGCTGGCGGCCATTTTGGCGCGGATCTCGGGCGTGATGTTCCACACAAAGCGGAATGCGATCCAGGAGCCGACAAGGAAAATACCGGGGACAAGCACGCACAGCGCCTTGATGCCGGTAAGCGTGCCTGCGGACTGGGCGGCCAGGTTGGCGTCGTAGCCGATCCAGCCCAGTGCCAGCACGGCGGCGGAGTTGCCGACGGTTTGGCCGATGCGGCGGGACAGGTTGAAGGTGCCGTAGATGGAGCCTTCGGTGCGCTTGCCCGTCAGAAGCTCATTGTAGTCGATGGCTTCGCCCACGAGGCCCCACTGCATCAGGATGGACACGCTTGCAATACCGCTGGCCATCGTGCTCCAGACGAGGTAGACGATGGCAGGAACAGAGAACAGCATCATGACGGCGAACAGGCCCATATACAGGCCGCAGCCGATGAGCAGACAGGTGCGGATGACCTTTTCCAGGCCGAATTTTTCAGCGAGCTTGGGCATGATGAGCAGGGCGACGATGCTCAGCGGCATGGAGACAACGCTGGCAAGGCTCATAATGCCGATGTTGCCCAATACATCGGAGTACATATAGGTGCCCAGTGTGGAACCTACATACTGCATGCAGCAGATACATACGCCGTGGATGCAAAGCGCAAGAAACGCGCGGTTCTTTTTGAAAACGGAAAGGATATCGGTAAATTTGACATTGGCGGCTTCTTCTTTGGGCGTATCCGCGACATTGCGCTCCTCTGTCCAGTAATAGTGCAGGAAGCAGAACACGAAGCCGATGGACGCGCAGATGGCGGCGCCGATGCCGAAAGCCTTGGAAGTGTCGCCGAATTTGGCCAGCAGCTGCGGCAGGATAATCATTGGGATCACGTTGCCGATCATGGAACCAAAACCGCGGGCAGAGGACAGGGCGGCACGCTCGCCGTCGGTGTTGGCCATGGCGGAAAGCAGCGAACCCATGGGGATGTTGAACATGGTGTAGCAGCCCTCGTAAAGGATCTTGCAGAAGAACAGCACCACAAGCATCGTGTAGCCGTCGAACAGCGTGGGGACTGTCCAGAACACGATAGAGGTGATGGCCAGCAGCGGAGCGGCACGCAGCAGCCAGGGGCGGAACTTGCCGTTCTTATTGTGATGTTTTGCGTACATTTTGTCCATAAGCGCGCCCATCATCGGGTCGTTCACGGCGTCCCAGATGTTCCAGACAAGAAGCAGCGTCGCCAGGACGGCGGTATTGACCTGCAGCACGTTGGTGTAATAGCGGGTGACCATGGCGCCCATCAGCGCAAAGGTCATGCAGCCGCCAAGGTCGCCCATGGCGTAGCCGACTTTGTGCTTGAACGTCAGGCCGCTTTTTTGAGTGGTGGTAGCCATTTTGTGATTCCTCCTGTCATGTTGCGGCATTCCTCCCGGCCGGCAAGGCGCACCGCTGTATCATGGATACAGCATACAACAATTTTGTTGCAATTAAAATTGCAAATGACACATAGATTATTGCATTTATCTTAAAGAAAAGTTAAAATATACACAAAATCAACAATAAAATGAGGTGGGATTTGTGAAGTTGTCTGAGCTGGGGAGAATGCTGGAGAAAGCCGCGGGCGTAGAGGGACGGGAGCTTTCCCCCGGAGAGCGGCAGGCACAGCTGGAAAAATACCGGTTCCGGTTCGTGAACATCTATCAGGAGCTGGAAATGAGCTCCCGTTTTGTAGACACGCACCGGGACGTAAGCCAGGGCGGCGACGGCGTGCAGCTCCACAGCCATACATTTTACGAGATGATATACTGTACCGGCGGCAGTACGCAGTATCTGCTGGGAACGCAGCGGTACCGCCTGCGCCACGGTGACATCGTGCTCATTCCGCCCGGTGTGAGCCACCGCCCCTTGCTGGCCGAAAAAATGGCCGATCCATACAGGCGCTGCGTTGTATGGTTCAGCCAGGAATATGTGGAAAGCGTCCGCCCGATGTGGCCGGAGCTGCTGAAAAACCAGCGGTTCGGGGTGCTGCGCACGGCCAACACCCGTTGGGAGGGAATGGCAAAGCTGTTTGAGGCTGGCTGCGGCGAGGCGGCCCGCGGCGCACCGGGCTGGCAGGCTGTCGTATGTGCCACAACGCTGGAGTTGCTGGTGAACATCGCCCGGGCGCTGGAAGACGTCGACCGTCCCACGCCTCCGGCGGAGGTGCCGGACCTGTTCGACCGTCTGAATCTTTTCATCGAGGAGCATTTGGCGCAGGACGTTACATTGGAGAGAGCGGCGCGGGAATTTTTCGTCAGCAAAAGCACCATCGACCAATTGTTCCGCAAAAAGCTGGGCATCAGCTTTTACCGGTATCTCACGCAGAGCCGTCTCATCGCGGCGAAGGAGCGCATTCTGGAAGGAGAGGCCCTGGGAAGGATCTGCACGGATGTGGGCTTCGCAGACTATTCCACGTTTTACCGGGCGTTCCGGCGGGAATACGGCGTCGCCCCGTCTGATTTCCGCGACTTTAACCGCCCGTGACGCCGCGCAGACAGCCGGCACCGCACTTTTGTGCGCAATGGAAAAAAGGCGCCCCGGCTGGCCGAGGCGCCAGAGGCCGGCGACAAAGCCGCCAGCCTCGGAGGTGAGGGAAACCAAACGCTTTGTGCTGCGCAGGCGTTTATTGGTTTCCCTCACTTCTCCCTTTTGTGCGGTAGAGGCGCTTGCCCGCCCGGCTCATGTCCGGGCGGGCAAACGGGTTTTTAGCCTTTTTCCTGTGCTGCCATGCCCGCGCGGACATGGAGGCTGTATGGCGTCAGTCCAGCGGCGTGCCGCAGTTGCCCGCGCATAGGACTGTTTCCGTCATGGAAATGGTGCGGTTGATGTAGGTGACATCCAGCAGGTCGCCGTATGCTTCCTCCCCATTGTTGTTTTCGGCCAGCGCTTCTTCATAAGCCTCCTGGATGAGGTTCCAGGTGGTCTGGTCCACTTCGCCGGTGAGCGGAAGGTCCAGCAGCGTCTGCAGGATGAAAACGTTCGATTCCGTTGTCTCGTCATAGATGCCCGTCACGTCCTGGGGCACCAGGTCGCAGTAATAGGCACTCAGAGCGTTGATCCAGATCTGCAGCTGCTCCACGGCGACGCCGCGGCTGCCGGGCACCAGCGTCTGGAAAGGCTGCGGGACGGAGCCCTGAGCCGCGCAGTTGGGGAAAACGTCCTGATAAGCGGCCACGTATTGGTAATAAAGCAGCGTCCAGGTATCCTCGTCGATGACGCCCGTAACAGTCAATCCGCGCGTGCGTTGGAATTCCTCGATGGCGAGGGAGTCCTCTAAAGTGAAAGTGTCGGTGATGTCCGTGGGCTCCAGCAGAAGATCGAATGCGGCGATCAGATTGTAGTAATACAGCGCCGTGCGCACAAAGATATTGGTCTGGCCCACCTCGACAGGCTCGCCCGGATAGGGCACGTCGATAAAGCGGCATTCCAGGTGCTCGGAAAGAAGTGTGTTTTTGTACTCGCTGTAAATACGGTTCCAGGTCGGCTCATCCACCCAGCTGGTAATGGTGAGTTTGAACTGCCGCTGGAACGCCCGCACGGATACCTCCGTCCGGCTGTCAAAATTGCCGTCCCGCGTCAGCGGCGTGACGGAGGCGTATTTCCGCGAAATGACGTTCAGGTAAGTCTGCACGCCCAGCACGGCCTGGCCCTGGCTGCCCCTGCGCAGCACGAAGCCCGGATAAGCAGGCACTTGTTCATCCGAGAGCACCAGTGCGTTTTTCTGGCTGTAAATGGAGTACAGCTCTGTCCAGCTGGCAAGGCCTACCACGCCGTCCTGTGTAAGCCCGAATTTTGCCTGGAACGCGCGTACGGCCGCGGTGGTGGCGGGCCCGAAGATGCCGTCCGCGTTGATCTTGGGGATGGAGGAATAGGAGTAGTGCAGGTACAGCAGGTAAAACTGCATCTGCTGAACGCGCAGGCCGCGGTTGCCCTCCCGCAGCACGACGCCGGGATACGCGCCGAAATAACTGCCGGGGTTGTTGTCGTCATAGGCGGTTTCAAACTGCTTTTCCAGCGCGGCCCAGGTGGCCGGACCAACAATGCCGTCCACCGTCAGGCCGAAGGTGTTCTGGAACGCGATGACGGCGCTGCGCGTCTGTGCGCCGAAAATACCGTCGGGTACGATATTGGGGATTGTGGGATAGAACGTTTGCGCAAGGTAGCTCAGGTAATACTGCACGGCCGCCACCTGTGCGCCCACGGCGCCCTGCTGGATAGAACCTGTGCCGCTGCCGGGCGCGTCGCCGCTTCCGCCGGGATACGGTTCGGATTCGCTGCCCAGCTCCGCCAGCTTTTTCACCGCTACATAGATATAGCTGATTTTATACCAGGTGGACTTTCCGACGACGCCGTCCTGCGTCAGATTGAATATCTTTTGGAACGTGCGCACGGCCGACTGTGTCGTTGCGCCGAATACGCCGTCCACCGACTGCTGGCCGATGGCCGGATAGTTTTTGGCGATGCGGTTGAGCTGCCGCTGGATGATGCTCACGTTGTTGCCCGTACTGCCCAGACGCAGCGGCGTGCCGGGATACGAGCTGGGAATGGCGCGGATGTCGTTGGTGGTCACCAGTTCAAAATTGTTGCCGTAGTACCGGCGCAGGATCTGGATGGGGGAAAGGCCGCTTTCCGCCAGGCTTACGGTGCCCCACTGGCTCATCCCCTTGCAGGTGACGGTGGTGCCGTTGCAGTATTCGGCATAATAGGGGGCAAAATCACCCACGCGGCGCAGGTAAGTGTTGAAGATGTCATCTACAATGCGGCTGATGTTTGTAAAGATGTTACGGCCGGAAACGTAATACTGGTCGTACTGGGTGGAGTTGGTAATGTTGAAGTTGTAGCCTTTACTGGGATACCATTCGGTGTAAACGCGGTTCAGCGCCAGAGAGATCTGGGCGTAGATGTTGGCACGGATGGCATTTTCGGGCCAAGTGGGGTAGATCTCGCTGCTGCAGACGTTTTTGATGTAATAGGGGAAACTGACCGTCTCATTGGCGGCGCTGTTCTGCGGCTTGCCCAGATGCACGGTGATGTACTGGGGGATGAATACGCTTTGCAGCACCAGAGGCTGCGTGGCACAGGTGGAGAGCGGCGCGGGGCCGCTGGCGGAGCCGCCGCGGATGGCGGGCGCGGGGATGGTGGTGTGCAGGATGTCCTGCTGGGCCTTGCGGGAGGTGGAACCGGTGTCCGCCGTGACGGCTGTGGGCGAAACCGCCTGGGAGGAAAAAATAGGAAGCATGCTGATGGGCGCGTACGCCTCCACGCCGGAATATACCTGTACGCCCTCCAGAAGAATGTCGGAGTAGCCGTCGGCATATGCCTCCACGTCATAGGCGGCCCAGGCTTGCTGGGTGCTGGCCGGGTCCAGCGAGATGGACCGGTCCGGTGCGTCCAGCGTGACGGGCTGTGTCAGACCGTCCTCGTCCGTTACCAGCTCGATCTCCAGCACGCGGACGCCGTTCACTGTCTGCGAAATGACCACACGGCCCTGCACGGGCAGAGCTTCGCGGGCGCTTTCAAGCTTTACGAAAAGAGTACCTTGTTCCATAATGCGTTCTCCTTCATTGCGCGGCAGGCGGGCCCGGCCGAATCGCCGGAGGGAAGGGGGAGACAAAATGCCGGGACAGCCCGGCAGAACCCCAGGCCCGGCGCCGCATTTCAAAGCGGGGCAAGTGCCGCCCGCTCTCATATCATTGTATGGAGAAGCGCGGTGCAAGGTGCATGCGCGCGGGGAAAGAAAAAGGCGCGGGCTCGGGAGCCGGCGCCTTTGAAAAACCTTTGTGTACGCCGCTCACCGCAGCCGCGCCGAGACGACGTATTTTTCCGTATCCGAGACCGCGACGTCCACCGCAAGGCACGGCGGCATCAGCGCGGCCAGGCGTTCCGGCTCCA
>ENA-ORTM01003649-ORTM01003649.1-human-gut-metagenome-genome-assembly--contig:-NODE-3649-length-10186-cov-3.659264_pt1 | contig 10186 bp, 9 predicted proteins | sample MGYA00241909_ERZ509182 | MGnify/ENA primary metagenome ERZ509182 (study PRJEB26280, sample SAMEA2338855) | human gut metagenome | biome: human gut; feature: human-associated habitat; material: faeces...
TGCCACTCCTTATCCCTCCTGTATACAAGTTCTTTCTCTTATGATACAGGATTTTTATTATTTGTGGCTCACTTTTTTATTATCATTTTTCCCTCAGCTGGCTCAGTTTTATTTTAGCAGATATAAATTGATAGAATGCACAAAAGACAATATTCCTAGATTTAAAAAAATTTATTTTCAAATCTTAAGGATATGTCGTATTGCATCTTTGTATGAAGAAGGCTATTCGTGTATTAAACTAATGGAAAGAAGCATTGATATTATATCAGATGATGACCTACTTCTGTTTAAGCTATTGTTTCTCTCTATATTAGATCACCACGAAATTGTTATTCAGGAGTATAAAAACGTTATGTCTAGAATAGAAAAGTTCAGCCATACATGGATTAAGTTGAAATTGCTTGTTTTGAATAGCTTTATAGCACTTAATGACAAAAGGGCATGCACCGATATTGACATTGAACTGAACCAAATACCAGGGTTTAAGCATTCTGATGAATATGCCTTTTATTTACGGTTGACAAACATTTATACTAAACCATCGCAGGCTGTTAAAAATGCTAAGAAAAGCATAAAACTTTTTCAGCTAAAAGGCGATAATATTCAAGCAGGCAAATCGTATATCACCTATTCAAAGCTTCTTTCAAGCATTGGAAAGCACAAAAAAGCGATAGAAAATATAAAGCAGGCTAAAAGACTACTGGAAAATTCAAATCAAGGCATTTCATGCATTTATAATAATTGGGCTGGCTATTTGTTATTATCAGGTGAATTTGATTGTACCGTCTGGGATTATCTAAACATTGCTGATCAACACAGTGTTTCGACTTACGATAAATTATCTGTAATAATCAACAAATTGGCGTGGTGTTATGAGAATAATGCTTTTGTCAGATTAGATCTTCTTAAAAACCAAGCATTGGAGCTTATTAATAAAGAACCAAGTAAATTGATGCACTGTACTGCTTATTATAATTTGTCCATTGCATATAGAAAAGCAGGAATGATTGATCAGGCTGATATGTACTACCAGCAAGCAGTCAATCTGAAGGGGGAATGTTCTTGCATTAAAGCGAGAATTGATGGGATAACATTCAAGACACGTCACCTAATTCCAAGAATTAAAAAGCCATACCATATCTGTTATTTATCTTTCTGGCTGTTTGATTTTTGAAGTCAGGAGTCAAGAGAAGCATTAAATAATACCTCATCATAATATCTGCTGACTATTGATTCCCATGCTACACAATTCATATAGTATTCCAGGCTTTCAAGATTTGCCCCGTTTACAAAGTGGTCCAGATATTGTTCTATGTAATTAAAAGAAGCAATCATTCCTTCGCTTGCTGAACCACCTATTCTAAGATTGATTTCAATGAAATAAATGCCGCTATCATTCTCAATAAACTCTACATTAGATAGACCCGGTATCCTATATTTTGAATAGATTTGTTTGCATATTTGTATAAGCTTGTCATGTTTCACTATTTGGCTGCGAAAAGCTGATCCCATTTGTTTTTCAAGTGATTTTCGGGGCAATATCAATTTGGGACTTCCATTTTTATCGGCAAATATATCTACTACATATGTTGTACCTGTTTCATATTTCTGAGCAAACCAATCTGTATGAAAATGATTTTCAATATGTGACGCTTTCGAAAGATCAACAATATAGATTCCCTGACTTGAAACGGAGCATCTTTTGCGAAATATCACTTTATCTTTTCCAAAAAGTGAATCATAAATAGTTGGTACTTTAATTCCCATTTTTTCAATGGATCTATTTGCTTCTAGTTTGTCTTGGAATATATTAATTGTATCCGAAGGGCAATTATCGAACGGTATTGTTATTTCATCTTTGTGGCGATTAAGAAACCGCACTTCCTTATCTGTTGATACAAAAAGATAATCTATCTTGTGCTTATCTGATAATTCATTGATGAATTGCAAGTATTCCTTTTCATTGTTTATGTTAGGCGCTTGAAAATATCGATCAACAAAATTGCTTGATGCGATATGCCCAGCTGCGGATATGTCAGTTCCCCATACATCAACAGGGAAGCTTCTTATTCTTTTTAGTTGCCTTACTAATAGTGTTGAATTTGTGCTTTTAATATTATTTACCAGGATTCTCATTACCAACCACCTTCCTATTTTATGTGAATCATCATAAAGAGAAAATTAACACATGATAATTTGAAGTTATCTAATGTTGATCTTATATGCGAATAATATGTGAAAATTTTTAATTGTTTCATCAATCTTGTATGATCAAGAATTAATGAAAATAATATAATTAAGGAGACTAATATGTTTACAGGATATAATTTGAAATTAAACGAAGATTTTTTTGACAACGAGCTAATGAGCTTTGATGAATATAAAATAATTGGTGAAAGTCATCTAAATAGTAAGGTTTTTGAATATAAAAACGATTTGAATCGTTATATCCGTAAAAGAACAATTAATGGAAGTGAATTACAGGACGATAATTTTCCTATTATTGATGCAGATGTTTTTATATCTCATTCTAGCAATGACGTGAGTCTTGCAAACGCTTTAGCAGGATGGATTCATAAAGAGTTCAAGCTAAAAGTCTTTATTGATTCAAATGTGTGGGGGTATTCACAAAAATTATTGGAAGATATCAATTCTGATTTTTGCAACAAGAAAAAAGATGAAAATTATGGATTTACATATGATCACAATGCTTGCAACAATGTTTCTCAACATGTAAATATAATGTTGTCAGTTGCATTACAAAAAATGATAGACAGAGTTGAATGTGTAATATTGTTGAACACTGACAATTCAATAGAAGTTTTTGATGATATAAACAAAACAATGAATATTACATACTCTCCTTGGATTTATTCTGAAATTGTATGCACACAAATTGTAAGAAAAAAGCCATTACTGTATTATAGGAAATATGCTGAGTTTTTTCACGCAAATGAAAGCGTGATACCTGAATATGCATTAATAGATTTAAAAATTTCATATAATATATCTTTGATACATTTGACTGATTTGGATAAAGAAGATTTAATGAAGTGGAATGAAAATTTTAAATGTAATTGTTATGAAAAGTATCAAGACTACCCTTTAGATGCTTTATATTGTTTCAAGCATCCTAAGGAGCTTGAAAATACAAAGACCTTGTTTCGCTATTTTAGTTGTGATTACATTGAATATTTTAAATCCGTTGTTGATGGAAATGTTGATTCCCAATATATGTATGAATTGTTTGAACGAGTATTTTTATGTGAATATGAAAAAAATAACTGTTCAATTTGTAAAGGTGAAAGATGTAAATGCATTTATAAACAAAGAGGTTTAAATGAGTAAAAGCGAATGAAGAAAGATTTTACATAAGTAAAATAAGTAATTGGATGTGCTGGTCATAGTCATATTGTTAATGCAGATGGTGTAAAAAAGAATTTGAAATAGCAGTTAAGAAGGGAAGAAGGATTATTCCCGTTGGAAGTACTGGATATATGGCAAAGGATTGTTGGATGAAGTTAAATCACAGCCGACAAAATATGTATACTTACAAAAATGTTATGTCCATATTGAAAAAGTAGCAAAGGGTAATGAATTTATTGACTTATTAATAAAATATTCAGTGAGCAGCAAATTATTTATGATTTATAAAATTTATAAAGGACAGGTGAGTGTTATGAGACAGGTATTTTTTAGCTTTGAATATAATAAGGACGTTTGGAGAGCATCGCAAATAAGAAAGATGAATGTTGTAAGTAAAAGTTCCACCTTTTCTGATAATGACTGGGAAACTGTTAAATCCAAAAGTGAAGCTTCAATAAAAAAGTGGATTAATGAGCAGATGGCCATGCGCTCATGCATTGTGGTTCTAATTGGTAAAACCACTTCAACAAGAAAATGGGTGAAATATGAAATAGAGAAGGCATATGAATTGAAAAAAGGTATCGTTGGAATATACATTCATGGTTTGAAAAACGAAAACGGCGATCAAACTGAAAAAGGAAGTAATCCATTTTATAATGTATTTACTAATAATGGTGAAAGACTTTCCAAGTATGTGACTTGTTATGATCCACCGTATAAATCAAGTAAATTTGTATATGATGATATATCAAATAACATTGATGATCTTATTGAAAATGCAATAGAAAACAAACCACCACAGTAATAAAATATTATTTTTCTGTGCGTTAAGAACTTGTTCTCATAGAGAAAATATGATATAATAAAGATATAACAAGCGAAAATAAAATAATAGGTTATCAAGTGATTTTAATGATAAACTGCTCTAGTCAAGTATCTTTGTAACACCATTTCTTAAATAATGATTCACTGTAATGAACCTCAAGGGGTGGTTTGTAATCATTATAAGAATGCGGATGGTACATATGCAATTCTTCAACTGCAGTATAGATTTCCTCTTGTGTATGATGATAATGATGACAGATAAATTCAAGACTGAACTTCCAAATGTGTAAATAATGACATCTTATACAAATTACCAACAACCGGCTTTGCCATTATATCTACAAGAATATAAAAGACAACAATAAATGAACGCACATGCGGACTTGACTTTTACATTCTTGTAGAATTCTGGCAATCAAGCGGTTGTTGGCAGTATTATGGTCGAATTAATAAAATATATTTCATAATCATACACTTTATTTTGTTGATAAAGCTAATTTTTGGCCTAGCAAAATCGCTTGTTTATTGGCATCATATCATTTTGCTAGGGGCAATTGTAATATAATTAGGAGTCAAATACATGAGTATTTATATTATAAATCCATCATTTATAATGAAAAATCATAGTAAAGCTCATTGCTTTGTAAAGGAGCTCAAAGAACAGTTTGATAAGTACGATATATCTTATTCTATGGTGAATAATGCAGCTAAGTATTTATCTAAGATTGAAAATGATAGTATAATAATAATTTTTAATGATGAGTCAGTTTCAACAGATGAAAATTTAAAAAAGCTGTTATATTTGGCTAAGAACAAAAAAGCGACCATATATCCGATTGCTATGGATAAGGAAACAAGAAAGCCGTTAGAGATTATTGCCGATAAGCAAAGCTATGATGTTTGGGAACAGCTCAGATGCAGAGATTTAAGTGATGATTACCTTCCATTGGCAGCTCGTTGCTTTGCACGAAAAGTTATTGCGAACATAATGCCGACTATGTATAGTGAAAGTGGTCTTATTTTTATAAGCCATAGACGTTTGGATGGTGAAGAAATTACAGCACAGCTCTGTGATACTCTTAGTGTTCAGTTCAAGGCGTGTGAAACATTTCGTGATGTTACTTCTGTAAAAGTTGGTGAAGAAGCACAAAGTGAAATAGATAAAGCAATGTCAGAAAGTGATGCATTTATCTTTATTCATACACCTGAGTCTGCCGATTCTAAGTGGATACAGAAAGAATTGAGATATGCTATTCTGAGAAACATTCCTGTTTTATGGGTGCAGATAGAAAATGCCGATATTCATAAATTAAAATTTGTTCCTTCAGAAAAGCCACACTTGAGTTATTCTTTAGATGAATTTAAAGATATCAAAAGATTAACTGAAATTACTGATGAAATTATGGAAAGAACATTTGACTTGATTATGACTAAATCAAATGTAGTGTTTGATTGTCATAATGCGTTGGAAGAAATGTTTGAAGATAAAATAAAGTGTATTGATAGCGAAAAAATGATCTTTAATATTGATGTAAAACGAAAAGGGTATAGATATCCACAACGAGATATAAATCAATATGTTCAGTTATTTGGCAGAACACCTACTTTATCAGATAAAGAAAATTTAAAAAAATACTTGAATAGAATGAATGATCATTACGATTCATCTGTTATTTTAACAGATAAAGTATTCACAAAGGAAGAAAGCGATAAAATAATTATTGAAACATATGAGGATTTTATGTTTCATTGGGGTAATTATCTTCAAAAGCCTGTTAGCAATAGAAATAGTGAAATAATTATTTCTGGAGCTTTTTCAGATGGTGAGGAAATATATAAGCAAACGCTTACGGATGCTCTTGTGATTTTTGCAAAATCAATTTTAAAATCCGGATATATTTTAACATTTGGTTCTCACCCTACCTTTCAAGAGTTGTTTTTTGAAATATCGAAGTTGATTTATCCTGAAAATTGTAAAGAGCATTTAAAAATGTATATATCAAAGTGGTTTGAGGATAAATATCTATATTCAAAAGAATATTATAATGAAAGTACTACTTTTAATGAAACAGAAAAGAATAATTCATTAAGTAAAAGCTTGACCACAATGAGAAAGCATATGATACAACGGAAAGAAGTTTCAGCTCTAATTTGTATGGGCGGTAAAATTAAGAAAAATAAAGCTGATGAAGGAATTCGTGAAGAAATAGCATTAGCTATTGAGAATGGAATACCAATATTTGTAGTAGGCTCTGTTGGAGGATGTTCTTCTATCGTTGCTTCTGAATATAAGGCTAATGGTTGGCAGGGTTTAAACGATGCTCCTTTAGTAATGAATAATGAATTTGCAGAAAGCCTTGATTATGTTATGTTATCAAAGCAATTGTTAGATTACTTGAATGAAAAACAATGAGTTCATCACATAAATTTTTATTTTATGGATTAAAAAAACTTGTACCGATATGTTTATTATAGTATGGAGGTAAAAAGTATGTTTGTCACTTTTGATACAAAAATTGGAAATAAGGAAATGTTTAATGACTTCTTGACGTCAGGCAAAGGTATATTTAGCAAGAATCAAAAAGATGTTCATAATACACTGGAAGAATACTTATTGAATGATGAAATAATTGATGGAGATGCAATATCGCAAGATTGGTTTCCAAATATAAATTCAAATATTTTTATATCTCATTCACACTTGGATGAAGAATATGTAATTGCATTTGCCGGTTGGCTGAAAAAGAATTTTAATTTAAATGCATTTATTGACTCATGCGTTTGGGGGTATTCTAATGAATTGTTAAAACAGATTGACGAAAGATATTGTAAAAATCACGATGCAACATATAATTATGAAAAACGAAACATTTCTACTAGTCATGTTCATATGATGTTAAATGTAGCGTTAATGAAAATGATGGATAAATGTGAATGTATATTCTTTATGGATACACCAAATTCATTGCCGGTTGCAGATAATATTAAAAACACTGAAAGCACTTTATCTTCATGGATTTATTCAGAGGTTGAAATGACAAGATATCTGCGTGAAAAAAAACCGCAAAGAAAAGGTTATAGGTATCCAATAAATGCGGGTTTTCAACTTGAACATTCAGAATTGAAAATCAAATATCAAATTAATAAAGAACATATGAAAAAAATTAATGATAAAAGTTTAGAAGTATGGTTAACAAGCTGTTCAGACCATGAGCATCCCTTAGATACCTTATATAAGCAAGTTAATAAGATAGAGGAAAATGAGTATGGAAAGTAAAATAGAACATTTAAAAATGATACAAGGCATCATTACAAGAATGAATACGAATTCATTTCAAATAAAGGGATGGACGATAACATTGGTATCAGCACTATTAGCACTTTATGCTAATAGCAGAAAAGTTACATACATTTTTATAGCTCTTATTCCTGTATTAATCTTCTGGTTTTTAGATTCATATTATTTACAACAAGAACGTAAATTTAGAGAGTTGTATAAAGAAATTGTAAACACCGCCCATTATGGAACGGATATAAAAGAGTTTGAAATGCTAATAGATAAATACAAAGATTGTAAATGTTGTCTAGTTAAAACAATGACTTCTATAACGATTTTGCCGCTTTATTTGCTATTATCATTGGGATTGATTATTGGTGGATTTATTTTAAAATAGAAAGGAAACATGTATGGGAAGAAAAATATTTATATCATATAAATATGCCGATAATGACGTTGAAAATATTACTGATGATCCTGGAAAATGGTGGACTTGTACTGTTAGGGATTATGTTGATGTGATTGAAGAAACACTTAAATCTAAAACCGATCATATTTACAAAGGTGAATCAGATGGAGAAGATTTATCACAGCTCAAAGATTCAACTATTTGGGAAAAACTGAAAAATAGAATTCGTGATAGCACGTTAACAATTATAATGCTGTCAAAAGGAATGCGAGAAAAATTTAAAGAGGAAAAATATCAATGGATTCCGCAGGAAATATCATATTCCTTGAAAGAAGTTTCTAGGAAAGATAAAAATGAAAACCCAGTCAAGAGTAAAACAAATGCACTTTTAGCGGTTATTTTGCCTGATATAAATGGTATGTATGATTATTTTACATACAAAAAAACATGTTGTAGTAGTGGATGTCAATTTTATGATAGTAATTCAAGCTTGATTTTTAGTATAATGAGTGGAAATATGTTCAATCATAAAAATCCTTATGCGAATAGCTGTGATGTTGGTCATACAATATATCATGGAGATTGTAATTATATGTTGTGCGTGAAATGGTCAGATTTTGTTGATGATATGGAATCATATATTGATAAGGCGTATGAGATACAAGATAATCAAGATAATTATAATATTCAAAAGGAAATTTAATATTTTTACTTTATGTTAGAGTTGCTAACTTTGAACTTATAATTTTCAAGAAATGGATACTTACTCTGTTCATCTATTTCATAGTCACAAGACAATTTATAAGAGGACTGCCAAATATGGCAGTCCTCTTTGCTTTGGAAGACCGGACGCCACAGATGCGGAAGTGATCGCAGCGGCGAAAGCGGCCAATGCACACGGATTTATCGAAGAAATGCCGAACGGCTATGATACGGATATCGGTCAGAGGGGGGCGAAGCTGTCCGGAGGACAGAAACAGAGGATTTCCATTATGAAGAACAAAACCAACGTCGCCGCTGCTGTTGGAGAACGAATCCGTCAGTTCCGCACCCGGCAGCACCTTAGTCAGGAAGAACTGGCTTTTGCATCAGAAATTCACCCCGCTTATATCGGCAAGGTGGAACGCGGGGAAAAATGCCCCACGATTGAAACCGTTTCGAAGATTGCCAACGGGCTGAAAGTGTCGATTCCGAAATTGCTGGACATTGATTCTAATACGGAAGTGGAGGAAGAAGACGCTTTTCACCGCATCAAGGTTGCTATGAATGGGCTGTCGCCGGAACAAATGGTCAAAATTGCACAAATCGTGGAGGAAATCACCGATTTTACACAGGAACCGTCTTGATTCATCTGCAGGCAAACGAAAAGCAGGGCAGTGTTTTTGCCCTGCTTTTTTTGTTTTTTCGGCAGAATTTTTATAGTTCTATTTTATTTGAAAAACTAAAGTGGTATAATATTAGCATCAAATGAAACGAAACTGTTTTACAATCTATGGAATCACTCTTGACATTTATTTTAAGGCGGTTTATAATTGATATGATATCGTCGTTTTATACAGAAAGGAAAAATGCAAATGAGCAGTAACAATGACTTTGAAATTGAAAATGGTGTACTGGTAAAGTATATTGGTGCAGGCAGAGATGTTGTGATTCCGGACGGGGTGACTAGTATTGGAGATTGGGCGTTTTCGAGGTATGAAGGTCTGACTAGTGTCACAATTCCGGATAGTGTGACTAGTAGGTGTAAAGATGCTGATCGACAGCGGCAATTTGCGGCTGATTCAGGTGCTTCTGGGAAAGACGGATTTTGTTACGAAGAAAAATGTAGACAAGTATATCCAGTATGCCATTGACCAGAAACAGCAGGAGATTTATTTGGACTTGATTCGCTATAAGAATGCGATCATGGCATAACAATAATTGGAAAAAACGACAAAATTATATGTGTGATTTGGGCGTGTTGGCATAGGATTCTGCCGCAGGGCGTTGATTTTTATGCAGATACGCCTGAATTTTGCTTTTGCAGGAGCAATGGTAATTTGAAAGATACAACTTTTCAATTGCGTTTTGGGCTTATATAATTGCTGAATTGCACTTTACGAGTTGATTACACCTTATATTTATAAATTTGATGCTGTAGAACTTTTTTATTTTTTGAAATCGGAAAAGCGGTTGACATGCGACGCAAAATGTGGTATACTAATTAAGTCGGTACGAGAGGTACGGACGAAAGTATATCGCGGGATGGAGCAGCTCGGTAGCTCGTCGGGCTCATAACCCGAAGGTCGTCGGTTCAAATCCGGCTCCCG
>ENA-ORTM01003650-ORTM01003650.1-human-gut-metagenome-genome-assembly--contig:-NODE-3650-length-10185-cov-2.311155_pt1 | contig 10185 bp, 9 predicted proteins | sample MGYA00241909_ERZ509182 | MGnify/ENA primary metagenome ERZ509182 (study PRJEB26280, sample SAMEA2338855) | human gut metagenome | biome: human gut; feature: human-associated habitat; material: faeces...
AATGCTTCCCTGGGTGGGAAGCAGTGCCGCCGTCAGAAGCTTCATCAGGGTGGACTTTCCCGCTCCATTTGGCCCCAGCAGTCCAATCATCTGGGGACTGCTCAATGTAAGGCTCATATCCTGAAGCGCCTTCTTTCCGGTGGGATAGGTCATGGTTAAATGTTCCATCTGTAGTTTCATCGCAAAAATCCTTTCCTTGCTTTTAAGAGCAAGGAAAGGATAGCAAAAAAATATGGAGTTAATTTAGCAGGAAGTTGTAGTTTCTGTGGAGTTGGTTCTGGGCAGCCAAACTTCCACACAGACTCCAGCGGCGGTATTTCTAATCTGTATCTCCCCACAATGGTATTCCAGAATCCGTTTCACCAGGTACAGCCCCAAACCGCTTCCGCCCGTCTGCCGGTTGCGAGAGCCCTCCCCCCGGTAAAAGGCCTCAAACAGATGGGGAATCCTTTCTTCTGACAGGTGAACCCCTGTGTTTTCCAGAGAGAAATAGATCTGCTCCCCTTCCTCCCGAGCAGAGAGAAAAAGTTCCGCCCCGTCCGGGGAATACATGGCTCCATTGGTTAAAAGATTGCAGACCGCCTTGGAGAGTAAATTCCACTCTCCCGGTACCTGAAGGTCCGGCGCAAGGGAAACATGCAGCGTCTGCGCCTTTTGGGCAAAGAGGTCCGTGTATTCCTCCACACAGGCAGTCAGGAGATCGGTTAGATTCAGAGGCTTTATGCCACGGCGGACCTTCTCCCCTTCCATCCGGGAAAGGGTCAGGAGTTCCCCCACCAAACGCTCCATGCTGCCCATCACTTGCAGACTTCTGGCCAGGTATCGCTCCCGGTCGGCATAGACCCCTACCCCGTCCAGCATCCCTCCCAGCTGCCCTTTGACAATGGTGATCGGTGTCTTTAGTTCATGGGAAGCTGCAGCAAAGAATTCCATCCGCTGCCGCTCCATTTCCCGCTCTCGTTCCATGTCTCGCCGCAGCGCCTCATTCGCCCCCTGCAGCGCCCCCATGGCGCGGGATAGCCGGGTAACATAGCGGGCGTAGAAAAAGGACCCCAAAATAGACACCGACACCACCGAGGCCAGCAGCCAAGGCCATAATTTCCCCAAGGCTTCCATCGCTTGATTCACCCCTCGGATTCTGCCTACCACCATCAGCTGATATACATCCTGACTGCCTTGAAAAGAAAACGGGGTCGCAACGGTTTGGGTAATGTGTATTGATTCGTTGGTTTGCAGCGTCATGCCCTCCTCCGTTTGAATCTGGCTAAACGTCACCCGGCCCTCTTCCTCCTCTGTTTGTGCAAGGTCCTTTGTCCCCGCCACCGGCTGACCAGTTTCATCTAAAATACTCACTTGGGCATCATAATCCGACGCAAATTTCTCCAGCAGCGGGCCACACGCAGATAGCATAGTCTTGCTCAACTCTTGGATCAAACTCTCCGCCTGCTCCGATAACACGCGGTTTCTGTCTGCCTGGTATGTCACCGGCATCATCCAGGCGATCAGACCGTAGGTCACAATACAGACAGCCAACAGGAGCAGGCAGGTAAAACAGAAAATTTTTACCGGCAGATTACGTCTTATTTTCCCGCTCCATTCGGTAACCCACACCGCGCACCGTCTCAATATAATCCGCCTCCAATTTTTTTCGTAGATTTTTGATATGTGTATCCACAATTCGCTCATCCCCGTAGAAATCGTAGCTCCACACACGGTTGAGCAGCATCTGCCGGGTTAGAACCCGCCCCTGGTTCTCTAACAGGGTCCGCAGCAGTGCAATCTCCCGCCTTGTCAAATCGACAGGGGTTCCTCCCAAATAGGCCTGATATCCCTCCAAATCCAAAGTTAGGTTCCGATAACAGATGGGCTCATCTCCGGCGTGCCCTGTGGTCCGGCGAAGAACTGCTCGAATTTTCTGCAACAGAACGGGGATGGAGAAGGGCTTGGTTACATAATCATCAATGTTGAACCGAAAGCCCTGCAGCTGATGCTCCTCACTGTCCAACGCAGTCACCATGATAACTGGTACGTCAGACTGTTCCCGGATGGCTTGGCAGACCGTATATCCGTCCATCTTGGGGAGCATCAAGTCCAAAAGCACTAAGTCAAAGGTTTCCTGATAAAACAGCGTCAACGCACTCTGTCCCTCCTGGGCCAAACGGGTCACATACCCGGCATGCTCCAAATAGGTCTGGAGGAGTTCCCCAATATCAGGCTCGTCCTCTACAATTAAAATTCGAAACATTCTTTTTCACCTCAAATGGTAGTATACCAGAGAAATTTGAATTTTTTGTGGAGTGTACTGCCCTCCATTGGGGTAAAAAACTTCCTCCCCGTACAGCAGGGAGGAAGTTCCTTCTATCACGCTGTTAAATTTTCTCCAGAATCATTTTCGCGCAGTCGATCTGGTTGGGAATGTTTCCCTTCTCGTCCCGGACTCTCCAGATGTCAGGGGTAATTTCATCCACCACATACATCTTGCCGTTTTCATCATAGCCTACCTCAATCTTAAAATCAATGAGCGTCAGGCCCATAGCGGACAGTTCCTTCTTCAGAACCTCTCCTACCTTGACCAGAATGCCCAGCGCCTCGTCGTACTGACCAGGGGCCAGCATCCCTTTCATGATGCACAGGCGCTCACTGATCAGAGGATCTCCCTGCTCATCGTCCTTCAGTGTGACCTCCGTATAGGGAGGATCAAAGACAATGCCCTCTTCCAGGCTAAACCGGCGGCACATAGAGCCAGCCGTGTAATAGCGCAGCACAAACTCCAGCTTCGGCACGGTCAGCTTGCGCACCTGCATCAGGCCCTGCTCCACATCCGCGCCCAGATAGTGGGTGGGAATGCCGTTTTTCTCCATGATTTCGAAAAAGTGCTTGGAGATTTTCAGGCCGATCTTTCCTTTGCCTTCCACACTGCCGCCCACGGTGTTGGAGCCGGGGTCAAAGACACCGTTTTCTCCCGTGGCGGAATCCTTGAAGAAGAGATTCACCACACCAGTGGCTTCGTCCAGCATGACCGTCTTCGTCTTTCCGTTGTACAGGGTTTTCATATTTCCTTGTCCTCCCTACTAAAAGTATCTCGGTGTTACACGACCATTTCTCCGTTATTATAGCACACTCTGCAAAAAACGGGAGAACTGAGAGAAAATTTTTTTCGTTTGTTCGCAGATTTTTTTGCCCCTTTCCCATACCTTTTCCGTCAAATTTCTCGTTCTTCCTCTCTTTCCCTTCCCTCCGGTCCCATGCCAGCCCGCAAAAACCATGGAATCCCCTTTCCTGGACTGGATCAGCGACAAAAGAAAGCCCGTTCTATTGAAGCTTCTCAAACTCTGTAATACCATAAACAAATACCAAGCGCAAGCAGAAAGCAGGACCCACCATGGAACAAAATACCTTATTCGGGCAAGAGCCTCCTCGTCCCCTGGCCGCCCGGCTCCGCCCTCAGTGTTTAGAAGAATACGTCGGGCAAACCCATCTCTTGGGGGAAGGCAAGCTCCTCCGCCGGCTGATTGAAACGGATCAGCTTGCCTCTATGATCTTCTGGGGGCCGCCCGGTGTGGGAAAAACCACTTTGGCCCAAGTGATTGCCCATGCCACCAAAGCAGAGTTCATTGCATTCTCTGCTGTTACCGGCGGGATTAAGGAGATTCGCACCATTATGCAGCAGGCGGAGAGCAATCGAAGATTCGGAACCCGCACCATTGTATTTGTAGATGAAATTCACCGGTTTAACAAAGCGCAGCAAGACGCATTCCTTCCCTTTGTAGAAAAGGGAAGTATTCTGCTTATCGGGGCTACCACGGAAAATCCCTCCTTTGAAGTCAACGGCGCTCTGCTCTCCCGGTGCAAGGTCTTCGTGCTCCACGCTTTAACCTCAGAAGAGCTTGTCCAGCTGCTGAACCGGGCCCTGCAGGACCCCCGCGGCTTTGGGGCTCAGCATATCCTCATCGAGCCGGACATGCTGGAGCACATTGCCCGTTTTGCCAATGGCGACGCGCGAATCGCCCTATCCACCCTGGAAATGGTGGTCCTCAACGGAGCGGTCTCCGACAATACCATTACAGTAACCAGAGAGACCCTGGAACAGTGCACCGCCCAAAAGTCCCTTCTCTACGACAAAAATGGAGAGGAACACTACAATCTGATCTCCGCCCTGCACAAATCCATGCGAAATTCTGACCCGGATGCCGCAGTTTACTGGCTGGCCCGGATGCTGGAAGCAGGAGAAGACCCCCTTTACGTCGCCCGACGTCTGACCCGGTTTGCCAGCGAGGATATCGGGCTGGCCGACGCCCGTGCCTTGGAAATCGCTGTGGCTGCCTATCAGGCCTGCCATTTCATTGGAATGCCTGAGTGCTCTGTTTTCCTGACCCAAGCTGCGGTTTACCTCTCCCTGGCACCCAAATCAAACGCTCTGTACCTGGCCTATGAACGTGCCAAACAAGACGCCCTGACCCAGTTGACGGAGCCTGTCCCCCTGGCACTCCGAAACGGGGTCACCAAACTGATGAAGGACTTAAACTACGGCAAAGGCTATCAATACGCCCATGATGCCCCGGACAAGCTCACCACCCTACAATGTCTCCCAGACACTCTGGTGAACCGGGTCTACTATCAGCCCACAGACCAGGGGCAAGAGGCCAAGTGGAAAGCCCGCCTGGAACAGATCAAAGATTGGAAACACGAAAATCGGCATGCATGACATTTGGAATCCCTGGCACGGCTGTCATAAGTGCAGCGAAGGGTGCCGGTACTGCTTCATGGACCAGAAAAGCGGCCGGAGCGGCGCAGATATCTACCGGACAAAAATTCCTACCCGCTCCAAAAAGACCGGAGGGGCCAATACAAAATTAGGCGTGGTGAAATGCTCTGGGTGTGCATGACCTCCGATTTTTTCCTACCGGAAGCAGACCCATGGCGGGATGATGCCTGGGATATGATTCGCATGCGACCAGATGTCATCTTTTTTCTCCTAACCAAGCATCCCCAAAGAGTATCCGCCTGTCTGCCGGAAGACTGGGGCAACGGGTGGGAAAACGTATTTTTTCACGTGGCTTGTGAGAACCAAATCCGAGCAGAGGAACGGATTCCCTTTCTGCTCTCCCTCCCCTTCCGTCACAAGGGCGTCTTCTGCACACCTCTCCTGGGGCCCATCTCCCTGCGGTTCCAAGCCCATTTGCAATGGATGCGCGGACTGTAAAGTCTGCCGCGCCATGTAAGGAGAAGTGTCCCACTGAATGTTCCTATCGTTCTGTCTCATCATCCGTTCTCAGCCTTTCTTTACAGAATGTGTATCCACCATGGGCGGCAGCGGTCTGTTCTCTTTGTCTACCTATCTGACCATGTCCGCTTTGTCGGCATCCCTCGCAGCTTTTTTGCTGTGAAAGACGGATTATATGGGGTTTTTCTTTCTGGAGGCCAATCCCCTGGCAAGCAGGCACGCCGTTACCACCGCTGCCACATGGCTACTCAAAACAGCAGCCCATATCCCATTTAGCCCGGCAGAGGAGAGCAGACAGGCCAACGGAATCCGAATGATTAAGTAGTACAGTACCATGCAAAGCATGCTGCGTCCTGGATGACCCATCCCATTGACTGCCCCCAGAAAACAGTTGGTTTCCATATTGAACAGATATCCCACACTGACCACCTGGAAATATCCGGCCACCACTTCCGCCACAGCCTTACTGTCTACAAACAGTTCAGACAAAGGATGAGCCAGTCCCACAACACCGCAGGAGAGAATGATCAACAGACCTCCGCCCCAAAGCAAAGCCGTTTTACAGCATACCCACGCGCGATCATGGCGTCCGGCCCCTATACACTGACCCACAATCGTTGTCAAAACCATTTGAAAAGACATCGCTGGATAGAAGAGAAGAAGCTCCAGCTTCCCAGCCACGCCATACGCCGCCAGGGCGGTCACCCCAAAACCGCTGACTATCGCAGTAAGCACACTGGTGCTGATGGCAGGAATACTTTGCTGAAACGCCGCTGGAAGGCTTTTTAAGCAAATGGTGCCAAGCTCCTTCCCGGACCAATCAGCAGCATGGAAAGAAAACAAGGCTTTCTTTCTCAGATAACACACCATAAACCCCAAACAAATTCCCTGAGACAAAACCGTCGCCGCTGCCGCGCCCTGCAATCCAAATCCGTGAATCAACAGCGGGTCTAACGCGCCGTTGAGTACAGTACATACCAGCATGGCCAGCATCTGGAACACCGTATCCCCAAAACTGCGCAGCACAGCGGCAAAATAACAGTAGAGATAAACCGCCCCATACCCAATCAAATAAATCCTCAGGTAGAGACAAGTCATTTCATACAGCTCCGATGGAACTTGAAGAAACCGAAGCAAAGGGGATACCATTCCCTCCAATAATCCTGTCATCCCAAGAGAAAACACAATACTTAAAATAAATGAAGTAAACAGGATGGTTCGGGTTCGTCGTGTCTCCCCCGCCCCAATGGCCTGAGAGAGCAAAATAGCAACCCCGTTGGTCGCCCCCATTGCGATGGAATTGAGCAGCAAAAGGATTGGGGTCGCCGCTGTCAGCGCCGCGTAGGCAGACTCTCCCAGCAGGTTTCCAATCCATAGACTGTCCACCAAATTATAGGCCATGTTCAAAAACATCGCCGCCATCATCGGCAGCACCATGGCAAACAAGCACTGTCTGGGATTGCCATGGATGATATCAAAATTCTTCCTCATATTTTTCTCCTTTTCTGAATGAATTTCATTCATTTACTTGCCGAAAAGAGTCCCCGCCCAAAAAGAGCAGGGTCTTTGCTTAAAATGTAGTCAGCAGATGGATTAAAAATGCCTTGACGCGGCGTACTCTCTCCTCTCCACTGAGCGTTTGATTCCATAGAATGCCCAACTGTCCATAGACACAAAAAGAGGCGGCCGTCTCCGGGTCTGCAATCTGGACCTCTCCCCGCTTATTGGCCTTCTCCAACAACTGTTGTACCAACGGCTGAAGTTTGGCACATATCGCCATGGAGAGCGGCCCATGGAGCTTTTCGCTCTCCGGCCCATGGCAGAGCTTGGCAATGGCACTGTCCTCCGCCTCGGTTTCCAGAAAGGTCGGCATTTGTTCCACCACTTGGACCAGTGTCAGACCTGGTTTTCTCAATACGCTGGCGATCTGATCCACTTGCCGCTGGGCATATTGATCAACAGCTGTCTGAAACAACGCCTCTTTGGATGGAAAATAGCGGTAACACAGTCCCTGTGCCACCTGCATGGCCTGGGCAATCTCGGTCATCGAGGTTTTTTCATAGCCCTTTTCCCAAAAAAGCTTCAGGGCCGTATCTAAAATTTCTTGCCGGCGTTCTGTGGGATCCTTTGTAATCCGCGGCATGGGAATCCCTCCTTTTTGAGCTCCTGCTAAGGATACACCGCATGCCGCTCCTTGTCAATGAATTATTTTCATTCACATTAGAAAAGGTTTCCGGCGGACATTGTTTCCAGCCCACACATTGCCTCCAGCTTGCCACAGATCCGGACACTCATTGCCGTGTACTCGCCCACTTCCCGATCCCATAAGAATCCTTTTGCCTCCTTCAGCAGTACAGTAACCTCATCAATCTCCTCATGAAACTGTACAAACCGAAGATATGACACATTACTCTGCCAATGCTCCTGTGCCTTTTGGGTCAGTGCCTCTGCCTTCTGCCAGTCCTCCTCCCGCGCCGCTGCAACCGCTTGGGACAGGTCTTCCCGCATGGGTTCCGTCAGCTGATGCACATGGACCATGTTCCAGGACAGAAGGAGCACCATACCAGCTAAGATCGCCACAGAAATCCAAAGCTGCCTCAAGTTTTCTCCTCCTTCTTGACAAAATATACATTGTCGGCTTCGTCCACGGTCATCAGAAACACCTGGCGGATGTCCTGAACGCCCCGGCTTCCCATCTGCTCCTTCACCCACCGCATAGACAGATTCCTGGTTTTTAAGTTGTGGGAGAGTACCCGGCCATCGCTGACCACAATCACCGGCAGTCCGGCTTCCTTCACCTTCAGCCCCATGTCTCTGACCGTGACCGGCTGATGTTCAGCGTAAGGCAACACAGAAATGCGGCCCGTGGTCTCCAGCACGGCATACTTCACCGTGGAGAGGTCCGTAACCCCTGCCATGCGAAGCTCTTCCATCAATTCATCCACAGTGAAGCGGTTCTTCACCATTTCCCGGGTTAAAATCTTCCCGTCCTGGATCACGATGCTGGGTCTGCTGCATAAGAGTGCCCGAAACCGGATGCTCTTCACCGTCAGCACAGACAGGATCGCGGACAAGCACAACAAAGTTAAAATCGGAATAATCCCCATAATCAAGGGAATTCCAAAGTCCTGCATAGGAACCGCCGCCAGGTCCGCAATAATCAGGGAAAGCACCAGCTCCCCGATCTGCCGTTTCCCCATGAGGCGGATTCCAAGGATAATCAGCAGATATAAAATAATTGTCCGGACCACAGCAGTAATCATGCCTTCTCCCCCTTTAATCGTCCCATTCTTTGCCATAGCATGCCCTGTCATTTACAAAATATGTAACCAAAAGATACAGAGATCAGACAAACCGGACTTGTAATTCCTACTGACGCGCAGTACAATAAAGCATCATCATTTTACGCAAGAGAAAGGATGGTCCCTGTGAAACACGAGCTTGTCCTCGTCTTGGACTTTGGCGGACAATACAACCAGCTCATTGCACGCCGGGTTCGGGAATGCGGCGTTTATTGCGAGGTAAAACCTTATACAACCCCCTTGGAAGAGCTGAGAGCCATGGCACCAATCGGCATTATCTTCACTGGCGGGCCTAACAGTGTTTATCTGGACACCGCCCCCCATGTGGATCCTGAGATCTTCACCTGGGGCGTTCCCATCTTGGGTATTTGTTATGGATGTCAGCTGATGGCCCACAGCTTGGGCGGTGAGGTTTCCCCCGCTCAGGAAGATACAGCCCGGGAATACGGAAAGACAGTCACTTATTACGACACTACCTGTCCCCTCTTCCAAGGAATCCCGTCAGAGGGCATCTCCTGGATGAGCCACGGGGATTATATGGCCCAGGTTCCTTCCGGCTTTTCTTTGACCGCCCATACGAAAATGTGTCCCAACGCCGCCATCGCTGACGTGCAAAGAGGCTTCTACGGCGTACAATATCATCCAGAGGTCAACCACACAGAATATGGTATGGAAATGATCCGCAATTTTCTCTATTCCGTCTGTCACGCCAACGGCGACTGGACGATGCACGATTTCTGCCAATCTGCCATTGCCGCCATCCGAAAAAAGGTGGGCAGCGGCAAGGTCCTGCTTGCTCTTTCCGGCGGTGTGGACTCTTCTGTTGCCGCCGCACTGCTTGCAGAAGCAGTGGGAAATCAGCTGACCTGCGTCTTTGTAGACCACGGCCTTTTGCGTCTGCACGAAGGAGACGAAGTAGAGGCCGCCTTTTCCAAGTGGAACCTGCACTTCCGCCGGGTCAATGCAGAAACCCGTTTCCTGGGCAAACTGGCAGGTGTAGAGGAACCAGAACAGAAACGCAAAATCGTTGGCGAAGAGTTTATTCGGGTCTTTGAAGAGGAGGCAAAAAAAATCGGTGCCGTAGACTTTTTGGCACAGGGCACCATCTATCCCGACGTGATTGAATCCGGGGCGGGAGAAGCCGCCACCATCAAGAGCCATCACAATGTCGGTGGCCTGCCGGACTATGTAAATTTTAAAGAGATTCTCGAACCGCTGCGTATGCTTTTTAAGGATGAAGTCCGTCAGCTGGGGAGAGAACTGGGACTCCCAGAATATTTAGTCAGTCGTCAGCCCTTCCCCGGGCCAGGTCTCGCCATCCGCATCATCGGAGATGTCACCAAGGAAAAAGCAGATACCCTTCGCCTGGCCGATCTCATCTTCCGAGACGAGCTTTCTAAATCCCGGGAAGCCCAAAATCTTAGTCAGTTTTTCGCCGTTCTCACCAATACCCGCTCTGTGGGCGTCATGGGCGATGGCCGTACTTATGACCATACCTTGGCCCTTCGCGCCGTCACGACCGATGATTTTATGACCGCTGACTGGGCCCGTATCCCCTACGATATTTTGGACTGCATCAGCACGCGCATTGTAAATGAAGTTCCTGGGGTCAATCGGATTGTATACGATATTACATCCAAGCCCCCGGCAACCATCGAG
>ENA-ORTM01003656-ORTM01003656.1-human-gut-metagenome-genome-assembly--contig:-NODE-3656-length-10168-cov-6.094235_pt1 | contig 10168 bp, 2 predicted proteins | sample MGYA00241909_ERZ509182 | MGnify/ENA primary metagenome ERZ509182 (study PRJEB26280, sample SAMEA2338855) | human gut metagenome | biome: human gut; feature: human-associated habitat; material: faeces...
GTTGCAACCGTTCGAGCAGGACGCCGCCTACGCGTCGGCCATGCCTCGCTTGAAGTCGATGATCTTCTGACGGTCGGCGTCACAGCCGGTGCCGAGGATCTGCACGGCCAGGATGGCCGCGTTCTTCGCGCCGTTGATGGCGACGCAAGCCACGGGCACGCCGGAGGGCATCTGCACCATGGAAAGCAGGGAGTCCAGGCCACCCAGGTCGCTCGTCTTCATGGGCACGCCGATGACCGGCAGCGGGGTGAAGGCGGCAACGACGCCACCGAGATGCGCGGCCTTACCGGCGGCCGCCACGATCACCCTGATACCGCGATCGGCCGCGGACTCGGCCCACTCATGAACCTTCGCGGGGTTGCGATGCGCACTGGCAACGACCAACTCATACGGAACCCCGAGGCGCTCCAGCTCTGCCGCGCAACCCTCCATTACGGACAAATCGGACTTAGACCCCATGATGATGCCGACCAGCGGCGTTTGTGCGGGGGTGTTTTCAGTCATACTTCCTCCCATGGCGCTTAGCTTTTATCTTCGATTCAGTATACCCGCGAGCCTGCTGCGTGTAAGCCGATATCCCCACAAGCAAGCGGGCAGACCTACGAGAGGTTGGGCGAATGGCAAAGGGGACCGACCGCAGCCGATCCCCCTTCTCTCGTGATGCTCTTACGTGGGCAACACGAAGCTTCCGCTATTTGCGGCGACGCTTGAGAGCAGCACCAACCGCCGCTGCAATGGAGCCGATCAGGCCCGTGGCGCCAACCGCCACCAGCGCCGGATCGCCGGTCTGCACGAGCGAATCGCCGGGCTTGGAGCCGTTGGGCTTCTGCTGCGTATTCCCATTGCCGGAGCCGTCATTGTTGCCAGTCCCATTGTTGGAAGAGCCGCCGCCCGGGACCTCGGACTTAGCGAGGCCCTCATTGGCAGCATTCAGGCCGGCAAGAGCCTCGTCAATCTGCTGCTGCGTGGCCGCAGGGTTGTCGATGGTCTCCTTCGCCGCGTTCAAGGCAGACTGGAACGCGTTCCAGCTCTCCTCGGTGTAACCCTCGTTTGCCTTGTCCTTCAGCGAGTCGTACAGAGCCTGGAGCTTGGACTTGTCCACCTGCGGAGCCTCGTTAGCCACAAGGCCGTCAGCAGCCTTGGTAAGACCGTCAAGAGCGGCGTTCACCTCATCCTGCGTTGCCTTGTCATTTGCCAGGACCTTCTCAGCCTCAGCAAGGGCATCGGCAAACGGCTTCCAAGAATCGGCGGTGTAGGAATCGGCGTTGAGACCCTTTACCTCGTCGTACTTGGCCTGAAGCTTTGACTTGTCAACAGCCGGAACCTCGGGCTTGGCCAGACCGGCGTCGGCCTTCGACAGAGCATCATGAGCAGCATCGACCTGCTCCTGGGTTGCCTTGTCGTTGGCAAGCACCTTGGATGCCTCGTCGAGTGCGGCATGGAACGCATTCCAGCTCTCCTCGGTATAACCGGCGTTTGCCTTGTCCTTAAGCGAATCGTACAGTGCCTGGAGCTTGGACTTGTCAACCTGCGGGACCTCGGGCTGTTCACCGTCGACGTAGTTGAAGTTGATCTCGCCGATGGTGAGCATGTGGTTGTTGGGATCCTTGAGGGTAGGAGCGGTACCGGTAGAAGTCAGAGGCTTGATCTCCACCTTGGCGACCTTCTTAGCCCTATTCGCATCGGAGATGGCGAAAACATACTCCTCCTGGTTCTGAGCGTAGTCGCCGCCCTTGAACTCCTGCTTGGAGCCATCCTCGAACGTGACCACCGCCTCGATGCTGTTGATGGAGCCATTGGAGGTCACTGCTCCATTGAAGAGCTCAATGTTCGAAAGGGTCCTAGGCTGCTTGAGTTCGAAGGCGATGTTCGCAGGCAGACCGACTTTCTCGTCGTAGGGCTGGTCTTTGTAATACCACTTGAACTCGAATGCGCGATCGGTGTCGTTGTTGTTGAACAGGCCGTCATAGCTATTCTGCTGGACGAACTTCTTCACATTGGAGCCGTCGTCGGTCGGGTACCCCTTGTTGGTGATCGAGATGTTAAAGGCATCCTGACCAAGCTCCTGCGTCTGCGGGGCCTCCGGCTGCTCGCCCTCAACATAGTTGAAGTTGATCTCGCGCAGCGTCAGCATGCGATTCTTCGCGGCATTGCCCTGGTAGCCAGTAACGGTGCCCTCGGAGGTGAGCGGCGTGATCTCGACACTCTGGACCTTCTTGCCCTTCTCGGCAGTGAGGGTATAGACGGCCTGCTTCTTGGCGAACTCGCCGTCCTTGAATTCGGACTTGGTACCGTCGGTGTAGGTGATGACGGCCTTCATGGAGGTCACGGTGCCGTTGTAGGTGTCACGGTTGACGATCTGGACGTCGCGCAGCGCGCGGGGCTCGTTGAGCTCGAAGCGCATCGTGGTGGGCAGCATCACGTACTCGGGGAGCTTGCCATCCTGCTGGTTGCCAGCGATATCCCACTTGAACTCGAAGCCGTTATCGGACTCGTTGTTGTCGAACAGGCCGTCGTAGTTGTTGCTCTGGATGAGCTTCTTGACGTTGGTGCCGTCGTCGGTGGGCAGCTTCTCATTGGTCATCGTGATCTTGAAGTCGGCCTGGCCGAGCTCCTTAACCTCCGGGCCGAGGTCGGAGCCGTTGGAGCTGACGAAGTCCTGCTTGGGACCGATCAGCCATGCCTGAGCATCAAGATTGACCTCGCAATCCTTCTTAGCCTTGAGCTGGAAGGTGGCAATCGTCTCAGTGCCGGAGTAGAGGTCCTTGTCGCCCTTGTTTGCCAGGGCGATATTCACCGAGTCATTTTCATCGCCATAGGTATAGTTGCCGGAGCGGTTCTCCATACCCTTGGTGCTATCGGCAACGCTGGGAGCCTTGCCCACAAACTCAAAATCGGAAACGGGGTAGTGAACAAGAGCGCCCATGGCGTTGACGTTCTTGGCGTCCTTGACCTTCACCTCAACGGTGATCGTCTCGCCCTGCTTTACCGAGGTCTTCTCGGGCACAACAGCGATCGAACCGGCAACCTTGCCGCCCTTCTTGGTTCCACCATCAAGCTTGGACATGGTGAAAGACATGTCGTACACATCGTATGCGCCGTTCATGTTGAAGTCGGCGGCAGACTGGGCGACATGGGACTCCCAGTCGGTAACACCGGTGCCGTGGTTCTCGCGACCCACGCAGTTTCCAAGATGCTGGTAATCCTCATCACCAACAGTTGCCGGAGCCTTGAGCGAACCAGTCTCCTGGGGCTCGGTTCCATCCTGCTTGTAGAGCGCAAGCTCGGTTGCAGAGAAGAAACCGCCGGTAGACTTCTGGACAGTCAGTCGCAGGTAGCGCGCGCTGGTGCTGGACAGATTGACGGTCTTGGGCTTCATCTTGTCAGCGCCGGTGTTATCCCAGTTCTGAACGCCGTGATCCTGCCAGTGGACACCATCCAGGCTGGTCTCGACCTTCATCTGAGCAACATTGCCGTTGCCGCCATTGTCCTGACGAGGGGTGTAGACGAACTTATCCAGCTTCATCGTCTTGCCATAGTCGATGGTCATGGGCATGCCGATTGCCTCGTTGCCATTGCTGGAATGGAAGTTACTACCGCTCTTGTCATCATGGTCGAACGCGAGCTTGAGAGCACCCCATTGTTCGCCGCCCTTCCAATCGACGTTGACCGGCTGGGGGCAGTTGCGCCAGGGGTCCTCGAGAGTCTTGACAGAGATCTCGTCGCTCCACTTAGATACACCCTTATCGGTACGGGTACGAATCTGGAACGTGTGATCGGAGTTGTACGGGAGATCGGTCACATTGAACTCAACCGTCTCGCCGGACGGGATGGAGTTCACCATGCCGTCGATCATGATGTCATAGCCGGTGGCGCCGTTGATCTTGTTCCACGTGAGCTTGACACTCGTGGGGGTAAGGCCGTCCTCGGGAGCCTTGAGGGTCGGGGCCTGGAGGGAATCAATCACCTGGCTGGAACCAATGTGACCCTCGTTCTTAAAGCCCGTGACCTCAAGGGTCTGCTTGTTCGCTTGGACGTCGGTCTTGGCGAACTTCACATAGAGCTTGGGCGTGGTGATGATCTCCTGCTGGGAGAAACCCTCCTTCTTGACCTGCTCGGGAGCAGCAGAAGAGGCACCGTAGTTGAGGTTGGGCTGCTCGTTGTAGAAGTAAATGAACTCCCCGTCCTTGGGCTCCGCCTTGTCGAACGCCTCCTGGGAGTCGACCTTGACCTGCTTGAGATCGGCATTGCCGTTCTTGGCCTTCACGGACTTGGGCTCGCCGGAGACGTTCACGATGAACGTGGTGGTGCGGTCCTTCTTATAGCCCTCGTAGCTGCCCTTGGAATGCTCAGCCACGAACGTAGCCTTCTCGCCGTCCACGTTCGAGGTGAACTTGGTGGAAACGTGATCGCCGTAGCTGATGTTGCCCTGCTTGCCGTACTCCTTGTCGGACTCATCGATCTTGTTCTCGATGAAGGTGCCCGCATCCTCAAACAGGTTGTACTCACCGTTACCCGCAACCGCGAAGAACTCGACATTGCGCTTGGTGCGATCAACCTTGTCAGGGCTGTTGTTGGGCTCGTACATCGGGACGATGGCGTTGGCCTTTACAAACACCGGGAGCTTCCACAGCGGGGCGTCGAAGTTATTGAGCACCTGGCCTGCACGATACTGCTCACCGGTGAAGTAATCGATCCAGATGTCCTTCTCCGGGTTGCCAGGCAGGTAAATGCCATTGCGAACATCGCTGCCGTCGTTCTCCGCATCGGCGGTGTTCTGATAGATCGGCGCCACAAGGAAATCCTCACCAAGCGTGTACTCGTACTGAGTCTTGGTGCTCTTGGCGTAATCGGAATCATCGGAGAGCAGAATGGCGCGGACGATGGGCATACCCTCGTCGCCGTTACCGGTATTGATGTTCGCAGCAGATGCGGCCGTAGTGTAGATGTAGGGCATGAGCTGCGACTTGAGCTTGAGGTACATGCGGCTGATGCCGGTGTACGGGTCGCCATGGGTTTGCGGAGCCTTGACATAGGAACCCCAGCCGTCCATGTCGAGCATGAGCGGCGCAAAGGATTTCCACTGATAGTCACGCGTTGCGATGATGGGAGCACCACCAAAGATGCCGTCCATGTCGGATCCGATGTTGGGGTTGCCTGCAAGGCCCTGACCGATGAACGTGGGAACGTGGAAGCGGATGTACTCCCAGTTACCACCGGTCTGATCGCCCGTCCAAATGCCACCAAAGCGCTGCGTGCCCGCCCAACCATCAAGGGTGATGATGTTGGGGCGGAAGCCCGCCTCAGTAGTCACGATGTCATACGCGGTCTTGGTGCCGTCAAGTGCCATGGAGTAGCCAGGACCGACCCAAGCAACGTCGGTCTTAAGAGTCGTTACGCCGCCCTTTTTGACCTCGTTCTTAAAGTCGCGCAAAAGCTGCCATTGAGTATTCGGGTTGGAATCGGGCTCCAGGTAAGACTGCGTCCACAGGCCCGTGGCAACACCCCTCTCGTTGGCGTAGTCGGTGAACTCCTTGAGGTTGTCCACGTTGGCCGCAACCGCCTCGAGACGCTCCTGGCTGGAGGTTCCGTCCTCATTGACGCCGCCGGTCTTGCCAAAGCCGTTCTGGCCATAACCGGCGCCGTAGCCGTCATTGGGCAGGAAATAGCCCAGGGGCATATCGTTCTCAAGGTAGTTATCAAGGCGATGGCGGGCGGAGAACTCCTCGGGGAAGTCAGTACCCGCAGGGATGTTCTCCGTGTGGACCGACGGGCCGTGCCCGTTCAGGCTCTCAACATGCGTGTTGGGGGCCATGGCGGTACCCGTACCGCCCTTCTCGTACTGGATCTCGCCGGCGTTCGCATCGGTCGCAGGAGCAGAACCCTTTATCTGCTTCTTGCCATACCCATTTTGCGCATCGGCCGACCACATATCGCGGTTCCATGCGTTGAGATGGCCAACGTAGAACGCGTACTCGGGAAGCAGCACGGGGTTGCCGGTGACCTTATAGTAACCCTGGAGCAGATCCTGAGCGATCGGCGCGGTGGATTTACCCTTGGCGGCATCTGCCACAAAATAATAGGCGTCGAGCTCGTTCTCTTTATGCGTCGCCACGGTTGCATCACCGTTGGACTTGCCAAAGTCATACGTGCCGTCGGCAAAGGTGTTGCGCAAAACGCCGTATCCCTCGCTGGACCAGTAGAACGGGTTGGGCGAAGCAACGCCGCCATCGACCCAATTGGACTCGTTGGCAATGTGGATGGAGTTGCCCGTATGAATGAAGCGCCCGTTCTGGGTGCCGCCGCCAAAGAAGTCCTCACCCTCATGCTTGACGAGCGTTTGGACGGTGGAGCCCTTCTCGAGATCGAGAGGCGCTGCCTCCTCCATGACCACCTTGCCGTCACGCTTGATGGTCATTTTCGCCGTGGCCTTGTCGAGCTCGATGGTGGTCTTACCGCCTGCAGGGGAGATTACAAATGCCCCTCCCTGATCTTTCACGCTCGCCTTTGGCTTGGAGTACTTTGACGAAGTGTCGGGCTGGGCCTGAATCTTAGCAACGTGCTTCGGGTCCCTCGGCTTCGCATAGGCACTAAAATCACCAGACGGATCGACGTTGTAGCGGAACACATCGTCCTCGAGCAGGGTGATTTTGCCCTGGATGTCCTTTGTGCCATCGGTGAACGTGACGGTGACCACGTTGTTCTTTGCCTCGGCGGACTTTACGCCCGTCAGCGGCGCGGCGGATGCCGGAGCGGCGATTGCGAGCGAAAGCGCCGTGGCGGCAACAACGGCGCTGCCTTTGACCCATGAGCGCTTGAGCAACGGCTTGGTATCGCGCATGCGCTCTCCTTATCCCTTTTGTCTGCGCACCACGCTTCCATCATGGAAGCTGTGCGCTTTGATACACTGGTATGAACCAGCACACCACCTACAGATAATGTTAAGTTTATTAATGGGTTTATTGAGCGGCTTCTATATTCCGTAAACGACTGCATTGAGTCGGCAAACGGTCGGAATCTGGGTACCCTCCCCGAGTACCCCCCCCCCGACAGGATATTCAGATTTAATACCAGTTGGCCTCCAAAAGAAGCTCACCCAAAGCTCGCAACAAGCGGCAACAAGTAGGGCCCGCTCCCGGTAATCCGAAAACGGGCCCATGTTAGATATGAATGCGGCCTACGCCAGGTCCTGCAGCGCCACGACCTCCATGCCGTCGCCCGACTGACGGGCTTCGAGCGCAGCTATGTACGCGTTGGCGGCGGAAAGCGCCGTCAGGCAGGTCACCCCGCGGCGCACGGCCTCGGTGCGAAGCACGTAGCCGTCGCCGCGCGAACCCGGGCCGTAGGGGATGTTCACGATGAACGCGATTTCCCCGCCGGCGATGAGGTCGAGGATCGAGGGACCACCGTCCTCCGAACTCGAGGCCCCAACCTTGCCCACGATCTCGCACGGCACGTTGCCGCCGCGCAGCACGCGCGCCGTACCCTCGGTGGACACAATCTCAAAGCCCAGATAGCGCAGGATGCGCGCGAGACTCAGGATGTGGCGCTTGTCACGGTCGCACACCGAGATGAATACGCGGCCGTCCTTGGGCGTCGGCAGCTGGTAATCGATTGCCAGCTGCGTTTTTGCGTACGCCTCGGGGTAGCTCTTGGCGATGCCCATGACCTCGCCCGTCGACTTCATCTCGGGCCCCAAGATGACCTCGGCACCGGGGAAGCGACCCCACGGCATCACGGCTTCCTTCATGCAGAAGTAATCGAGCTTGCGACGATCATCCGGCAGGTCCAGGTCGCTCAGAGCGGCGCCGGCCATGACACGGGCGGCACAGCGGGCCAGAGGCACGCCCGTCGCCTTGGAGATGAACGGCACGGTACGGCTCGCGCGCGGGTTCGCCTCGATCACGTAGATGGCGTCGCCCTTAACCGCATATTGCACGTTCACCAAGCCACGCACGCCGAGCGCCAGCGCGATGCGGCGCGTCGTCTCACGCAGCTTTTCCTGCAGGGACTCGGAGAAGGAGAACGGCGGGATGCACGTGGCCGAGTCGCCGGAATGGATGCCCGCCTCCTCGATATGCTCCAAGATGCCCCCGATGTAGACGTTCTCACCGTCACACAGGGCGTCGACGTCGCTCTCATACGCACCCTCGAGGAAGCGATCCAGGTAGATGGGGTGGTCGGGGCTCACGCGCGTGGCCTCGGCCATGTACTCGCGCAGGCGCTCGGCGTCGTAGGCGATCATCATGCCGCGGCCGCCGAGCACGTAGCTCGGCCGAACGAGCAGCGGATAGCCAATCTGCGCCGCCACGGCCTCGGCCTCCTCGAACGAGGTCGCCATGCCCGCCGGCGGATACATGATGCCCAGTCGGTCGAGAAGCGCCGAGAAGCGCTCGCGGTCCTCGGCAAAATCGATGGCGTCGGGCTGCGTGCCCATGATCTTCACGCCGCTCTCGGCCAGCGCGCGCGTGAGGTTGACCGGCGTCTGACCGCCCAGCGTGGTGATCACACCAACGGGGCGCTCGGCATCCACGATGTCCATCACGTCCTCGTAGGTGACCGGCTCGAAATACAGGCGGTCGGAGGTGTCGTAGTCGGTGGACACGGTCTCGGGGTTGCAGTTGACCATGATGGTCTCGAAGCCGCGCTCGGCCAGCTCGTAGCAGGCATGTACGCAGCAGTAGTCGAACTCGATGCCCTGGCCGATGCGGTTGGGACCCGCGCCCAAGATCATGACCTTGGGCTTTTCACAGGAACGCACCTCGTCGGCAGCCACGCCACGGCGCGCAGCGGGAGCCGGGCGCATGAGGTTCTCGTACGTCTTGTAGTGGTACTCCGTGGCGCTCTCGAACTCGGCGGCGCACGTATCGACCGTCTTCATGCTCGGCACCACGCCCAGCCCCTTGCGATACGCGCGGACGAAGCGCTCGTCGCTGCCGGTCAGCAGCGCGATTTGGGCATCGCTCGTGCCGTACTGCTTGAGCAGGCGCATTGCGTCGGCATCGATGTCCTCCACGCGCAAGCCGCGCACTGCCTCCTGCACGGCGATCATGTCGTGCAAGCGGTCGAGGAACCACGGATCAATGCGCGTGGCGTCGTACAGGTGCTCCACGCTCCAGCCGCGGCGCAGCGCCTCGGCGACATAGGCGATACGCCCCTCGCTCGCGCGGGACACAGCCGCCGCAAGGTCGTCCTCATCCAGGGATGCCAGCTCGCCCGCGCCCTTCGCGTTCACGCCGAAGCCACAGGCCCCGTCCTCGAGCGATCGCATGGCCTTGCCGAACGACTCTTCGAACGTGCGACCGATCGCCATGACCTCGCCCACGGCCTTCATGCGCGTGGTGAGCGTCGTGTCGGTGCCCTTGAACTTCTCAAAGGCGAAGCGGGGCACCTTGACCACGCAGTAGTCGATCGACGGCTCGAAGCACGCCGGCGTGGCGCGAGTGATGTCGTTGGTGATCTCATCGAGGGTATAGCCCACGGCAAGACGCGCGGCGGCCTTGGCAATGGGGAAGCCCGTGGCCTTGGAGGCGAGGGCCGAGGAGCGGCTCACGCGCGGGTTCATCTCGATGACGATGAGGCGGCCATTTTGGGGGTTGACCGCGAACTGCACGTTCGAGCCGCCCGTCTCGACGCCGATCTTCTCCAAGATGGCGAGCGAGGCGACACGCATGCGCTGATACTCCAGGTCGGAGAGGGTCTGCGCCGGCGCCACGGTGATGGAGTCGCCGGTATGCACGCCCATGGGGTCGAGGTTCTCGATGGAGCACACGATGATGCCGTTGCCGGCGCGGTCGCGCATGACCTCCATCTCGTATTCCTTCCAGCCCTCGATCGATTCCTCGACGAGCACCTCGCCCGCCGGGGACAGCTCGAGGCCCTGGGTCACGATCTGGATGAGCTCGGCCTCGTCATGAGCGATGCCGCCGCCCGCGCCGCCCATGGTGAAGCTCGGGCGCAGCACGCACGGATAGCCCGTACGCTCGACGATCGCCAGGGCGTCCTCGACGGAGTAGGCGTAACCGGAGCGCGCCACCTCGAGGCCGAGTTCGGCCATGGCCTCGTTGAAGAGCTTGCGGTCCTCGCCACGCTCGATCGCAGCGAGGTCGCAACCGATCATTTCAACGCCGTAGCGCTCGAGCACGCCGGAACGGGCGAGGTCGACGGC
>ENA-ORTM01003657-ORTM01003657.1-human-gut-metagenome-genome-assembly--contig:-NODE-3657-length-10166-cov-2.310256_pt1 | contig 10166 bp, 8 predicted proteins | sample MGYA00241909_ERZ509182 | MGnify/ENA primary metagenome ERZ509182 (study PRJEB26280, sample SAMEA2338855) | human gut metagenome | biome: human gut; feature: human-associated habitat; material: faeces...
TCAGGAATTTTTCTTTTTCTCCACGGTTGAGTGCCAGCACACGGTGTCCGGCTACTTTGCTGACCGCTTCTGTAAAATCATAATACATCTCGTATACAGACTGCTCCTTCTCATCTCTTGCGGTGGAACATATAGTTCCCTTATCCATTGTTCTCTTACGGATGCTGATGCGATAATCTGCTTCATCGGAAATGTGCTCCGCAATGATATCTCTGGCACCGCTGATGGCCTCTTCCACAGTTTTGACTTCTTTTTCCTCAGAAAGAAATGCTTTTGCCTCTTCTTCAAGAGGTTTCTTCGTCATCTGGAGAAGGATGATGTCGGCCAGAGGTCCCAGACCTTTTTCCCTGGCGATGATGGCACGTGTACGGCGCTTCGGGCGGTACGGACGGTAAAGATCCTCTACCACAACGAGTGTCTGCGCTGCCTCGATCTGTTTCTTCAGCTCCGGAGTCAGCTTGCCCTGCTCCTCGATGCTGCCCAGAACCTGAGCCTTTTTATCCTCAAGATTTCTTAAATAAGTAAGTCTCTCATTAAGATTACGAAGCTGTTCGTCGTTCAGTGTACCGGTTGCTTCCTTACGGTATCTGGAAATAAAAGGAATGGTGCAGCCTTCATCGATCAGCTTAACTGCTGCCTCGACCTGCCATTTCTCAACGTTCAATTCTCTGGTAATTACCTGAATAATATCCATTTTTATCTTTCTCCCGTTGTTTCAAATTTGCCTGAGGCTGCTTTTTCCTCTTTACACAGCTTCTGACATTTATCAAAGATCAATCTGTGCGATCACGTCCTTCAGAGCATTGGCGCTTGCATGAAGCTTCTCTGTCTCCTCCTCGGTCAGCGGAACACGAACGATACGTTTTACACCTTCCGGTCCGATAGAAGCCATGGTACTAAGACATACGTCTTCAACACCGTACTCTCCGTGAAGCATGGTTGATACACTGACTATTGTATCAGATGCTGCAAGAAGAAGCGAGCAAAGTCTGCAAACAGATACGGCTACCGCATAAAATGTAGCACCCTTCTTGGCGATCACAGTTGATCCTGAAGTATGAACATACTCCAGAACCTCTTCTCTGTCAAGTGGCTGCAGATCTTTCTGATCCTCATGAACGATCTTGTCAAATTCATCAAGGGTCGCACCTGCAACAAAGGCTCTGGACCACGGTACAAAGGAAGTATCTCCATGCTCTCCGAATACATAAGCGTGGATGTTTTTCTCAGATACGCCATAGTGCTGAGAAAGTCTGCAGCGGAGACGGGCCGTATCCAGGGCGGTTCCGGAACCAAGGATCTGATTTTCCGGCAGTCCGGAAAGCTTTGCAAATGCATAAGTCATGATATCACATGGATTACTTACGATAATATAAAGCGCTTTGGGAGCCACCTTTACAATCTCCGGAGTAATACTCTTCATAATGTTGACGTTGGTCTGGGTCAGCTCGATGCGAGTCTGTCCCGGTTTTCTGGCAATACCGGAAGTGATGATCACAATGTCAGAATCGGCAGCATCCGGATAATCTCCTGCCACGATGGAGATTGGTTCACGGAAACTGGTTCCCTGCTCAATATCCATAACCTCGCCTTCAGCCTTCTCTTTGTTGATATCGATCAGAACGATCTCTGATGCAATACTCCTCTGTGATAAGGTATAAGCGATAGTTGCTCCTACACTTCCTGCTCCGATGATCGTAATTTTACTGCTCATGTTTGTTCTCCTTTCAGCGTTGTTTGTCATTTTAATAACAACTTTAATTACACACATTCAAACATAACATAAAATATTGCCCTGTGCAACAAAAATTTTATTGTATTTCTCAGGTTAAATCCCTCTAATTTACTTTTTAAATCATTTAAACCACTTATATTTTCTGATATTTCTCCTATTATTCTGTATACATACCTGTTATTTTTTTATCGATTTATGAAAACAATTTCAGAACCATAGTAAAAAACCTCTGAACTTCAAGAAAATCAAGAAGTCCAGAGGTTTCTTTCACATCTTATTTATTGGCTTAAAATCAAATGTTTATAGCTGCCCACTGTTCACCCGGTTAATTCTTCGCCTGGGCAAGGGCCTTTTGTGCAGCGTCTATGATACCCTCGGATGAATATGTTGCTCCGCTGACGGTATCGATGCCATCTGCCGACTGGTTTGCCATGATCTGAGAATAGATCGTGCTCCATGCAGGATCAAAAAATTCCGGTGTATCCTGATTGGTCTGCTCAATGGATGCGATCTGGCCTCCTGAGATCGTAATTGTCAGATATGTTTTTCCTCCATATCCAAAAGCTGATCCCGTATACGTTCCATCTCTGTACATTCCCACCGGTTCCGGTGCTTCCGTTGGCTCCGGTGTCGCATCCGGCTCATTTGTTCCTGGTGTTGGAGTTACATTAGGCTCCTCCGGAACCGGCGTCACATCCGGATCTTCCGGCTCCGGCGTCGGGGTTGCTGCCGGTGTCTCTGTTGGCTTCGGTGTGGCTGTCAGTTTCGGCGTTGCCGTGGGTTTCGGTGTGGCTGTTGGCTTTGGTGTCGGTTTCTTTGTTGGAGTTGGTGTAGGTTTCTTTCCATACTCCGGATTGACCGCTTCTTTGAGAGCTTTTTTTACAGCGTTCAGAATTCCGTTGGAGGAATAGGTGGCTCCGCTTACTGCATCAATATCATCCACAGAATCCGTGCCAATGATCTGTTCTTCCAGCATGCTCCATGCTTTTTCAAAAAACTGCTCCGTGTCCGTATTTTCCTGTTTCAGAGCTTCGATCACTCCATCCTTGATGGTCACAGTTACTTTCACATCTCCATTGAAGCCCTTTGCCGAAGCTGTATATTTACCGTCCAGATATTTTTTGGGACTGTCCGGATCTTCCGGTTTCTTTGTAGGAGATGGTTTTTTGGATGGTTTTTTTGTAGGTGACGGAGCTGATGTCGGAGTTGGTAAAGCAGTTGCCGCAGGTGTAGGGGTGACCTGCTGGCTGTTTCCATCTGCCGCTGCCTGGGAGAGGGCATTCTGAACTGCCTGGATGATTCCGTTGGAGGAATAGGTTGCTCCACTTACTGCATCTACATTCGGTGTATTTCCGGCAATCATCCTGCTGATCACACCCTGAGCTGACGCAAAATACGACGCAGTTTCTCCAGATGCCTCCAGAATATCAATGGCTGCGATCTTTCCTCCGCTGACTGTTACCTGTACACGGATCGTACCACCGAATCCGGTTCCAGATCCTTCATATACTCCATCTTTATAGCCATTGGCCGGAACTGCCGCTACCGGGGTCTGGGTAGAACCCTGTCCTGCCGCACCGACATTGCTTTTTGCTGATTCTGAAACCGTTCTCGTACCAGAACTTTTTTTTGCTGCTGTTTTTTTCGCACTTTTCTTTGATGAGCTTTTCTTTGATGTACTGTTTTTCTTATCTGAGGCAGATGTGCTGTCAGAAACAGTATTTCCTTCTTCATATCCGAGATATTTTTCCAACTCCGAAGCAGACATCACGGTTGTCTCTGCTTTCTGTACTGCTTCCGTTGATTCCTCGGATCCCTTCGCCTTTATGCCCGAAAACGCAAGCGCCGCAATCACAGCTGCTGCAGGGATCATTTTCGTCCAGGGCACCTTGGGTGTGCCATTTTCGGCTGGTTTTTTATCTTTTAACTCTTTTTCCATGGATACTTGTTCTCCCCTCTTTCTATGCGGCTTCCCGTCAGGCATATGCTCTGTATCGCATTCCAGGTGATTTTCCGGATTGCTGTAGAAATGAGCAGACCTCTGCCGCAGACATAAAAGGGTCTGCGGCAGAGGTTGTTCTTACTCTTTGCTAAACAGTTGCATTATTTAACAGTTACCACAAATTTCTTTGTAATTCCGTTGCATTTCACTGTGATTGTTGCTTTACCTTTTTTGATTCCCTTTACAACACCCTTGCTGTTTACAGCTGCAACTTTTTTATTGCTGCTTGTATATGTAATCTTGCCTGCAGGTGCTGCTTTGGATCTGATGGTTGTTGTTTTACCTTTCTTGATCGTTGCAGAGGATTTTACAAGGCTGAATGCAGGATTCTTGATAACTACCTTGCAGGTTGTCTTCAGAGTTCCTGCCTTTGCTGTAATCGTAACGGTTCCTGCTTTGATTCCTTTTATAACACCTGTTTTGCTGTTTACGGTTGCAACCTTTGTGTTGCTGCTTGTGTAGTTTACAGTTGCAGATGGTGTTGCAGTTGCTTTTACAGTTGCTGTTTTTCCTTTGTAGATCGTTACGGAAGCCTTTGCGAATTTAATTGTGGAAGCTTTTACTGTTACTTTGCAGGTTGCTGTGGCATTTCCGACTTTTGCTGTGATAACTGCTGTTCCTGCTTTTACACCTTTAACAACACCCTTGCTGCTTACCGTTGCAACCTTTGTGTTACCGGACTTAAATGTCACTGTTGCATCGCTGTCATTTGTTGTTGCCTTAAGAGTCGTTGTTTTTCCTGTATATACAGCTGCTGCTGTCTTATCAAGTGTAACTGTTACCTTCTGAAGCTCTTTCTCTGCTCCCTGAAGATGTTCAAGTGCTTCATTTACCTCAGCCTGACTTGCATCTGTTTTTGCAAGAATGTCTTTTGCTTCCTGAAGCTCACCGGCAAAGGACTTCCAGGTTGCAATTGTGTAATCCTTCTCTGCCAGAGCTTTTGCAGCTTCCACTTCCGTTTTAAGACTTGTAAAATCAGTCGGCTCCATTGTAGGATTTACGATATTCTCTGCAGTTGCCTGGAAGCTGTAGGTATAGTCATTATATCCAAGAGCATACACTGTCAGTTTCCAGTATCCTGTTCCGTCTGTTCCTCCCGGAAGCTTGCAGCGTGCAGATTTTGTAAGTCCAAGCTGGATTCCCATTGCTTTATGCATCCAGTTATCTGCGGCAAACTTGGTTCCATAAGAAGCGAGGCATTTTGTATATGTGGAATCATCTCCATAATAATCCCAGCGTACAGCCTGCATATTTGCACCAAGATCGCCATAATTTCCATTGAGATCCACACGGAGGAATTCGCCGTAGCTTCCGCTTGCTGCTTTTACACTCGGCTCGATCCCTGTTACTGTTTTTAACGCCTGATCCTTGATACCGGAAGCTGTTCCGTCTGATTTTCTTGCTGTAAATGTAAAGCCGTCACCATTTTTCTCCGCATATTTCAGACCATTTGTCTGTGCATTTACGTCTGCCACAAGGCCTTTATAATACTGGAGATTGTTTTCACTGTATCCTCCGGAGAGCACAGCTCCATCCTGTACGACATTATACTTTTTGCAGAAATCTGCAAAATCTGCGGTCTTAACTGCTACCGGAACATATTTCAGACCATATATCTCATAATGATCCATCGTATAGGTTTTTCCATCTTCTGTTGTGCCTCTGTTCCATTTTACCTTGGAACCGTCTGTAAGATAAAGTGTGCTTCCTTTATCCTCCCAGTAGGATACGTCGAATCTGGTTCCGTCTTCAGCAATGATCGTAGCTTCTGTCTGATAGCTTCCTCTGTGGAGTCCATGATTTGCAGTCGCTCTTGTTACTGTATCAAAAGCTCCTGTATCAAACTCACTATGTGAATCCTTCTCTTCTGAAGAGCTTGTATCTCCAGCTGCATATACGCCTTCTGCTGCCCAGTACTCACCCCAGGTAAGTCCTGCATATACGTACTGATACTCGCCTGTCAGCTGGTCAGAATCGGAAAATGCTTCCGCCACTTCATCGCCTTCTGTGAAATCCTCTTCCCCTGTAGAGAACGGGTCTGCTTCCTCTGCTGTCTCATCCAGAGTCTCGACAGCTTCTGTATCTTCCTGCTGGATATCCTCTGTCTCGTCTGCAGCAGCTTCTGGTACTGCTACATCCTCTGCTGCTTCTTCTGTTATGTCTGCAGCATCCTCTATAGCTTCTTCTGCTACAGCTTCAGTATCCTCTGCCGTTTCCTCTGTGCTAAAATCCTCCGTATCTCCTGCCTCTGCCTCGGAAACCACGGCTGCATCAAGATCAGATGCCATTACAGCGGTCGGAAAGGTTGTTGCTGCCACTGCAAGACTTAAAATGCATGGAGCTGTTTTTTTCAATAGATTCCACTTCTGCATTGCTTATTCCTCCTAAAAATATGATATATTTATAGAACCCTTTCCAGGTTTACTATCGCAAGTACTGCGGATATGAGCATTCCCTCTGCCAAACAGTCATAAACCGGATCGCCGGGAGATCAGCTTCACTCTGCAATATCCTCCACACTATAGGAATCCGCAAGCAGGCTGAACCGCTCCTTCATCCCCTCAGTGAGATACACATGATGGTCTTCATCCACAAAAAGTCCGTCTGCACCGTAAGCTTTCAACAGCTGTGTCCCTTTTTCTACCCCCAGCACAAAACATGCTGTGGAAAGCGCATCTGCCTCCAGACCTGAGTCACAGACTACCGTTACCCCGGTCACTCCGCTTTCTGCCGGATAGCCGGTAGACGGGTCCATAATGTGGTGATACCTTACACCATTTTCGATAAAATATTTCTCATAATCTCCAGATGTGGAAAGAAATTCTGTACCATTTAAGGCAACCACACCAAGATAGTCATCCTCATTTTCAGCTCTGGGATCTGTCACTGCCACATTCCAGGAAGAACCATCCGGCTTGCTTCCGTAGGTCATGACACTGCTTCCTCCCAGATTCATAAGTGCTGCTATTATATCCTTCTTTGTTTCCAGTTCTTTAAGGATCAGGTCACAGCCAATACCCTTTCCCGTTGCTCCAAGATCCAGAGAACAGCCCTCTTCCATGTGAACCGTATTTCCGTCAAGAAAAATTTTCTGATATCCGGAATCCTTCAGAACATTCTTAATTTCTGCTTCTTCCGGAATTTTCTGGTTTTCCCCTCCAATATCCCACAGGCGGATCAGCTTCCCGATGGTTGGGTCAAAGGCTCCGTCAGAATCCTCTGCGATCTTCAGAAGACGTTTCAGGTATCCGGAAAGCTCGTCGGAAATCTCCGTATCTTTTCCGCTGTCTGCATTCACCTTATAGATCTGGGACTTCTCATTGGTCCAGGAAAGAAGGTTCGTCTCCACATCTGTCAGCACAGCTGTCAGCTTACTGTTTATATCGTCACCTGTGGTATAGAGTGTTTCTGATACCACAGTATCCATTGCAAAATCTGTATCGGTATATGTCTGTACATCATTTTCCGAAGCAGCCATGCACAGCACAGGAAACAACACCGCAATTCCTGTAAATGTAGCTGCTGCCAGAAAAGTTTTCTTTTTCAGAACCTGATATCTCATAGATCATTTTTCCTCAATTGTTCCAATATGAATATTTTTTCTCGGGCAGGCTGCGGCACATGCGTGACAGCAAAGACATTCGCCGGATCTGCCTGTGTCGCCGTCGATATCCAGATGAGCCGGACATCTTTTTTTACAGAGACCACATTTCGGCGGACATTTCTCACGGTTTCTCCGAAACAGTGCACCCGGAAGGATTGGCATTAATGCAAAAACCGCTCCCATGGGACAGAGAAACTGGCAGAAAAACCTTTCCTGTGTACACATTCCCACAATGATCAGCACCAGGAGCACAATTCCCACCAGATATTTGCTGTTCGGGAGCCGTCCTGCCGTGAGCATGGAAAAAACATCCCACGGGCTGGTTCCCGTAAGCTTTCCGTATACACCTGTAAGGCAGGAAAGCAGGATCAGTGCCAGTACGATATATTTGACTTTCTGAAGCCCGTGAACCATTTTTTCGGAAAGAGCCGGTTTCTTTTTTTTGTGAAAGCATTTCATCCGGATCCAGGAAAAGCCTTCATATACGGCATCTCCGAAAAATCCGAATGCACACACATATCCGCAGAAATGTCTTCCGAAAAAGCAGGTAAAGATCAGAAGCACTGCCGTTACAGTCAGAAAGGAATTCCACTCCACCGGCTGACCGGCCGCAATGGCAAGAAAGATCGATTTGATACCTGCAAAGGCTGTAGAAAACAGAGACGGGGCGGCAATAAAAAATGCCAGCTGTATTCCCGCACGCATCAGCCTTACCTCCCGCTGTCTTTTTTTCATGAGTTTTCCGCCTTTCCAAGTGCCGCATCCACTGCGTTTAGGATTCCTGTGGAGCTGAACGTTGCTCCAGATACGGTATCCACATCTGTACTCTGAGCACTCAGGATGGAATCGATCACACTCTCTGCCTGTGAAAGATATGCACTGTCCTCACCTGGGGCGCTGACTACGTTGATGGATGTGATCTCATCACCGGTAAGTGTCACCTCCACCTGAATGGTCCCGCCGTATCCCTCGGCTTCTCCTATATAGGTTCCATCTTTATATACATTATCGGAATCTGCGGTTGCTGTGTCCTCTGCGTCTGCATCGGATACATTGCCATCTGAAGTGTCTGTTGTTTTGTCATCACTGCTGCCTGATTCTGCAGATGCTGCCTGATTCTGCATACGATTTACATAACTCGTCTCCAGCGCACTGAGAAGTTCATTCTGCTGCTCCTGAAGTGTATCTACCTTATCTGTCAGAGCCGCGATCTCTTTTTCATTTGCCTGGGCTTTCATGCTGCTGTTATAAAAAAGTACAGCCAGGATCACCAGCAGTAAGGAGATCACTCTCATATAAAAATTCAGATTTTTCATCTCTTTTCTCCCTTGTATTTTTAACAATTCTGTAAATTGCTGCATCAGACTCACGCTATGCGAACATATATTGCTACGTCAGATGCTCTCGATCCAGTCCTGTAATCTGCGTATAACTGTCTTTTGGATAAATTATATAGTTTTTATCCATATACATAAATTAGTTTTGATTAATCTTTTTTATAAAATTAGACGATGCTAACTTACAGTTAGGTATTATATCACCTGTTTTTTTTCTTGTCTACACTTTTGTTAGTAGTTTATAACTTTTTCCAATATGAATTTTTCTGTTTTATGTCTTTTATAAAAGAAAAATCATCGCCACTCCTCCCTTTCCGTTGGGAACAGCTGTATGAATTATGGTTAGATATCATTAACTTATGTTTGCCTTTTAATTTCGATTATGATATGATTTTTCTGAATCTGTAACAGAAATGGAGATTTGTTTTGAAGAAAAAAGAATTGATTTTTATTGCCGGGATCCTGATTCTGGCGGGGGTTCTCTGGCTTGGTTTTCAGATTGCGGGGAAACGTTCCCATAATACGATCCGTATTACCGTTGACGGAAAAGAATTCGGAACCTATTCGCTTTCCCAGGACCAGATCATCCACATCGGAGACACCAATGTCTGCGAGATCAAAGATGGAAAAGTTACAATGATCGAAGCAACCTGCCCGGATCATTACTGTATGAAACAGAAGGCTGTGGACGAGCACGGCGGTTCCATCATCTGCCTTCCTAATAAGGTTGTGATAGAAGGGGAAAATACTGCAGAGGATTCGGATTCGGATAGTTCGCCTAAAATTGATGCGGTGACATAAAATTTCCGGAGAATATGCGCAATGCGTGTTCTCCGTAGAGTTTTTTCTGACAGACGGTATTCTGTCTGTGCTATTTCTGCAACGATATTCCTGCAACAAATGAAAGGATTTATTTATGAAACGAAAAACAGCTTATCTCGGATTATTTGCCGCAGTAGCGATCATTTTTGGATATGTGGAGTCTCTGGTCCCTGTATTTACAGGGATTCCGGGTATCAAGCTCGGGCTTGCAAACCTGGCGGTACTTTTTATACTGAACCGATATTCCTTTAAAGAAGCGGCTCTCGTGTCCGTTGTCAGGATCCTGGTGATCGGATTTATGTTTGGAAATCTGTTCAGTATTTTGTATAGTCTGGCTGGCGCTGCGCTTAGCCTGACTGTGATGGAGCTTTTGAAAAAACATTCCGGCTTCAGTCTGATCGGTATCAGTGTGGCCGGTGGTGTCACACATAATATCGGGCAGCTGATCGTTGCCATGATCGTAGTGAGCAATACGAGTTTGATGGTTTATGCACCGGCACTGCTGGTGGCAGGAGTCCTGGCGGGGATTCTCATAGGATGGTTGACAAAGGAGGTTGTGGGACGACTTCCTTTGAATCTATAATTATGTGGGGGCCTTTTTTTAATTATGATTTTTTTACTTTTTGAAAGTGAGGGAAATTTGGGGTGGTTTGCTTTTTTGGGATT
>ENA-ORTM01003658-ORTM01003658.1-human-gut-metagenome-genome-assembly--contig:-NODE-3658-length-10164-cov-4.239885_pt1 | contig 10164 bp, 9 predicted proteins | sample MGYA00241909_ERZ509182 | MGnify/ENA primary metagenome ERZ509182 (study PRJEB26280, sample SAMEA2338855) | human gut metagenome | biome: human gut; feature: human-associated habitat; material: faeces...
CGACCATCCGGTTTTTTTCCGCCCGGTGTAGGATTTTGTCTCCGCCGTCAGCGGCATCCGGGTGGTGAGCGTGTACCAGGTCCGGGCCGTGACGGTCCCCCGTCCCGCCAGGATCCGGGCGCCTACGGTATCCGTATCTTCCACCCCGGAAATTAGCAGCTGCCCCTCCTCTACCGAGGTCCCCGGCAGCACCATGTTGACGCCCTGTACGCTCCGGATCGTCAGCACCAGTCCCGCCCGGCGGGCCACCACGTTGGTGGGCTCCCGCTCGTCCACCGGCTCCGGCGCCTCCACCCGCTCCCGCACCTCTACATAGGCCCGGCAGCCGGAGACGTTCACTGTGATCCACAGCAGCTCCGGAATCTCCAGCAGCACATGGTTGCGGATGTCCTCCGTGTCCAGGGAGATGCCGAAGGTCCCGATCCCCACCCCCTGCCGCTGCAGCGCCCGCAGGATCTCCTCGTCTGTGACCCGCTGGTTCCCCTCCACCGTGAAGTCCCAGATGAAGAAGGAGCCGAAGAACAGCAGTGCGCTGCACAGGGTCAGTCCCGCCAACAGCGCGTGCCGCCGCCGGAACCGGCCCAGGAAGAAGGGTACCCCCTCCTTCCGCACCACGGTCAGCCGGCAGTCCAGCTGTTTCACCGCCCGGCGCAGGGCGTAGTAATCCCGCCGGTTCAGCCGGCAGGTGAAGGCAGTCTCGGACTCCCACTCCATATCCCAGAAGGCCAGGTTCCGGGCGCCGCACAGATTCAGCACCCGCTCCGGAAAGGGGGTCTCCACCCGGATCCGGACCTGGCCCTGGAGCCGGTTGACGATCTGATTCAGCATGGTGTCACCTCACCCACTCCACGGCGGCAATGTCCCCGCCGATCCGCAGCTCCTCCGCCGTCATGGCCATCAGGGCCAGGCGGGCGCCCCGGACCCGCAGCACGCCGCCGGTAGTGTTTACGTCGATCTGCTCGTCGCTGTACGCCAGGATGCCTGTGTGGTGCTCCAGATACAGCTGGCGGCTGCCCATCATCTCCAGGTGGGGCAGGCCCGCCACCAGATCTGCCGGCAGGTCGAACAGCTCCGCCACCGTGTCCAGCACGCCGCCGTTTCGGTCCTTTCGATTCCGCTCCATACGTTCACCTCTTCCCGACTGTATGCACAAACGTCCCGCAACATGCCGGGGGCATAGTGTCCCCCGCTCCGGCATAGGGTGTGGAGAGGTGATGCGGGATGCGGATTCGATGGCGGATACTGGCCTGCCTGTGCCTCGGCGGCCTGCTGGTGTGGTTTCTGGCGGACGCCGGGGCCGTGCGGGACAGTGTGGCGGAAGCTTTGGCCCTCTGTGCCCGTTCCGTGGTCCCCTCCCTGTTCCCCTTCCTGGTGGCCTCCTCAGCGCTGCTGGCTCTGGGGTTCGGGGAGCTGGCCGCCCCCTGGCTGGCGGGGCTGATGGAGCCGCTGTTCCGGGTCCCCGGTGCTGGCAGTGCTGCGCTGGTGCTGGGGTTGGTGGGGGGCTACCCCATCGGCGCCAAGACGGCAGCAGACCTCTACCGGGAAAATCTGGTCTCCCGGGAGGAGGCGGAGCGGCTGCTGGCCTTCTGCAACAACTCCAATCCGGTGTTCCTCATCAGTGTGCTGGGCGTGGGGGTGTTCGGCAGTGTGCGGGCCGGGGTGTGGCTGTGGCTGATCCATGTGCTCTCCGCCCTTCTGACGGGACTGGTGTTTCGGGGCAGCGGAAAATCCGCTTCCCGGCAGGAACTGACAAGGCATCCTCCTTTCCAGGCTGTCAGCTTTGCGGAGGCCTTCACCGGGGCTGTCCGGTCCTCGCTTGCCGGGATTCTGTCTGTGTGCGCCTTCGTGGTGTTCTTCTATGTGCTGGCGCAGCCTCTCACCGCCATGGGCGGCCGCCTGGGGGCGGTCCTGGTGGCGGCGCTGGAGCTCTTCTCCCTGACGCCCCTGCTGACAGCTGATGCCTTCGGCTTTCTTCTGGCGGCGGCAGCAGCGGGCTGGGGCGGCCTCTCGGTCCTGTGTCAGACGCTGGCGGTGCTGGAGGGCAGCGGCCTGCGGCTGCGGAACTGCTTCCTGGGCAAGGTGGTGCAGAGTGCCTTCTCCCTGCTGCTGGCCGCTCTGCTGGTGGGCTACGTGCTGGGATAAAAACAGCCTCCCTGTTGTCGAAGCCGATAACAGGGAGGCATATTTTGTCGTGAAATTCCGTTTTGTGATGGAATTACCGCTGGCCCTTGTCGTAGGGAATGCCCTCCGCCTTGGGGGCACGGGACTTCTGAGATGTGAAGGCCAGCACCACCAGAGAGATGACATAGGGCAGCATGTTATACACGGAGCTGGGCAGGTTCAGATTGCTCAGCAGGTCGAAGCCGCTGTACACATTGCCCAGGGCCCGGAAGAAGCCGAACAGCAGCGCCGCCAGGGCGATGCGGGTGGGCTTCCACTGGCCGAAGATCATCACCGCCAGGGCCAGGAAGCCGAAACCGGCCACGCCGTTTTCAAACTTCCACTCGCTGACGCCCGCGATGATATACACAATGCCGCCCAGGCCGCCCAGCACGCCGGAGATCAGTACGCCGGCGTAGCGCATCCGGTAGACGTTGATGCCCACGGAATCCGCTGCCTGGGGATGCTCGCCGCAGGCGCACAGCCGCAGGCCGAAGCGGGTCTTGTACAGCACCACATAGGCGATTACCAGGGCGATCACCGCCAGCAGCATGCACCAGTTGAACTCAAAGCCGCCGATGTTCACCAGGAATGCCTTGCGGCCGTCCAGGTACTGGATGGTGGAGGACACGTTGTCCGGATCGGCGGCGGTGTTCATGGCCTTCACGAACACGGTGGCCGCGGCGGTGCCCAGCAGGTTCATGGCCGTGCCCACCAGTGTCTGGTCCGCCTTGAAGTTCACGGCCGCCACCGCCAGCAGCAGGGAGTAGATCATGCCCAGCAGGATACTGGCCAGCACCGTCAACAGCACCACCACAAAGGCGGAGGTGCCTGCAGGCAGGAACTTCATCATCAGCGCACCGCCCAGGGCGCCCATGACCATGATGCCCTCCAGGCCGATGTTGATGACGCCGGAGTGTTCAGAGAAGCAGCCGCCCAGCGCCACCAGCAGCAGGACGGAGGCGAAAATCAGCGTGTATTGCAGCAGCAGTAACATTACGCCTTCCCTCCTTCCTCAGAGCCGGGCCGGTCTTCCTTTGCCCGCCGCTTTTCATCCCGCCGGTCCAGCCGGCTGTTCATAAAGACCTTGAAGAACAGTACGAAGCCGCACAGGTAGATAATCAGGGCGGAGATCAGATCAGAGATCTGGGCGGAGTACATGGTCTTGTCCACATACGCGCCGCCGTTGGTGATGTGCTGAATGAAATACGAGGAGAAGATAGCGCCGATGGGATTCAGTCCGCCCAGGAAGGCGGCGGCGATGCCGTTGAAGCCCATGGCCGGCACCGCGGACTGTGTGACCTGCCACTGCTCGAATCCGGTGAGGAACAGCGTGGCCGCGCCCATGCCGGCAAGGCCGCCGGCGATGGCCATGGTGAGGATGATGTTTCGCTTCTCCTTCATGCCGCAGTACTTGGCCGCAAACTTGTTGCAGCCGGTGGCCCGCAGCTCATAGCCCAGCTTGGTCTTCTCCAGCAGGACCCAGATGCCCACGGCCACGATCACCGTCAGGGGGATGGCGATGGTCACATACTGGTTGTCGGAGAACAGGGCGCCCAGGCCCAGAGAGGGCAGGATGGCGTCGGGATTCGTGCTGCTCAGGGTGAAGGTGTAGGGACTGGCTGTCTCCTTCACCTGGGACAGCAGGGCGTTCACCAGATACAGGCTGATCCAGTTGAGCATGATGCAGGAGATGACCTCATTCACATTGCGGTACGCCTTCAGGAGCCCGGAGATGGCGCCCAGCACCGCACCGGCAGCAATAGCCGCCAACAGGCACACGTACCAGGGCAGCCCGAAGCCCAAGGCGCAGTACAGGCTGGCGCCGGCGCCGATGACGTACTGGCCGGCGGCGCCGATGTTGAACAGGCCCACCTTATAGGCGAACAGCACCGACAGGCTGCACATCAGCAGCGGCGCGGTCTTCACCAGCGTGTTGCCCAGATACCGCAGCCGGGCCGCGGCGCTGGGATAGTACAGGAAGTTCTCCACAATGGTGCGGATGGCCTCTCCCGCGCCGGCGGGGTTGATAATCAGCAGCACGATATAGCCGATCAGCAGGCCCAGCACGATGCACAGCAGGGATGCCAGCAGGGACTGGAATCCCTTGTTCCGCAGGAGGGATGATTTTTCTTGTCTCATGGTTTCTCAAGCCCCCTTCCGCTTGGCGCCGGCCATGTACAGGCCCATCTCTTCCGCCGTGGTGGTCTTGGGGTCCAGCTCGCCCACGATCTCGCCCTCATAGATCACCAGGATACGGTCGGACAGGGACATGACCTCGTCCAGCTCCAAGCTCACCAGCAGCACCGCCTTGCCGGCGTCCCGCTGGGCCACGATCTGCTTGTGGATATACTCGATGGCGCCCACGTCCAGGCCGCGGGTGGGCTGCACGGCGATCAGCAGCTCCGGGTCCTTGTCGATCTCCCGGGCGATGATGGCCTTCTGCTGGTTGCCGCCGGACATGCTGCGGGCCACTGTGACAGGCCCCTGGCCGGAGCGGACGTCGTACTGCTCGATCAGGCGGTTGGCGTACTCGCGGATGGCCTTGCGCTTCAGGAAGCCCGCCTTGCTGACGAACTGAGGCTCAAAGTACCGCTGGAGCACCATGTTGTCCTCCAGGGTGTAGTCCAGCACCAGGCCGTGCTTGTGGCGGTCCTCCGGAATGTGGCTCATGCCCAGCAGAGACCGCTGCCGGATGGGGGCGCGGGTGATGTCCTGGCCGCAGAGCGTGATCTTGCCGGACTCCAGGGGCTCCAGGCCCGTCAGGCCGTAGATCAGCTCCGTCTGGCCGTTGCCGTCAATACCGGCAATGCAGACAATCTCTCCCGCCCGGACCGTAAAGGAGATATTCTTCACAGCATTGTTGTTATGGAGCTTGGAGGCCACGGTCATACCCTCCACCACCAGGATGGGATCCTTGGGCTTGGAGGGCTCCTTGTGGACTGCGAACTCCACGTCCCGGCCCACCATCATGCGGGACAGCTCTTCACGGCTGGTCTCGGCGATGTTCACCGTGCCGATGTATTTGCCCTTCCGCAGGACCGTGCAGCGGTCCGCCACGGACATGATCTCATTCAGCTTGTGGGAGATGAACAGGATGGATTTGCCCTCTGCCGCCAGGTTCTTCATGATCTGCATCAGCTCGTCGATCTCCTGCGGCGTCAGCACAGCGGTGGGCTCGTCGAAGATCAGGATCTCATTGTCCCGGTAGAGCATCTTCAGGATCTCCGTGCGCTGCTGCATGCCCACGGTGACATCCTCCACCAGTGCGTCCGGGTCCACCTGCAGGCCGTACTTCTCCGACAGGGCCAGGACCTTCTCCCGGGCCTCCTGCTTCTGCAGGAAGCCGTTCTTGCAGGGTTCCACGCCCAGGATGATGTTGTCTAAAATGGAAAAGCATTCCACCAGCTTGAAGTGCTGGTGGACCATGCCGATCCCCAGTGCGTTTGCATCGTTCGGGTCCTTGATCTGCACCACCTGGCCGTCTTTTTTGATGACGCCCTCCTCCGGCTGGTACAGGCCGAACAGCACGCTCATCAGCGTGGACTTTCCGGCGCCGTTTTCTCCCAACAGCGCGTGGATCTCGCCCCGCTTCAGTTGGAGCGTGATGTTGTCGTTTGCGACAATTCCCGGAAAGCGCTTGGTGATATTCAGCATTTCAATGGCATATGGCTGTTCCAAGCTTACCGCCCTCCTCCTCTTGTATAGTGTATTTATTGTACTATATCTTCCGGAATATTTCAAAGAAAAAATGCAGGAATATCAGGTTTGTTTTGTAAAATTTGTCCAGAGGCAAAAAAAGAGGACGGGATTGCTCCCGTCCTCTTCCTGCAAAGACTCTGATCCTTACTTGATGTTGCCGGCAAAGTTCACCGTGATGGTGGTTGCGGGCATGGCGGAGATGTCGTTGGAAACGGTGACATCGCCGTCGTACATGGCCTTCACCAGGGCCTTATAGTCGTCCTGGGTGAAGCCGTCGCCCCACTGGGTGGTCTCCATGGGCAGCTGGACATAGTTGGCGGTGGGATCATCGCCGTTCACCAGGCCCAGGGTCTCCACCTGGCCGCCGTAGTTGGCAAAGTTGCCTGCCACGACCTCGCCCAGCATGTGCTTGACGGTCTCGGCCAGACCCTTCATGGCGGAGGTCACGCACATGCCCTCGCCATAGGTGTCGATGTTGGCGGACTGGTCCACGTCCACGCCGATCAGCTTGCCGCCGACCTTGGCAGCAGCCTCAGCCGCGGAGGTGTAGATGCCGCCGCCGCTGGCGAAGACGACCTCCACGCCCAGGGTCTGATACCAGTTGTCCATGTAGGCGGTGATATCGCTGTCGCCATAGAACTGGTTGCCATAGGCATACTCCATCACGACCTGGTCGGCGATGCCCATCTCCACGGCAGCGGCGTCAGCGCCCTGCACGAAGCCATAGCCGAACCGCTGCACGGCGGGAACGGCCATGCCGCCCAGCACGCCCAGGTGGGTGTAGCCCAGCTTCACGGCGGCGTAGCCGGCCATGTAGCCGCACAGCTCTTCCTGATACACAGCGCAGTACACGTTGGAGGGCACGGTGTAGTCCTCGCCCAGATCGCCCTGTGCCACGTCCAGCGCGATGAAGGTCACGTCGGGATACAGCTCCGCGGTCTCCTTGATGGTCTCGGCAAAGGCGTAGCCGGGCATCACGATGACGTTGTAGCCGTCAGCCACAGCGGCGTCCACCATGGCCACACGCTCGGCGGTGGAGTCACCGGCGGGCTTGTAGTACTCGAACTGCAGGCCCTCGGCGTCACAGAACTCCTGGCAGGCCTCATAGGTGGTCTGGTTGAAGGACTGGTCGGTGATATCGCCGTAGTCAGTAATCATAGCCACCTGATAAGCGGCGGTCTCGGCGTTGCCGCCATCCTCCGCATCGGCACCCCCGTCAGCGGCGGTGTCGTCCCCGCCGCCGCAGGCGACCAGGGACAGGGACATCACCAATGCCAGGAGCAATGCAAGAAACTTCTTCATTGGAATCTACCTTCCTTCGTTTTGTTATCCGCGCGAAAATCTCTCCGCGCAGGATGACCTCAACGGGTCAGGCCCATTATAACAACTCTTCCTGAGGATTGCAACCGCATTTCCAAATTGTTTTCTTTTTCGCCACATTTTGTTGAAATTTTTATGAATTTCGGATATCTTTTTTACGGTTTTGTAAAAAGCAGAACCAATTCTGCAAAATTTTTGCTGTGGTTTGTCACGGCTCTGTTTCCATTGTCACCGGTCATTTCCCGGAGAGGTTCGGCCTGTGCCGGACCGGGAAAATATGGAAAAGATGCTCCGCGTCCCGGCCCGGCGGCTTTGCCGGCGGGCCTCCCGCTTTCACCTTTGCCGAAAGTCGCCGCTGCGGCGGGCCGATTAACTATGAAGGGGGACTCAACGTCCCCCTTCATGCTTCCCCTGCGTGGCCGCGGGGTCTGATTCTTCTTTTTTGAACTCGCCTTACTTCTTCTCCATCTCCACAGCAACGCCCAGGGCGATCTCCATCATCTGGGTGAAGGTGGTCTGGCGGTCGGCGGCAGGCAGCTCCTCGCCGGTAATCAAGCTGTCGGAGATGGTACAGATGGCCAGGGCCCGCTTGCCCGCCTCGGCGGCGTTGCAGTACAGGGCCGCGCTCTCCATCTCTACGGCCAGCACGCCCATCTTGCCCCAGTCCAGAGTGTTGCCCGCCTTGTTGTAGAACACGTCGGAGCTGAGCAGGCTGCCCACATGGGGCTCGATGCCGAGCTTCCGGGCTACCGTCACGGCGGTCTCCAGCAGGGTGAAGTCCGCGATGGGGGCGAAGGTGCCGCCCAGGCCGAACTGGTGGGCGTAGTTGGAGTCCGTGCAGGAGCCCTGGCCGAACACCACGTCCCGCACCTTCAGCTGGGGGGAGATGGCGCCGGCGCTGCCCACCCGGATGATGTTGTCCACATCATAGAAGTGGAACAGCTCATGGGAGTAAATGCCGATGGAGGGCATCCCCATGCCGGAGGCCATGACGGACACAGGCGTGCCCTGATAGGTGCCGGTGTAGCCCTGGACGCCCCGGACGTTGTTCACCAGCTTCGCGTCCTGCAGAAAGGTCTCCGCGATGAATTTGGCCCGCAGCGGATCGCCGGGCATCAGAACGGTCTTGGCAAAGGCCCCCTGGGCCGCCTCGTTATGGGGAGTTCCCATGCTTTCATTTCCTCCTTATTTCTCTTCCATGGCCTTCACGGCCTTGACGATGCGGCTGGTGCCCAGGCGGGAGGCACCCAGGGCGATAAAATCCTCCGCGTCCTTTAAATCGGCGATACCGCCGGCCGCCTTGATCTTCACCTGGGGACCCACATGCCGGGCAAAGAGCGCCACATCCTCCCGGGTGGCGCCGCCGGTGCCGAAGCCCGTGGAGGTCTTGATATACTCCGCGCCGGAAGCGGTGACAATCTCGCACATCTTCACTTTTTCCGCGTCGGTGAGGTAGCAGCACTCGATGATGACCTTCAGAAGGCGGCCTTTGCAGGCCTCCTTCACCGCCCGGATCTCGGAGAGCACTGCGTCCCATTTCTGGTCCTTCACCCAACCCAGGTTGATGACCATGTCCACTTCTGCCGCGCCGTTGTCCACTGCGTCCGCAGCCATAAAGCACTTGGCGGCGGTGGTGTCATAGCCGTTGGGGAAGCCGATGACCGTGCAGATGGGCAGCTTGCCCGCCACATAGTCCGCGGCCTCCTTCACATAGCTTGCGGGAATGCAGACGCTGGCGCAGCCGTATTTCATGCCGTCGTCACACAGTGCGCGGATCTCCTCCCAGGTGGCCGTCTGGCTCAGAAGCGTATGGTCGCATTTGCTGAGGATCTCTTTCAGTTCCATTTCAAATACCTCCTATAAAATATTGGTATTGCCCGTCAGGGCATGGTAGGTCCATTTTCCGGCCCTCTCCCGGCGTTCCACCCGTCCCCGGGCTTCCAGATAGTCAAGGTGCGCCAGCGCCTCTCCCACTGCGAAGAATTTCTGCGTCAGCGGGAAGTCTTCCCAGCTGCGGCAGCGGATGCTCCATGCCATGTGCCCGGCAATTTCATAAGCCGTCAGCCCTGGCCGGCGGCGGACCGTCTCCCAGGCGTTTTCGATGCGGCGGGCGTGGTGGGCCGCCAGTTCCTCTGCCCGGCGGCAGAGGTCTCCTGTCTCGCTGCGGTGGGCAGGGAGCAGCTCTGTCACCTCCAGGCTCTTCACCCGCTCCAGACTCCGGAGATAGTCCCCCAGTGAGTCCTCCACACCGTCCCACCGGCAGATATTAGGGGTAATGTGGAAGAGCACGTGATCTCCGCAGAACAGCCGCCGGGACTCCTCATCATAAAGGCACAGATGCCCCGGTGTATGCCCCGGGGTGAGCACGCAACGCAGACGGCTCTCCCCATAGGTCAGTACATCCCCGTCCTCCAGGAAGGTATATCCATCCCAGGGCGGCGGTGCCGCCACTTTCGCAGGATTTGTATCCCAGAGCCGCTCCATCTCCTCCGGAGAAAACCCGTCCCGCACATACTCTGCGAAAATGCTTCGCCACCGGCCCTCCTGATCCGGCGCCGTCAGCCGCGTGCCGTCCACCCGGCCGATGTAGACCCGGCACCCCGGACGGATCAGTTCCGGCGCAAGCCCCGTGTGATCGCTGTGCAGATGGGTGAGAAAAATGTCCAGGCGGTCCCGGTCCACGCCGATCTCCTCCAGCTGGCGCTCCATGGCCGCCCGACAGGGGGCCTGCCGAAAGCCCGTATCGATGAGAAGGCTCCGCGGCCCTGTCAGAAGATAGCTGTTGAGATTTTTCAGTGGGTTTCCAACCAAGGGAATATCCAGCCGCCAAAGGTTTTTGCCGACCCGCTCCGCCATGGCCGCTCCCCCTCTTCACGATTTTGATTTAGTATATCAGTTTTCCCCACACCTGTCCAGCAGCCCCCTTGTCAAGCGGGCGGACGGGTGTTAAAATAGCATCACTTTTCGAATTTGGAGGCAAAC